>Ga0255117_1000171_pt1 | contig 20565 bp, 19 predicted proteins | sample Law_Atlam_RepA_8_2_FD_188583 | JGI IMG/M metagenome (GOLD analysis project Ga0255117, IMG submission 188583) | Freshwater microbial communities from St. Lawrence River, New York, United States - Law_Atlam_RepA_8h | ecosystem: Environmental > Aquatic > Freshwater > River | place: USA: New York...
ATCATCTGCATCTTTGTTTGGAGACACTGCTGCGAGGATTGCGTGCTCATCGATACCCTTTGGCAGGGGATGTTGCACCAGAATCCCATGAATGTTCGGATTGTTGTTGAGATTCGTGACGCAGGCGAGAATGTCGTCTGTTGTGGCAGCACTGTCAAAAATGTGGACTTCGGAGTGGATGCCAGCTGCGGCGCATGCCTTACGCTTCATCGCAACGTACGTGACACTCGCAGGGTTGTCACCAGCGAGAACTGCTGCTAGCCCCGTCGTTACTCCGGTTCGCTCCTTCAGCGCTGCGACACGGGAGGCAACTTCGAGGCGGATGGCCTTGGCTGTTTTCGTACCATCCAATATTGTCACATCAGTCATTGCTGTCCTGTCCTCCAAGTGCCACATTACTTTCTGTCGCCACTGCGGTTGATTCTGCTACACGCTTATGGCCGAACACACTACCAAGAACACCATGGATGAACTTGGTTGCTTCCTCGGCTGAATACTTTCGTGCGAGCTCCATTGCTTCGACAACAATGGTGGCCTGAGATGCATCTGAAATGTCACTTCGTACTTCGGTGATCGCCATACGAATGATGTTTCTGTCGACAACCGTCAGCTCACGGGCTTTGTAGCCACTTGCATGACGGGTGATTGTCGCATCGAGGTCAAGCTTGTTCGCAAGGACATCCCGGACGACGGACTGTACAAAGTCTGCTGCTGATTCATCCAGTTTATGCGCCGCGATGGTTTCGAGGAGCGCTTCATCGACCACCGGACGACCAACCTCCATCGTGTAGAGAATGCGGAGGATTGTTTCACGGGCCACCCGACGGGATGTCGGGACTTGTGCTTCAGACATGCTGTTATTCTATCGGAACAGGGCTCATTCCCCTGCTTCAGGGAGGACAGAAAGTCCGTTAAACTTGGCCATCGTGGCTGTCAAATCGCCTGCCAGCCAGTGTTCGATCGCATCGCAAGCCATGTCCGCGGTTGCTGCCATGATTACTTGCTCATCGGTGCTCAAGGTTCCGAGTACCCAGTCAATTTGGTCTATGCCACCTGTAGGTTTTCCAATACCGATGCGCATCCGGGGGTATTCTTTGGTGCCGAGGTGTTCCTCGATGGACTTAAGGCCATTTTGGCCACCCGCCGCCCCACCCGGGCGAATGCGTACTTTACCGGGAGTTACATGAATGTCATCACAGACAACCAAAATGTCCTTGATTTCCACATCTAAAGCCGCTCGTACGGCATTCACCGCAACACCAGAGAGGTTCATAAACGTTAGTGGATATACAATCAGCACCTCTTCACCGTTGAATGTCATCGTTTCGATAACACTTCGGTGGCGATTCACGAGGTATTTTGCTTTCGCTTTGTGGCGTTTTGCCAAGTTACCGAGGACCATCCAGCCCGCGTTGTGCCGGGTGGCTTTGTACTTAGGCCCTGGATTTCCCAGCCCAACAATTACCTTCACAGAGCGTGGCTACCAGTTGCGGTCAAACAGCGCGCTTACAGAGTCTCCTGTATGGATACGCTGAATTGCATCGCCGAGGAGAGGGGCAACGGAAAGAACATTGATGTTCGGTGCCCACGGGTGGTCATGCCATGTCGCTGGAATCGTGTTAGTAACAATCACACGTTTAATGGCCGATGCTGCAAAGCGATCGATGACACCTGGTGAAAAGACCGGATGGGTACAGCAGGCGACAACACTCTTAGCTCCACGTGCCATCAAGCCTTCGGCGCCGTGACAGATTGAACCACCGGTGTCAATCATGTCATCTATGAGGATACAGTCCTTGCCACGAACATCCCCGATGATCTCAACAACTTCCACTTTGTTCGGCTCTGGACGCCGTTTGGCAATCGTCGCGAGGCGGGCGCCAAGCATTTCCGCAAGACTGAGTGCACGTCGAACGCCACCTTCATCTGGGGAAACAACACACGCCGATGCACCAGCAAGACCCTCAGCCATTAAGTGGCGCCCGAGAATCGGGCCTGCATAGAGGTGGTCTACCGGAAGTTTAAAGAAACCCTGAATCTGCTGTGCGTGGAGGTCAAGACAAACGACACGGCTGGCACCTGATTCGGTCAGCAAATCGGCTACGAGTCGCGCCGTAACAGGCTCGCGCGGTTTGATCTTCTTATCCTGACGGGCATAGCCGTAGTAAGGAAGAACACAGGTAATACGCGCTGCACTCGCACGACGGAAGGCATCAATCAGAATCAACAGCTCCATCAGCGAATCATTTACTGGAGCACAGGTGGGCTGGATGATGAAGATGTCATTGCCGCGCGCGCTCTCTTCAATCTGTACGCGAATTTCGCCATCAGAGAAGCGTGTCGACATGAGATTCCCAAGCGGTACACCAATGTGTTGTGCAATCTCACTGGCGAGTTGTGGGTTGCTTGTACCGCTGAAGAGTCTTAATTCGGATGATGTCATCGGTGTTTATCCGTTGGAATTTCCCTGTGGGTCGGTCTGCAGTGCTGCTCGCCGACGCTTTGCCCAGTTTTCGATGGTCGATTGCCGTGCCCGTCCAATGCCAAGCGCATCGCTCGGAACAGCACCTGTGATTGTACTACCCGCGGCCGTCCATGCTCCGGTACCGATTGCAACGGGTGCAACCAATGTTGATGCACTGCCAATAAACGCATTTGCACCAATCGTCGTTCGGTGCTTTCGATAGCCATCGTAGTTGCAGGTAATCGTCCCGGCGCCGATATTGGTACCCGCTCCAATAGTGGCATCACCGAGGTAACTAAGATGCCCAGCCGATGATCCTGCTCCCACATACGTATTCTTCAGCTCAACAAAATTACCGATACGGGTTTTGTCTTCCAGCGTGCTGCCCGGACGGATATGCGCGAACGGACCAACTTTGACATCGGAGTGGATGGTGCTATCCCGAACCACAACGTATGGCCCAATAGCGCAGTTTTCACCAACCTCGGTCGCTCCAAGCAGGTGGGTGCCCGGAAAAAGGGTTGTTCCAGAGCCGATGGTTACACCGACATCAACGTAGGTTTGGTAAGGGTCGACAATATGTACGCCAAGTTCAACCAGTGATTCGAGGAGGCGGAGACGCAGCTCTGTGCTTATCTCCATCCGCTCACGCGCGTTGTCAAGCTGCAGCTCATCGCCATCCCAGCTATTGACATCGACAACTTGAAGCTTGTGTGCGCCATCCGCGATGGTGGACAGCTCAGCAATCGTGTCTACCGGATAGTCCACGGCTGTTACGGCATTATGCGCATCGCGTGCTGGCACATAGAGCGCAACAACTGTCGGTTCGGACGATGTGTCCATCCAGAGTGATTTCGAGACTGATGTGTCGTGTTCTTCCAGCGACTCAAGCGTGCTCTCAACGCCTAGCGGGATACGGGCATCGTAGAAGAGAAGCCACTCGTTTTCTGTTTCAGAGAGGTCGATGTCGACAAGAAACTCATCGAGGGTACCGACCACGACCGTCACAGGCTCATCGGTGAGGACATTGGCAATACTGTCCCCGAGGTCGGCGCTGGCAACGAGGAGGGTAATCGAATCGATGCGTTCTGAGATCGCGTGCACGATATGAGAAACGATGGTTCGTCCACATACATCATCCAGTAGCGGATGCAAAGACGGTGGATAAGCATTGTCAATAGGGGAACAGGCGACGATGACTGCGCTGGTCTGAAGTGTATTGATCCGGTTCATTTTGGCTCTCCGCAACCCGGGGGATTATATAGCATCGCGATGTTCGGGCGGTTGGAAGAGTGAAAGACACCCACACTCATAAAATAATTAGTTGCGTGTGGACTGATTGGCATACGTCCTGCAACACCTTTATCCGTGAAGCAAACGCAGTATGAAAGCCAGATTCAATCAGGCCTGGAAATACATACGGAATTGCTCAGACGAACGCTGGTCTACGATAACCGGCAATTAAAGACGATTGGAACATCAATGAAGAACCTTAAGATTTTTACCGCATCGGCAGCAGCAGTCCTGGCCCTGTCCGTCGCAGGCAGCGCCAATGCCGCTGAAACCTACACACTTTTCTCCGGCAACTGTATTGACAACTCAAATGTGACCGGTTCCGCATCCACCGGCGTCGACAAGGTCTACTTTGTCAAGGACCGTGGCGACCTTACATCGGTTACCGGAACCGGCAACTTTTACATCCGCCTCGTAGACAACCTCTTCCAGGTCACCAATCTCGCGAAGAGCATTGTCTATCTCGAAGGGAACACAACGATTCTGCAAAACACCTATGCTTATGCCGGATCGAACGGCCCTGAGTTCAACTACAGCGGAACAGTCGAGTACACGGGTGGACTTTGGATCGACCCACTGCGTGACTTTATGAATGTCCCAACTTGGGAAACGCGTAACATGACGGGTACCTGGGAGTTCTCCGGTACATCTGCAGCTCCAAAGGGTGTCGACTACCTCAACATCACGGTTACTTCCCCAGTGCCTGAGCCAGGCGAGTGGGCAGCGATGGGAATGCTGGCATCCGGTCTTGGTGCATAACGTACATCCCTTCACCTGGTCCACCGGGTGCAGGGATGTTTGCAATTAAGGCGCATCGTTACAGGCATAGCGATTAGGGGCTAGAATGAGTGCGTATGCCGGTATCTGCGCGGCGATAGGATTGAGAACGAAATGGTACATGAAACAGCCGCCCGCAATACTGCAAGGGCATCCGTGTGGACACTACAGACGGAGCTCTTGACTCCCCAGCATTTGGTGGATGCTCTTATTGACCGCGGGTTCCTTCCTGGTATTACGCCTGTTGGTCAGGAAGATGAGACACAAGCCGGGTCTACATCCGACATGTGGCAGCTGCAGCTTGGCGATCGTGGTTATCACTTTGCCAGTCTGTCCAGCTCAAAGGGTCAGGGAGCAACCGTTACGGTCAACACATTTCCTGCTGGCACCGAACTACCTGGACATCAGTATGGCAGAACCCTCGGCCGCCGCGGCGGCATTGTGTACAACATTGAGGCGCACGGTCCAAGCAACTCCGATCGTGCACTCTGTGAAAATCTTGCTGAAGCGATTATGGAAGCCGTGGATGGCCTTGTTGAAATCACCGGACGTGGACAGCGTGGAAACAAGCCTACTGCGTATACCAGCCGCTGGCTTGGGATGTACAGCAACTAAATTCTCCAAAGAGTTCTTAAGCGAAGCGAGCACCTCTAGTTACGATTGAGAGGTGCTCGTTTTTTGTTTAATATGAGGCTTTGTGTGTGAACACCGACTTGAGCCGTGGACAGCAAGAACGTTGTCTCTAAACGTAAATTTGATTGTGGTCGTGGCCACGGTTGCTTTCGTGGCTCAGGAAAGGATGTCCTTAATCACGGTTCCATAGACATCTGTCAGACGGAAATCCCGTCCTTGATAGCGATATGTCAGCTGACGATGGTCAATACCAAATTGATTCAACAACGTCGCCTGCAAGTCGTGCACATGGACGGGGTTTTCCGCGACGTTATAAGCAAAATCATCCGATTTTCCGTAAACAAGCCCCTTCTTGAACCCGCCACCTGCCGCCCACACGGAATATACCGATCCTAGGTGGTCGCGACCGTAGCCACTGGATGCATTGATGTCGCCCTGGCCGAAAACCGTACGGCCAAATTCTGACATCCAGAGCACGATTGTGTCATCCAGCAATCCGCGCTGTTCGAGGTCTTTTACAAGAGCCGCCGCCGGCTGATCCGTATCACGACACTGTTCGGCGAGCTGCGTCGAGAGGTTGCCATGCTGATCCCACCCTGAGTGCATCAGCTGAACGACACGTGTTCCGCGCTCGACAAGACGCCGAGCGAGGAGGCAGTTACGTGCAAAAGAACCAGGCCGCTGTACATCTTTGCCATACAAGTCAATCACATGCTGGGGCTCTTTTTCGATCGCCAGCAAATCCGGAACACTGGATTGCATCCTAAAGGCTGTCTCGTATTGGCTAATCCTGCTTGCAATTTCGGGGTCACCTTTTGTTGCAAGATGCGCCTTGTTGACACTTTGGACCCCGTTTAGCATCGCCTTACGGAGCTCAGGCGGAACACCCTTTGGATTATCGAGGTAGAGGACAGGCTCTCCTTCGCTGCGGAAGCGCGTCCCCTGATGCTGACTAGGGAGAAAGCCATTTCCCCAGTAGTAATCAAAAAACAGCTGGCCACAGGTTTTGCCAACATCCGTGGATGTCATCACAACAAAACTCGGCAAGTCCTCAGTCATTTTCCCAAGTCCATAGACTAGCCATGAACCCATACTTGGCCGCCCCGGAATCTGAGAGCCGGTCATGAACAACGTGACACCCGGCGCATGGTTGACCGCATCGGTTGTCATCGAGTTGATGAGCGTGAACTTATCAGCGATGCTTCCGATACCCGGAAGAAGCGGGCTAAGGTGAATCCCACTCTTGCCATAGGGCACAAAAGGCTTGAGTGCAGGCAAAATCGGATGGCGACTGGCTCCAGCCGTCATTGTTGAGAGACGAACTTTTGACCGAACGGATGCCGGGAGCTCATCACCGCGCATTTTCTGCAGATGCGGCTTGTGGTCATAGAGGTCGACGTGGCTCGGAGCGCCGCCCTGCCACAGAATAATCAAGCGCTTCGCTTTGATTGGTAGCGTTGTTGCCGGCTTTTTGGTCTGCGCCGATGCATCATCCGTCAGCAGACAGGAGAGTGCCAGATTCCCCGCGGCGCCAAGCGTTCCCGTGAGAAGCGTTCGCCTTGTGAGGCCGCTAAAGCCAGAGTCGTGGGCTTCCAACGTTGGAAGAATCGGGTTGTTGATGTTATTCACGGGTGATGGCCTCATCCAGATTGAGCATTGCGAGGGCAACCTGGGTCAATGCTGCGATTTGTGTCCGATTACGCTTTGGTGCGGGAGCATAACCCGATGAGAGAATGGCATCAACATCAGGGCCGTGGCTAATGTAATACTTCATTGCCGTTCCCATCAGCTGCTGCATGGTTTTGCGTTCTTTGCTCGAGAGTGGCCTTGCGAGGATTGTCAAACCCATGTCATCGATGGATGTTTCGACGCTTCCATTCCATTCAAGTGCGTTTGTTGCGAGGACTCTGGATGCTTCAATCCAAGTGATGTCATTCAACATCGTTAGTGCATGAAGAGGGGTGCTGGTCCGGCTCGCATTCACAGTGCACTGCTGACGGCTTGCAGAGTCGAACATATTGCCCGGACCTGCTGTCCTTCGCCAAAATGTGTAAATGCTGCGCCGATAAAGGTCACTTCCCGTGCTCTGAGGATAGGAAAAGTCACGTTCCTTTGTGATCGATAGGCCATCCCAGATTCCTGCAGGCTGATACGGATAGACAGGCTTACCACCAATAGCGGTGTTCATCAGACCGCTTGTCGCAAGGGCGATGTCCCTCAGTAACAAACTTGGAACGCGAAGCCGGCTTTGCCGCGAGTACAAGCGGTTCGAGGGGTCCTTTTTCAGATGAATGGGGAGCACTTCCGACTTCTGCCGGTATGTGTGACTCATGACAATGAGCTTGTAAATGCGCTTGACATCCCAATCCCAGGAAAATTCTGTCGCAAGCCAGTCCAGCAGCTCAGGATGGCTCGGCGCCTCGCCAAGAGTTCCAAAGTTTTCGCTGGTCTTGCTAAGACCCGTCCCAAAGAACAGCTGCCAGTACCGGTTGATCTGTACACGAGCCGTGAGAGGGTTATCCGTTCTAACAAGCCACTTTGCAAAGTCCAGTCGATTCTTTATCGGGGCAGCACCAAACAATGCTGGGACTGCTGGTGCAACAAGATCAAGGGGCTGCAGATACTCACCACGATCCAGAACACGCGTCTGCCGCGGTTGTGCATCCGACATCACCATTACCTTTGGCAATGCCGCCCGCAGCGATGTGAGTTCCTTACCGATTGCGGCCACCTGATCACGGAGGTTGCCAAAGTCGTTTGCTTGCAGCATCGGTAACACGGCTGCTTGCACAACCCGGACTTCAGCATCAGTAACGTCAACCCCAGCGGCAGCCTTTTGTAGAATGGCTTTTTGTTCTTGCGTGATGACTGGTTTTCGGAGCTCAAATGCGAACCCTCCGATGCCAGCGCCATTAACGACTTGAACCAAAAGCCGATGTTCTCCAGGGGTAAGGATTGCCGTAAAAGAGTCCTGTCCGAGCAGCGCTGCACGCTGGGCTGCATTGCTGATTTTTTGGTCATCATCCAACCAAACCCGGATGCCATCATCGGAGCCAAAGCGAAACTCAGCCGCGATCGCTCTTTCGACGGTGAATGTGCGCATCAGGTAAATGCTGGCATTGTCTTTGTTGGAGATGTCCGGTAGGTCTACCGATTGCTTACCGTCAACATCGATGTTTAGCGGTGAAAATGTCAGCCCTGCAGGATACCTGCGGTCGAAGGCTTGTTGGAATGAACTTCCGATACTCACGGAACTCTTCTGCCAAGCGGATGGTTTGATAGCTGTGAGCGGGGTCTCAAGGGCTGGAATGAGGGATGCTGCTTCCGTGCGGATTGCTTTACGGAGCGAGACATCCAAGGATGACTGCAGTGACTTTTGCTGAGCTTCCAGGCGACTGATTTTCTCATTTTCGACTGCGGACCCGTAGGTTACGGTGGGCTCAGCAATACGGTACTGACCGCCGCCCGGAGGAACGCCGGTCTCCGGCACATTGTTGTAGAGCGCCATAAAGCTGTAGTAATCCTTTTGCGTGAAAGGATCGTACTTATGGTCATGGCACTGAGCGCAGGCAAGCGAAATACCCAAAAATGTTGTCGCTGTTGTATTGACACGGTCGAAGAGGTTTACGTTGCGTTGCTCTTCCGGGATGGCTCCGCCTTCACCGTTAAGCAAGTGGTTACGGTTGAAGCCTGTTGCGACCCGCTGAGCATCCGTAGCACCTGGGAGTAAGTCTCCAGCAAGCTGCTCGATTGCGAACTGGTCAAACGGCATGTTTGCATTCAGGGCATTAACAACCCAGTCCCGCCAGACATATTGGTAGGTATCGCCATCCTGCTGGAAGCCATTTGAATCCGCGTAGCGGGCGGCATCCAGCCATGGGAGAGCCATCCGCTCGCCATAGTGGGGACTATCCATCAGGCGGTCAACGACCTTTTCATACGCATTTGGCGCTGTGTCGTTCAAGAATGCATCGACTTCAGCCTGTGTCGGAGGAAGGCCTATCAGGTCAAGCGTCACACGCCGTATCTGTGTGCGCTTATCAGCGAGGGGACTTGCTTTCAGACCTGCTTCTTTGAGCTTAGCCTGAATAAAGTGGTCAATGGGATTGATGGATCCTGATTTCGCACTAGCTGTAACGCGTGGCCTCTGTGGACGCAACCAAGCCCAGTGGGTCTTTGCCTTCAGAGTCCCTGGAAGCGATGCGCCAGTTTCAATCCACTTTTGAATAACCTTTTGTTCAACCGATGACAATGCTTTGTCGCCAAGTGGCATCGATGGCTGTGACCCAGAAGCCTGAAGACGAGTGAAGAGCTTACTATCACCGATGTTGCCGGGAACGATGGCCGCACCGGATTTGCCGCCGCGTTTGCGACCAGCAAGTGTAGCGAGGTCGAGGCTACCGGATGGTGCCTTTTCAGTATGACATCGGACACAGCGTTGCTCAAGAATTCGCTTCGCATCGGCATCAATGGTGGCATCCCTGGATGACGCGCTGGCAGCAATAACTGCCGTTGACAGCAGCGTGAATAGAACCGTTACGGCGTGTACTCGCATATCAATCATTGTTCACTGGAATACGCTGTAATTCCTATTGGTTAGCCGTGAAATACACGTTACTGCTCGTTACCTATTGTCCGGTTTCATTCACATGAATGGGGCGGGTCGACAGTTGGGGATAGGTGCTGACCCGCACAGCTTACATGTGCAAATGGCATATTGATTCACCTGTGTGCCAAGCGAAACTCTTGCGAGCGTCACCTATGACACACGCGATAACGAGGCCTGATTCCAGCGAGAATTAAGGCGACATTACGAGATGCCCTGTGATGTTCAAACATCTCCTTTATGCGAGGCGCCTCTAACGATCGGATCGGTGACGATAATCCAGAATCTGCGACTCGAAATCATTGCGAATTCATCAAACCTGCGCTTATATTTGCTAAGTTGCGCCAGTCAATCCATGGCATCATGACGGGACTGAAACTGCTGGTGGTGACTTGATGGCTCAGTTGGTACTTGAAGCGGATCGATGGAAGCGGGCATTTACACTCATCGAGTTATTGATTGTGATTGCCATCATTTCGATTTTGTCTGCAATCCTCTTTCCAGTGTTTGGGAAAGTGCGAAGTAGCGTAAGACGCACCGCTTGTCTCAGCAATGTCAAGCAGATTGGCACCGCTATTGGAATGTACACAAGCGATTACGATGGTGCTTTTCCAAACACAGGTGATCCTTATTTGTGGGTCGGAAAGCGATTTCGCTGGCCAATCATGCCGTACCTAGGTATTGCCAAGATAAGCGCATCTGAGTCATCCGGAGACCGATTCAAATCAGCAAATGGCGTATCAAGACTCTTGCTTTGCCCCGACGACGTTGCTGCCAATAGCTTTGATTACACCAGTTATGCATACTCTACGGCATTTTACGAAAGTGATGAAAGCTTAGCTGCAATCTCATCCATACAGAATCTGATTCAGGCCTTTTCAAAGCCTGGCTCTCTCGCTCAGACAGTTTCTCGCTCGGATGCCGATGTCGTGTATCCAAGTCAAAAAGTCATGGTTACTGAATGGACGAACAATCATGACTTTGCTGGTAGCAAGCCGATTGGGATGTGGGGGACGATTGTCGCGCCGTTTGACACGCCAGGGATGGACAGCTACTCCGGTGGGAGAGTCGTCTTGTTTGCTGATCTCCATACAAAGTTTGTAAAGTCCAGCACGTTTGTGAAAAAGGCAAATCCAAAACTGAATGCGCCAGATCCAAACCTGACCCCTGGTGGGCTTGGAGGGATTGACATCCCATGAGCGTAATCAGTCTTGTAGCGCTTCGAGTGTGATCGGAAGATCTGTCCGCCATGATGTGAGTGCTCATGCAGGAATAGGAAGTGGACGGTACAGGATTCGAACCTGTGACCCCCGCCGTGTGAAGGCGATGCTCTACCACTGAGCCAACCGTCCAGAGCCCCTAAGTTATCACAGGTAAACCCGGTAAACAAATCGTGCGTTTTCGCACTTATGGCACACCAGACAGAAGCATTTCATGCAGGTAGACTAGCGCTATGTCTACTGTTTTTGACCTCCGGCCACAGATGCGCCGTGACAACGTCGTCCTCTATCATGACATCGTTTGCCCGTGGTGCTACGTTGGATTGTTTCAGGCAGCGCGCCTCGAACAGCAATTTGGTATCGAAATCACGTGGCTAGGTGCAGAGCTGTTCCCACCAGACCTCGATGGCCCTCCATCCAATCCGGGACCACGCCCAGCGATTGTAAGAGATCCAAACAAGCCAAACCGCTTTGATGATTTCACAGTCGCCGAAGGCGTCGCCATGTCGGATGTTCGCCCAGGATTCGTCCGGTCGCACAGGGCTCTTCTCGCATTAGAGTTTGCAAAGACTTTGGGGCATGAAACCTTCAACCTCTTCAATACAGCCATCTATAAAGCCTATTGGGAGCAGTATGCCGATATCGAAAACATCGATGTCCTACGCGAAATCGCCAAGGGTGTTGGTATCGATGATGCTGCAATGGCAACATCGGTTGACAGTGAAGCATACGCCAATCAGATTCTTCCATTTGATGATGGTGCATACGGTGCAGGCGTTCGTAACGTACCAACCTTCATCTTTGGAGCCAATGAGGTAATGGCCGAGGCCAACTACGATGACCTTGCGCGTGCCATGGAGCGCTTCCTTGGCCGCGTTCGCCGATTGCCAGAAGGTACGCTGTAATGCATTTTGCGAGGGCGCTTGAGACTGGAAATGTGCTGTGGCAGCTCACCGATGGCCGCTTCTGTGATCTGACCATCGCACTTGGGACACTTGCACCGAAGAACGTCTTCGATGCTGTCTGCGACCAGGATCTCCATGCAAACCTTGCGTGGCTTCCACTACGTGAGGATTATTGCCTTCCTGCATCGACCGCCCTCGCATGTCCATTACCAACACCCCATCGCATCCTAGCCATCGGCCGCAACTATGCTGATCATGCCAAAGAACTGGGCAATGCCATCCCGGATGAGCCTGTTGTCTTCCAAAAGGCAAACAGCAGCATCATCGGCCCAGGAGCGTCCATCGTTCTGCCAACCGCTATCGGTCAAGTCGACCACGAAGGTGAGCTTTTGGTTGTGATCGGCACTGGCGGACGGGATATCACGGTGGATGCCGCACTCGGGCACGTGGCGGGTTATTCCATCATCAACGATGTCACAGCACGCGCGAAGTCAAAAGCTCTGCAAGCAAAAGGTTACCCATGGTTCTTGGCAAAGTGTAGGGACACCTTTGGCCCCATTGGCCCATTCGTTGTTGCTGCAAACAGCCTTATCGATCAGTTTCCGCTAACCATTGATGTCACTGTCAACGGTGAGGTTCGGACCAAATGATTCATGATGTGGCTGCACTGATTCATTATCTGAGCACTGTAACCGAACTGATGCCGGGAGACTGCATCGCTACCGGAACCCCGAGTGGCGTCGGTCCCCTGGTTGCCGGAGATTCTGTGACAGTCACCATTTCCGGCATTGGAACACTGACCAATCCTGTTATCTAACATCGCACATCTGGAGCACAATCATGTCGAATGAAAACGAACTCCCACACTGGGACCTCACGCCTTACTACCCAAGCCTCACATCCGAGACATTCAAAGCCGCCTACCAGCAAGTCCTCACCCAAATAGGCGCGCTCACTGAACGCTTTGATCTTTACCAGATTGGATCTACGACTGACACCGTAGTCACCCATGAAACAGTCCGGATATACGAGGAACTTGCACAAGCATTTGACACGCTTGAGCTTGTGAATAACCTCGTTTCATCCTATGTTTACGCTCATATTTCGACCGATACTACAAATGAGCTCGCACAGGGGATTGCAAGTGAATTACGTGGACAATCCGTTGCACTACAGACATTGGCTGTCCGCTGGGTAGCATGGCTGGGTTCCATCGACACCGAAACCCTCAAAGCAAAAAGCGAACTTGCCAGTCTCTATGCCTATCCACTTGAACAGGCAAAAGTGGGTGCCCAGCATCAAATGTCGAGCCCGGAAGAGGAACTTGCCGCACAGCTGTCCCTCTCGGGAACAGCCGCGTGGGGGCGTCTGCACAGTGATATGACCAGCCAGCTTACTGTTGCGGTTGGCGATCAAAAACTGCCGATGGCAATGGTGCGCGTGCTTTCATCCGATGCCGATGCAAAGGTTCGCCGGGATGCATACGATGCTGAGCTAGCGACGTGGCCGACGGTTGCGCTTCCGCTTGCTGCCGCAATGAATGGCATCAAGCATGAAACGAATGTACTGGCGACGCGGCGTGGCTGGGCAGATCCTCTCGATGAAGCCGTATGGGAAAACGGTATTGACAGAGCGACGCTAAGTGCAATGCTCGATGCTGCAAATGCCGCCTTCCCTGACTTTCGCAGATATATGAAAGCCAAGGCTAAGCTCCTTGGTTACGATGGCGGCTTGCACTGGTTTGACATGTTTGCACCTGTCGGAGCTGAGTCAAGTAAGTGGTCGTGGAGCGTCGCAAAGGAATTTGTCGCCACACATTTTGATTCGTTCACTCCGAGGCTTGGCGAGTTCGCCCGGCGGGCATTCACCGAAAACTGGATTGATGCAGAGCCGCGTCCCGGAAAAGAAGGCGGCGCGTTCTGTATGGGGATGGTTCCCGGGGAAAGCCGCATCCTTCAAAATTACAACCCAAGCTTTGATGCAGTAAGCACTCTGGCACACGAGCTCGGGCATGGTTATCACAACCTTTGTCTTGAGCATCGTCCGCCAACGATTGCGGGCACACCGATGACGCTGGCTGAAACGGCAAGTATCTTTTGTGAAACCATCATCAAAAATGCAGCGCTGGATGGCGCACCAGCGGATGAACAGCTCAGCATCCTGGAAGCAAGCCTCCAAGGGCAATGTCAGGTTGTGGTTGACATTTCAAGTCGCTTTCTGTTTGAGCAGTCGGTTCTCGAACAACGCAAAACACGCGAACTTTCTGTGGATGAGCTCTGCGGCATCATGGCAAAGGCACAGGATGACACGTACGGAGATGGCCTCTCAGACCATCGTCACAACTACATGTGGGCCGTCAAGGGACATTACTACGGTGCTACCTATTACAACTATCCGTACATGTTTGGCTTGTTGTTCGGGCTTGGTCTGTATGCCTGTTACCAGAAGACTCCTGACACCTTTGTCGCTGGCTACGATGATTTGTTGTCCAGCACGGGGATGGGGGATGCTGCGACTCTCGCGGAGCGTTTTGGCGTAGACATTCGGTCGCGTGCATTCTGGGATGCCAGCTTTGACGTCATCCGGGCGGATATCGACCGCTTTGTTGCCTTGGCTGAAGCTACAAACTAAGCAAGTACCATCCAGCTTCCTGATGATTACAGCATCGGGAGGCTGGATCTGAAGGATTCAGATGGTCAGAGTTACTCCATGTCTGATGTTTGATGGGAATGCATCCGATGCGATTGCCCACTATCTAAAGGCATTACCGCGTGCGGAAAATTTGGGTTGCGGTGGATGACAATTTCTAGACGAACAAGCCATCGAAACTGTTAGAAAATACTGAAAATATCGACTATTCTCTGAGAAATGACAAAGTACCTTCGAGACGCTGAAATTCGCGGCTTTCTGCGCGAGCCCACATATGAGAGCGATTCTAATCGGATTACTTATCTGACTGGGTGCGAAAACTGGTTCACAGGCGCTGCGATGTACTTTCGCAAAGCGTTGCCAGTACAGTGCTCAGGCGTTCAGAAACTAAATATCTATGGCTGCCCCAACGCAGAAACAATATGCGGTGAATCCGTATTGGGGATTGCGGACGTCTGGGTAAACGTACCGTCATTATCCCCATCGTTTCTAAATGATTGTAAATCACAACAGGCATTTGTCCTCGACCTTGCTCATGAGGGAATTGTCGCAGCATCCAAACGTTTTGCGTTTGATGTTGCTGTATTCGACGAAGCGAAGCTGTACGTGGAAGAAAATGACTACCGATTAAGTTACCAAATTGGCAAGTCCAAGGCGTCTCCAGACAGAAAGTACACCGCTGCAGTCTTTTGTAGATTCGACAAACAATACATCAGTGAACTGCGTGTCATGAAACATGACGGAACCCTAGAGTGTGTCTACCATTTTGCGAGTGGTAACGAACACAGCATTGGTCAACTCCGATGGGATGGCTGTGACAAAATCCGTATTCCACTCACAGCTCTTACAGGGGACGCGCACTGGAATATCTTCTTGGATGGCAGAGTCAGGTTCGTATTCCCGAAGTCCGAGACGTGCGACCCGCATCATCAGTATCAACACGCGATATTGCTGCTTGATGGGGCGTTCGTAATGCCTGACAGGATTGCAGGGCTAGATTTACTTGAGCGTTCTGCAAAGGCAGGATACAAACATGCAATACGCCGCTTGCAACGTGAACAGCAACACCAAGGCATTTAAGCTGATCACCCTGACATTCGTTTATAAATTGGACATCTTTTGCGCGTGCCGGGTTATAACAAACGTTACTGCCTTGACCAGATTCACTAAACGATGGCAACATATCACTTCAAACTATCGGATCCACCAAGCACCTCGCGAAAACGCGAGCTGTGGCTGCAGCCTGGGATTGGATTCATACTCTTACAAGATGTCCGCGACTACGCACTGCAACATATCGACCGCTTTGTTGCCCTCGCCGAAGCTACAAACTAAGCAAGTACCATCCAGCTTCCTGATGATTACAGCATCAAGAGGCTGGATCTGAAGGATTCCGATGGTCAGAGTTACTCCGTGCCTGATGTTTGATGGAAATGCAGCAGAAGCGATTGCGCTGTATCTCGATGCGTTTCCTGATGCAGTGCTTATAGATAAGTCAGACTATGGTACTGATGCTAAATCGATGTCCGGCAAAGTCAGGTCGGCGACTCTGGCCATTTATGGCAATAACATTCGGATCATTGATAGTCCCGTGATGCACGGGTTTGCGTTTACGCCGGCCGTGTCACTTTACATTGAGCTTGCCGATGAAGCCGCCTTGTTCCATGCTTATGAGACGCTTGCGAAGCGTGGCACGGTGCTGCTTGCCATCGACAGCTACCCGCACAGCCCGAATTATGGCTGGCTAACAGACCGCTTTGGCGTCTCGTGGCAGATTAGCCAACCGGATGAGCTTGACTAATCGGCAATAATTCCAAATCCAAACAATGCGATCAGCGCGATGACTCCGAGCGCAAGGAGCACTGTTCCAACAATCCCCAAGGTTCGTCCAGTCCTGACTTGCTGCTGCATTGACTCAGGGACATCACCAAGCTGCTCTATCCGTGCCAGCGCCTTGTTTCCCATAATCCAAGCGATGGGTGCACAAACCATGGGTAAGCCACAACTAAATCCGCCAGCGATTCCTACGATCCCAAGAGCGAAGATGGTGGATGCCGGGACGCCAGCGGGTTCCAGACCCTGACGGGCGGCAAAGGATGTACCCGCTCCTGGTATTCTGGAAACTGGGTGTACTCTTGGAGGCATTGGTCGTTGTTGCTGACGTTGTCCACCGCCAGTAGGCACAGACTCAGAGCCCCAACCACCAACATGCGTTTGATTTAATGGATCGATGCCTGACTGTAATGATTCAGCCATCGGGAACGGGACCGTTCTCGGGCTGTCTGGAAAAGCAGCATCTAGTTTAGCTAGCCGTTGCTGAGCAAGAGCGTAGGCGGGATCCCGTCCAATCGCAGCTCGGTAGCAGGTCTTAGCATCCTCGTAGCGGCCAAGCTGTTCGAGTGCAACACCGAGGTTGAAATGGTTACGTGCCGACCCTGGCGAGATAGCAATTGACTGACTAAAGGCATCCAGTGCGGCCTGCGTTTCTCCAACATTGGACAAGGCACCGCCAAGAATCCGCCAAAGGTTGTCATCATTTGGGGCGACAACCACTGCCTTACGCAAAACCAAAACGGCATCCGCGTATTGGCCAGCCTTCATATGCTCTACCGCTAAAAGCCTGAGGGGCTCAGCATCACTGTTTTGCATCTGAAGTCTCCGATGAAGGCTGGTCAAGAAATCCGAGGAATGTCTCTAGGAGATGCCCAATTGGCAAATCGGACATGGACTTGCTTACATGAGAAACAAGAGTCTCACCGTTGGGCCCAATGATAAACAGAGCTGGATGAGCGAGGTTAAAGCCATCGTAGCGAAGCCAGTAATGAACCCCAAATGCCTTTGCCGCAGCCCGATTTACATCATGGAACAAAGGAACATCCAGCCCAGATTTTTTCACGTAAGCCTGAAGTGCGTTTTGGCTCTCCGGCGAAACACAGACAATACGAAACCCGATTTTCTCGAGGGAATCCTTGTGTTTGGCTAATGCTTTGAGCTGTTCTGTGCAATATGGACACCAGGTGCCGCGCAGAAACAAAATGAGCGTAAAGCCGCTGTAGGGGTAACCGAATGTAACTTCGACTCCGGTTTGGGGATTGATGACCGCTATTGCTGGAGCGGTGGATCCTTTGGTTGGCGGTTGTGGCACAGTGGACGATACCTCTCTTACCGTACTGTTGGTTCCGCAAGTTGACGCTTGTTCGCGGCAAGATGCAGCCTAAGGATTGAGATGTCCGCCGGGTTTACACCAGGGATTCGCGCAGCTTGGCCGACGGTGGACGGCCGGATCTGCAAGAGCTTTTCCCGCGCCTCCGATGCAAGCGAGTTGATCGCCCGATAATCGATTTCAAGCGGAATACGCATGTCGTCCGCGCGTTTATAGGCATCGATCTGTGAATACTCACGTGCCACATAGTGCTCGTAGCGCGCAAAAATAATGCCCTGTTGAATCCCATCACGCGCGTCATCTAGGCTAAGCTCTAGCAAATCTGCAACTGCCTGCTGGGTCACTTCCGGACGCCGAGCATACTCAAGTATGGACATTTTGTTGTCTGGAGTGGGCAGACCATGGGCACTCAAGTAGGCATGCTGGAGATTCGTCACATACGTTGACTTCATAAGGTGCATCACATTGTCGATGAGGCATTTTCGACGCTCAAAACGCTCTTGGCGCTCAGAGCACACCAAGCCATTGGCGATTCCCTTTGGCGTCAGCCGCAAGTCAGCATTGTCATGACGGAGTGTCAGTCGATACTCCGCACGACTGGTCAATAACCGGTAAGGGTCATCAACACCCTTCGTCACCAAGTCATCCACCATCACGCCAAGGTAGCCCTCATGACGCTCAATCTCAAGAGGAGGCATGCCTTTGACACTTAATGCAGCATTGGCTCCAGCCAGCAAGCCCAGTCCTGCCGCTTCCTCGTAGCCGCTGGTCCCATTGATCTGACCGGCGAGGTAGAGACCCTGGATGCGCTTTGTCTCAAGCGTCCGAAAGAGCTCTGTCGGAGGAACGGCATCATATTCGACGGCATAGCCGTACTTAATGACTTCCACATTTTCGAGCGCCGGGATGGATTTTAGAAACGCAAGCTGGACATCCTCGGGCAGACTGGTACTCATCCCCTGAACATACACAGACTCGGTGTTCCAACCTTCACGTTCAAGGAATATCTGGTGCGAATCCTTGTCGGCAAATCGCACAACTTTGTCTTCTATACTCGGGCAGTATCGCGGGCCAACACCTTCGATTAAACCCCCGTACATCGCTGATAAGTGCAAGTTCTCCCGAATCACCTCGTGGGTTGCATTGTTCGTCCAAACCTGCCAAGCCGGGAGAAGGCCATCATGGCGACGATTAGGCGTCGAAAATGAGAACGGAGGACACTCCGGCTCACTCGGCTGCTCCTCCGAATAAGCAAGGTTGATACTGCTAAAGCGGATTCGCGGCGTCGTACCCGTTTTCAGGCGCAGCAACGGGAAACCGAGGTCGGCAAGGCTTGTCGAAAGCGCTCCCGCTGCGGGTTGATCGGCACGTCCGCCTGACCAGCTGTTTTGCCCACGATGACAGACACCTCGTAAAAAGGTGCCTGTGGTGATGACGACCTTGCCGGAAACCAGTGATGTTCCATCTTCAAGCTCAACACCGGAAATCAAAGGGGTGTCATCAACAGAAGAAAGAGTCAGAATGCGGGAGACCATGCCCTCAATAATGGTTATGAGTGGATGCTCATCGACACGCGCTGCCATCAGCTTTGGGTAAACATCGATGTCAACCTGTGCGCGCAGCGCATGTACAGCAGGGCCTTTGCCGGTGTTGAGCATCCGGATATGCGTCAGGGATGCATCCGTGACCTCCGCCATAAGGCCGCCAAGGGCATCGATTTCGCGGACAAGATGTCCCTTCGCAGGGCCACCAATGGAGCAGTTGCATGGGAGAGTGGCGATCGACGCACGGGATGTTGTAACGAGTGCAACACGTACACCGATGCGGGCAGCTGCATGCGCGGCTTCTACACCCGCATGCCCACCACCAACGACAATTACATCCCAGTCACCCATATCTACATTCTACCGACTCAAATGGTCCGCATTTTCAATGGATGCAAAGGTGAGGTTGTAAAATAACGTCTGATGTATATTCCGAGGAAGTTCAAACTGCGTGGCGACCGTGACTGGCTGCCGGATGTGGTTGCAAATCCGTTCGCAACAGTTGTTTCGCAGCTTGACAAAACACCTTGTGTTTGCCATATCCCAATCGTCATTACGGATAGCGAGATTGGTCGCATCGCAATAGGCCATGTCTCGCGTGAAAATCCTATTTGGAAATCGTGGCATCCCGAAACAAGTCAATCGTGCCTTGTCTTTACGGGACCGAATGCCTATGTGTCGCCGATGACCTACCAAGACGCGATACAAGTCCCGACCTGGAACTACATCGCGGTTCATCTGAAAGGGCATCCGCTTCCCGTTCACTTTGATGACAATCCAAGCGGCTTACATGACATCATGGATACCCTCATCACCCAGTTTGAACCAGACTATCTGCCTGTTTGGCGTGCGCTGGATTCAGTAAATCAAGAGAATCTGCTACGCGGAATTGTTGGTTTCAGGATGCCTATTGCAGATGTTGAATGCGTTGAGAAGCTTTCGCAGAACCGCTCGCAACGGGATGCAGAAGCGATTGCCGCTGTGTTGGATGCAGGTGGACAGACAGCCCTTGCTGCAAGAATGATAGAGGTTCGTAAATGAAAATCGTGCTGCAGCTTGGGTTGATTCCCGGGGACTCTACGCTGGAAAAGGTGACATGGGCGCGTGATGCGGGCGTAGATGGCATCGAGCTTGGGGCGTGGGGAGGCATTGACCAGCTTCGCCGGAATGCCGACATTTGCCAGAACATTTTGCCCGTCACAAGCATCTGTGGAAACTGTGATGACACGGGCGCCGGCAGCTTTGACTTTCTTGACCCGGATCCCATCAAACGCAGGAAAAGTCTGGATGGCAGTGCAGCTATCTTAGAAC
>Ga0255117_1000175_pt1 | contig 20463 bp, 19 predicted proteins | sample Law_Atlam_RepA_8_2_FD_188583 | JGI IMG/M metagenome (GOLD analysis project Ga0255117, IMG submission 188583) | Freshwater microbial communities from St. Lawrence River, New York, United States - Law_Atlam_RepA_8h | ecosystem: Environmental > Aquatic > Freshwater > River | place: USA: New York...
GTTTTGGATATCCGATGGGAAGGGCTGTTGCGTGACGATGCCGACAAGGGTGCTCCCGAGGGGGAGTGGCATCCACAGGCCGACATCGATTCTATCAACGACTAGGACGATATCGAGTGCGGTTTCATCCACTTCGATGGATTTGCGCAGGCGTGCGATGGTTGCGGTATCGATGGTCGGCCGGCGGTCAAGATAGGTTACATTGACAGCCCAGCCAAGAACAGGTCGCTGCCCAGACCCGTTACCGACAAGCGTCATCATTGGGCAGGTGTCGGCGGCGGTGGAGTGGTGCCAAGCTTTGCATCGCCGGATGCAGGCGGCGGCACTGTTTCCGGTTTTTCGGGCTTTCCAGGTTTCCCGGGCGGCTTTAGTCCCCCACCCTTGGGTGCATCCGTTGGTGGTGCAGCCTTTTCATCCTCATCATCCACTTTGAACTTGCTGCCATCTTCGACGCCGGTGATATCGATGGCTTCTTTCCCATCCGTGAGGATGACGATTGCCGACTTGCCTTTGAGGATCTCGCCCTTGTCCGATTTTGCGAGGAGGTTGCCACGTAGCAGAGCTTTTTCTTCACCGCCGCGGTATTCGAGGTTATCGGCGGTTACGGTCCAGTTACGCTCGCGGGCCCGAAAGGTGATGACGGTATCGCTCGACAAGATCGCCGTTTTGGTCTTCCACGAGTAATCAACTTTGCTGCCACGGATATCAACGGGATTGGAAAATTCCTTACGAACCGAGCCTTCCGGAGCGGTCGTGGCATTCTGCTTCGGTCGTGCTGTGATGTGAACATCCCCAGACAGATTGACAAGCTTCTTGCCGTAATTGGCTGTCCCTTGATTTGCGGTGATGGTGTTCTGTGCATCATCGACCGTGACATTCCCCGGGCTGGTACCGATTTGTGATTTGCGATTGTAGGTGACGATTGCCGATTGAAATTTGGTCTCTTTGTAGAGGAGACGCGCATTGCCTTTGAGGGTTGCGATGCCACCATCCGGAGTGTCAACATATGTGCCTTCATCTCCATAGGGGTAGACGTAAGGGTCATCGGGTCCGGAAGGCTTGAACGACTCCTTGGCACCGGAGTCCTTTGCGGTTTTGATGTCATCCGGGAGTGGTTTAGTCGCGGGTTTGGCCGGCATTCGGGCTGTGGGTTTGGTTTGTGACCCGAGTGCGGGCGGCGTTTTATCTTTGGACTGTGCGATAGCGAGCGCTGCGCAGAGTCCAACGATAGCGGTAGCGATGGGCAGTCTCAGGTTCACGGAAGGTCCTCTACGAGGAATTTACCGCGAAGGTGTGTGCCTTTGATGTCGGTGTGTGCGAAATCTGCCGTGATGGAGTCAAACATCAGGTTTCCCTTGGCCGTTTGGATATTCACAGGAGTGGGGCAATCCAGCTGTTGCGTCGCCGTCAGCCAGACAAGTGAGAGAGTGGTGATGCTGATATTTCCAAGGCTTATCGGGATGTCATTCTCAGCGGGTCTTACGGGTGGAAGCAGTGTGATGAGGAGTGGTCCACTGGCATCAAAGCGTCCATTTTCATCATGGTACTGAGCCCGTGGAGCATTGAATGTAACCCGTTTTGTGCCGGCATAGGTGATTTCCGCATTAATGCCGCCTTGAAAGTCGAGCTGGTGTGCTGAGCGGTCGGCGATGACGCGTGGTGCGGTGACGTTCCATGTGGGTTCGCCATCCGTGTAGCCTTGTGCGGTGACATTTTCAAAGCGTGCGCCAGAGATGATGTCGCTTGCGGGTCGTCCAGTGGATGCGACAGATTTGGCGGAGAGCTGCCACGCGAGTGCGAGTCCGGCGGCGATCAGGGTGATGCAGGCGGTTGGGAGGATGTACTCGGATGCGTGGTGCATGGCAGTGCTAAAAAATGTTGACTCCCGGTGGAACACCGGGAGTCACAGGTTTGTCCGTAAACGTTCCGAGGGTTAGATCTTTGGCGGGAATGGAGGTCCATCCGTGTTGCCAAGCTTGAAGGTCCCGAGGGTCCGCGTCTCGGTTGCTTGAATAGACATCACAGGGAAGCCCTCGGACACAAAGTCGTAGAGCTCACCACCAAGGTAACCGGAGCGGTAGAAGCGGTCTGACCCATTGGTAGCCTTTGGTGCTGCCAAGAAGCCGCTCTTTGATGTTGTGAATGCAGCACACTTCAAGGAGAAGGTGCCATCCAAGCCTGTTGTCGCGGATGCTCCGTTCAATGTAACAACAACACCTTCGATAGGTTTGTCGCTATTATTGATGTCGATAATCTTCCCAGTGAACGTAACAAGGCGGGTGTCGGTGCCTCCGTTATCACTGGATGAACCACCGCATCCGGTGATGGCCATCGCCACAGCGGACAAGGCACAGCAGCCAAGCATGGCGCGTCTCGTCCATGTCTTCGTCGTTGCAGCTACAGCGCTGGCAGTCTCGACCTTCATTCGGTACCTCCGGACGTCGGCATACTCCTGTGTACATACACAGACCGACAATCGACCAACAGTATAACGGAACTCACGATTTACCTGCAACCAGATAGATTTAGACGTGTATCCGGATTATGGACTCGAAACCTGTCACTTGCCTTCATACAGGCAACAGAAACTGCGGATATTTTTCGCCCACACCGATCAATGATCGGAATGTTACACATAGAAGGCACTTATTTGGTTTATCCACCATAAGGTTATACCGGTATTAATGCTCGCCGGTGATGCCAGACATACTGTATTGTGCATCCATGCTCAGCGTCATTCTTCCTTTGACATTTGCCATTATCGCGCCTATTCAGGACACGGCGAAGCCGACGGCTTACAAGCCAAATCCCGATGCGGTGCGTGCACGCGACATGTATGCCGATTTGCGGCTTCTGGATTCGCTGCTTCCTTTGGAGTTGACGAAAGACCAGATAAAACAGCTATTGGTTCCCATGAAGGCTGCTCAAAAAGAGTATGAGGGCTTGTTGAAGCAGGGCGATGATGCTGCTAAGGGATTGGCGGATGCATTGACCGAAGCGCGTAATGCTGCGATTGAAGGCAAAAAGGCCCCTGCGGAGCTCAGCAAAAAGATTGATGATTTGGGCAAGGCTGCCGAAACTCGTCAGGTTACGGCTTATCAAAAGTCGGTTGAGTCTACGCTTGCGGTGACCCTTAAGGTGTTAACGGCTCCACAAAAGGGTGATCTCTTGCGTCAGAGCGAGAAGGCATTTGGCGGAAAGCGTGTCCCCAAGGCATTTCAGAGTAATCCTGAGAAGGCCCCGAAGGATCAGGTTGAGGCATTGGCATTGATCGAATTCGTCAAGGGCGTGTTGTTGATAGATCGCACCATTGTTTTGATGGAAGCGATGGCTGAGAAGAAGTAGCGTCCCGGTCTCGAAAAACAGAAGCGGCCCCCTCCGGGGGCCGCTTTTTTTCGTTACGATCAGCCCTTTCTGAGCTGCCAGCTTTCATCAAAGAATCCAGCATCCAGAACCTGCTGCGGTCCATCCGAAAGGCGAATCACACCCCAGTCGGGCAGCTTAGGTGTATGCAATGCATTTGAGCCCGCGCTGTGCTCATACCAGGTGTAGCCAGAGTTGAGCACGATGTACTTGTCTGGGTTTAGTGGATTTGGGTAAACGAGGACAGGATACGCTTCCGTTGGACCATAGAGGCGGCCATTCATCGCGAGACCACGCTTGTCCCACTTTATTGGAAGCTTACCAATCACCTTCCCGAGGACAGAGTTGCTCTGCGGGTCGCCCCAGACAACGATGTGTGACTCGGCAAGCTGTTTTGCTGTCAGATCTTTGTCGGTCACCGTTGGCAGCTCGCCGCGGAAGAAGCGCTTCCAGTCCGTTGCAGCCCGCTGTCGAGCCTTCTCAAGAAAAGCGCCCGTGCTTCCAACCAGCGGTGTGCCGCTTGGCGCAACGAAGACTACGCTGTCAAGAAATGCATCATCCACGGGACCCTGAACACCGTGGTGTTTGACCAGATCTCCACGCTTACCGTGTGTATGTGCTGTCGATGTCCACTTTCCGTTATGCAGGGCATAAACCGTGTTAGGGGTAACGCTTTGTCCATTGATGGTGACGCGCTTTGGGGCCTGTTCAAGGGTGATGGAGAAGCTCTCAACACCCTTGGTCTTGATGTCGACCTGGTCACCGCTTGCCGAGCGTGTCGCATCCACAAGAGACTCCGCATAGTGCTCACGTAGGCGGTGGATTGTTACCCAGTAGAGGCTGTTGTAGCGCAGTGTCCAAGTGGTAAAGCGTACGCGTTCTGGATTGCGGTTACGGCCTTTGTTGGCAGCATCTGTGACAAAGGTTTCGATGACCGGCTTGCTGTCCTTGTGATACCAGTGTCCGGTATCTAGTCCGGTCACACGGGGAAGGTCCAGCCCAACGGCTTTCATCGCCTTTTCCATCGCATCCGCGGCCTGCTTTTGTCCATCCTTGTCGCCGTTGTAGGCGATTGTCGGGAGGTTGGAGAGGTTGGTTGGCCAATCGGTTGCGTCGTACCACTTCCAGAGCTGGACCTGCCATTTTGGAAAGGTTGCTCCATTGGAGTAGGAGCGTTGGAACTCAGGGGTCTCGCTAAATCCGGCTCCGGGCGCAGCGGCGGCCCATTTATCTGCATGATGTACCGCGAAGTGCCACGTCGCCCCGCCGCCCATCGAGAACCCACGAACGGTGATACGGTCTTCATCAATCCTATAGCGGCGTTGGACATCTGCCATCGCTTCAAGCGTATCGGTTTCACCAGCAACGTGGTTTGCATTGCAGAAGCGTCCGTACGGATGGAGGACAAAGACGTTATCGGGAGCAAAATCACCCAGTGACTTGCGACGGCCATCCAAAAACGACAGCTCGGTCAGCTGCTCACCGCGGCCATGGAACCAGATATCCAAGCGGTAGCGTGCCCGGCCGCGCTGTGACCAGGATGCGGGGATCACGAGGCCGTATGGCTGGACGGAGCCATCAATGCGACTGACATACCCGCGTACAACCAATCCGGTTGCATCGTTCCAAGGCGTCAATCCACGTTCAAGAGCATCCGCGCGCTTGGATCCTTCCTCCAAAAGCTCATATGCAGCAGCCAGCTCCCGTGAATTGTAAACGGTGTTCTCGCTGACCGACCATAGAACCGCTTTCGCATAGATTGCAACATCCGGCCAAAACTGACTTTTGCTTTTGAGGACATCCACGCGTTTCTGCAGCTCGCCAGCGGCGGTCAACAGACGTTGTCGATCAGCGGCTGGGATTTCCATCCCCGTCGGTGGAATCACTTTGCCTTCTGGTGGAAGGGGGTGCTGCACGGCACGGCCGAAAATCATGCGTCCTGACATAGTCTAAATTTCCTCTTCATCGGGTTCAGATGCATCCATACATCCATCATCAGCACACCCTTTCACCACCTCCGGTGGTGCATCCTGCAAGCTTGCAACAATACGTCTATCGATCGCTGCAATCGAGATTGCAGCGGCTCCCAGAAGCATCCCTGTAGCGCTTGACACAAACTGCACCATTCGTACATGGCGGAGGCTGCTACGGTAACGCACTGCCGCGCCAGTTCCAATCACAATCAATGAGAGCGCGCAGGCAAGGGCAAGCCGGTTACCACCGCTTATGCGGGTAGTGATACGTAAGATTCGGTCCAACACAATCGTGGCCATAAAGCCGATCAAAATATGTGCGAGGCGTCGCAGGGCATCGTTGAGCTGATACATACTGACGCCAAAGTCACTAATAGGCTGGTACTGCGGCGCAAGGCTATTCAATACCCAATATGTCCCGAGCCAGCTTGAGCGGTATGAACCGGCATTCGATGCCGTCCACGCCACAAGCACAAGCAGGATGAGGAAAGGGATACTTGCATACAACACACGGATCAGACGTTTCATGCATCAACCTCACTGCGTTGCAATTGTTTCACGTGGAACAATTCCAACGCATGAGAAACAGAGTCTGAAAGCACAACATTGAATTCTGGCGACTGCATGTTTTCTAACCAATGGATTTCAGCATCCTCAGTTGGGTGGCTGTAATACCGCTTCCGGATGCCATGGCAGGTAAACCCTAAGCGGGAGTAGATTCGCTTGGCCGCGACATTCCCGGTACGCACTTCAAGCGTCGCCCGTGAACACTGGTGTGGAGATCGGCAACAAAGCGCAAGAAGATACGCAGTCAAAACCAAACCTAATCCACACCCGGAATGCTCCGCCAGAATGGAAACATTGTCGAAGAAAGCCTCTGCAGCAAAGCCATCTAGCGCAGGCGTTATGTTCGCTGCGGCGCAGCCGACAAGCATTCCATCGATGAAAATCCCGCAACAGATTCCGTTGTCCCCCGATATCAAGGACTCAAAAGAGCTGACACTGGTGGATGGCTGGAAGCGTGTTGCTTCGATTGCCGCTGCCATGGATGCTTCATTTGCACGAAGGGGCCGGCACGCTACTGTTCCGCCTGAATGTTGAAACACCCAAGCTGCTTCGGCAACCAGCGAATAACGCTGGTTGACATCAAACGGATTACCGCCGGGGTGTTGGCTCAAACGCATCCTTGCCCACACGAACCGCATCCGGAATCTCAATCGGATAGGTCCCCGTAAAACACGCCAGGCAGAAGTTCTCGTTCGAAAGAGCCATCGCCTTACTCAAGCCATCCGTGCTGAGATAGCCAAGCGATGTTGCTCCGATATGCTCACGAATCGTCTCAACAGTTGCATGACTTGCGATGAGCTGATCCCGGGTTGCCATGTCGATGCCATAGAAACACGGATGCGCGACTGGAGGACTTGAAATTCGGACATGGACTTCTTTTGCACCAGCATCCAACAACAGTCGCACGATCTTGCCGGTGGTCGTCCCACGCACGATGGAATCATCCACCATCACCACCCGCTTACCCTCAAGCGCTTCGCGCATCGGCGTAAGCTTCATCCGAACACCCATCTCACGCATCCGCTGGTTTGGTTGAATAAATGTACGCTGGATGTAACGGTTCTTGACCATCCCTTCACCAAACGGGATACCACTGGCTTCCGCAAAGCCGAGAGCCGCAGGTGTGCCGCTGTCTGGAACGCCAATCACGAGGTCTGCCTCGACGGGATGCTCACCATACAGAGCAGCACCCATTCGCCGGCGGGCTGCGTGGAGACTCTGGCCAAACATTTCGGAGTCGGGACGCGCAAAATAAATCGTCTCGAACATACACAGCGCATGACGCTGCATCTCGACTGCCTTTACAGATGACCAGCCATCTGCATTGATGACAATCATTTCACCAGGAGTCACATCGCGTACAAAGACCGCACCAACCGTGTTGATGGCACAGGTTTCGGATGCCAAAACCCAGTGCGACTGGCCAAGTTTGCCAAGGCACAGCGGTCGGACACCATAGGCATCCCGCACACCAATCACCGTGTCGTGCGACATGATGACCAATGAGAAGGCACCCTCAAGGCGGATAACGGCGGTACGGACAGCTTCGACGATGCCGAGGTCCATGTTCTCACTGATCAGATGTGCAATAACTTCCGAGTCGTTGGTTGATTCAAAAACCACACCACGCCCCATAAGCTCAGTGCGCAAAGCATCCGTGTTGATCAGATTGCCATTGTGCGCAACGGCAACATACTCGCCATTGGCAAGACAGCACATGATTGGCTGTGCATTTCGCAACACCGATGAGCCGGTTGTGCTGTAGCGAGTGTGACCAACCGCAGCAAAACCTTTCAACGAATGGAGGATGTCTTCCGAGAAGACTTGGGTGACCAAGCCCATTTCTTTGTGGACATGGATATGGCTGCCATCAGTTACAGCTATACCCGCAGACTCTTGGCCTCTGTGCTGTAGGGCGAACAAACCAAAGTAGGATAGTCTGGCTACATCCTCACCTGGTGCGTACACCCCAAATACGCCGCATTCATCATTAATACGGTCATCGGCTCGCGGATCATCAGAAAACATTAGGGGCTCCACACTTTGGATGCTGTCACTCACGGCGTCAAGTGTATCGCCGCAAGCCTCCACTTTCGACCCCAACACACGGGTGCAATGGTATACTGCACCGGTTTTTTCAGCGGGAGCAGAAGTTAATTATGCCATCAATGCGACAAGTCCGCGCCCGAATTCGGGTCGCCAAAAATATTCAGCAAATCACAAAGGCCATGAAAATGGTCGCCGCTGCACGTCTCAAGCGTGCACAGGATCGTGTGCAATCTGCACGTCCCTATGCGGAACAAATGCGTACAGTGATGGGCTCGCTTGCAAATGCAGCTGGCACATCCGTTGCACACCCCCTCCTTGAACAACGTACATCCATCAAGCGGATTGGCATTCTTGCCGTCACCGCTGACCGCGGACTCTGCGGTTCTTATGCTACGAACATTCTCAAAAAGACCGCTGAAGTGATGCGCACCTGTGGACCAGATGGCACCGCACCGTCCCCTGAAGACATCCGCGGTATCGTCATCGGGCGCAAAGGCCAAGCATACTTCCGCCGCCGCGGAATCCCAGTCGCTGCTGAGTTCGCCATCAACATGACAGGCACCACATTCGGTGAAGCAGCGGATATCAGCCGCAAAGCGCAAGCCATGTACGTGTCTGGTGAAGTGGATGTCGTTTACTTGGTGTACACCAAGTTCCTGAGTGCACTTACGCAACAGCCGACCGCTGTTCAGCTTCTTCCATTGCAGACCGAAACCGAAAGCGCATCCGCAGGGGCATCCGAAGATGCACTCTTCGAGCCAGATGCAGCAACGCTCTTTGGTGAGATGGTTCCGCGCTCTGTGGACACGCTTGTCTACCAGGCTCTGCTTGAGTCAGTGGCATCCGAGCATGGCTCACGTATGACCGCGATGAGCTCTGCAACCGATAATGCTGGCAAGATGATTGCAAACCTGACACTTGTCGCCAACCGTGCCCGTCAGGCAGCCATCACCAAGGAAATCTCCGAAATCGTGGGTGGAGCAGACGCACTGCGATCCTGATTCCATCGATGCGGAACCAAACGACGCGGGCCAGCAAAGCTGGCCCGTTTTTTTTACCGCTGCGGGCCACGCAAGGCATGCGGAACATGCGGACCCTCAGGTACCGGCTGCTGTAACATCCCGGCCAAACGCTCCGTTAGAATCCGCGTAGCAGCCTCCACACCCGCCTTGCCGGTGCCAAACTCCGAAACCTTGATCGGCTCACCAAACATCACCACCACTGGCTCAGGCGAACGCTGCAGGCGCGCCTCGCCATATGGCAAGACACGATGCGTATGCATCAACGCACATGGAATCACCGGCACACCCGCCTGCACCGCCATCATCAGCGCACCAGGCTGCAATGTCTGTAAAATTGCATCCGGATTCCCACCGCCCTCCGGGAACACAACCACTGCCTCGCCAGCTTTCAGACAGCTGATGGCGGTCTTGAGTGCCACACGGTCAGCCGTATCTCGCCGAATCGGAATAACCCCAAACATCGGTAAAACCCAATTCAAAATACGCATCTCAAACAGATCGTGCTTTGCAATGAACCGTGACCTGCGGGGCATTGCTCCTGCGACAGCCGGTGGGTCAACATCACAGACATGATTCGGGCAAATCAACACGCCGCCTTTGCGTGGAATATGATGCGCACCGATGACCCGATACCCACCGTGGACACGGAATAACATCCGAAAAAGAAATGTGGTTGGATTCCACATAATGCGCCCCCAGAGAGGCATCTGAGATGGCTGCCCAACGACGGCACCACCACGTGGCGAATCACTTTCTGACATGCCACAACTCTAACGGGGCCACCCGCACGCGTCAAGACCCAAAAATTAGCATGGATGGTCCCAGGACCAAATGAAAAATGGGGCTGCAACGCAGCCCCATTATGTTTCCCGGTAGAGATTCGAACTCCAACTAAAGGCACCAAAAACCTCTGTGCTACCGTTACACCACCAGGAATCGAACGCGGACATTCTACCCAAACCACTCGAATCTTGCCAAGACGATAAGCATCAATATTTGATATGCTCCGCTTGACTGCCAAATGACACCTCCAAAATACCCGATACTCCTCCAAGGCTTGACCATACTGATTACCGGAACCAACAGAGGTATCGGCAAGGCAACGGCTATCGCAGCCGCTGAACACGGAGCACGCGTCATCTGCCACGGGCGCACATTATCCGATGACCTTGCGGACACACTGCGACGTGTCCAGACCCACTCGCCAACATCGTTTATGGTCCATGCCGACCTCCAGAACCCAAGCGAATGCACGGAAATGGCAACGGACATCGGAGCAAAGACACCCACCCTAGATGCTCTTGTCTGCAATGCGAGCGGGTTTCGTGCGCCAATAGCACTTGCATCCCTGACCTTCCACGACTACGCCGATGAGCTTTCCGCAGTCATGGCACCCGTCATCAACCCCGTTTCGGCGCTGCTTCCAATGCTGACCGCATCCGGTAATGCATCGATCACCTGCCTCACCGCAACCCTGCCCCAACACCCCGTGCCGGGACACGGCGCCCATGCCGTCGCCAAAGGGGCTGTCCAGACCTGGGTCCGCCAGGCGGCGCGAGAGCTGGGTCCGATGGGCATTCGCGTCAATGCTGTCAGCCCCGGCGTCGCCATGACCGACTGGGCAAATGCACAAGGGGATGACTTTCTTGCGCCGATTGCGGCACGAACACCCCTGCGCCGGCTGGCATCCGCAACCGATATCAGTGGTGCCATTCTTTTTCTTACAAGCCCGCTAAGCGGATTTGTCACGGGGATTGAACTCCCGGTGGATGGCGGAGCAGGGCTAAGCTGAAATTATGGACATCCCACGCACAGGCGCCGTTATCGTGCACTACAAAGGCATCGAAACCACCCTCAAATGTATCGATGACATCCTCCGCCAAACGCACTTCACCGCACCTGTTGTCGTCGTGGATCAAGGGGTGGACCCCGATGCCCCCCATCAGCTGAAAACCGCCTTTCCAAGCATCACCGTCCTGACACAGACATCGAATGTCGGCTTTCCCGCGGCGGTCCGCATCGGGATGGCTGCCCTCCGCGCCGGCGGTGCACGACTCGCATTCATCGCAAACCCCGATATCCGCCTTGCACCGGACACGATTACCAGTCTGATTCCACATATCACGCCTGACTCAACCACCAGCATTTCCGATGTTGGCGCAGTTGGTCCACTCCTCGTAGATGCCCATTCACCTGAGACCATTTGGGCAGCCGGGGGGATGGTCGGACCGAACATCGCAGCAGGAAATGCACAATCAGGAATGTCCAAGGGCAGCCTGGCAGAAACATCCCCAAAGGATGTCGACTACATCCCAGCTTGCGCGATGCTCGTCTCTCTAGATGCCTGGGAGGCGGTAGGGGGCATGGATGATGGCTGCTTTCTTTACTACGAAGATGTCGACTTCGGTCTTCGATTGAATCGTCATAAGCTACGGTCGGTGATGGTGCCAAGCGTTATCGTTCACCACCAGGGAAGCGCCAACACGGCAGAAATGCCGCTGGAACGGGAGTACTACTTACTGCGAAACCGTCTCCGGACCGCGCGCCGATGGCAAAGTGGCATCTCGTTTTGGCTCGGTGCGTACATCGATTGCCGCAGAATCGTCTTTAGCAGCCGAAAGCGCGGTGAAGCACGAGCCGAGATCTTGTCGCGTGCAGTACGGGATGCGATTTCAGGCATCCAAGGGCCGTTTATCCCCTAAGTGTGATGTGGGACTTGCTCCCCGGTGATTGTAGAATGTGCGTGCACTATGTCCATCAAACTCCACCCAGATATCGCATCGGTTAGCCTGACCGCAGATGACATTTCATCCCGCGTCGCTGAGCTTGCCCAACAGCTGAGCCGCGATTATGCCGGCAAGGATGTGGTCTTAATCGGAGTTCTGACCGGCTCGGCGATTTTTATCGCTGATTTGGTGCGTGCGATGTCTATTCCAGTCTCCTTTGACTTTCTGGCTGTCGGAAGCTATGGACCGGATGCAAAAATCAGCGGCGTCGTAAAAATCCTTAAAGATTTGGATTCGCCAGTCGAAAGCCGCCATGTGGTGTTGGTTGAGGATGTGCTGAACCCTGCGATGGCACGGCGTGCTGAGTACCTGGCGGAAGTGATGCGTGCCCGCCGCGTGGCAAGTGTCCGGATTTGCACCTTGCTTGACAAACCGGATGCACGTGCAAAGGCGGGTGTTACCGTAACCCCGGATTACTGCGGATTTACCCTCGATGAAGCATATGTCGTTGGCTACGGTCTGGACTATCTCGGAAACTACCGTGCGTTACCCTACATCGGCATCCTAAAGCCGGAAGTCTACGGCGGGGGCTAAACCCTTACGATATCGGGTCCCATGAGGACGTAAATCCCCGCATCGAGGTTGGATGTGGTATATTCGAGATGCCTGTGCTTTACGTCGGGTATTCTGCGTGAACCTGCCACAGTGTGATGGTACTTCCGCACACATTCCACACATATTTTGTCTGATTCACTGCGTGAGCAGGCCATTGCCTGACCCCTTTGACACCAAAGCCACCATCGCCTGGTGGATATTCCCTGGAGTTATCCATGCCAAGACCCCGACGCGCTACTGAGACAACCGACACTGAGCCCATCACAGAGGCTGTATCCCCAACCGAAACCCTAAAGCAGGTACTCAATATGGACCCAGATACATCCGATGCTGCTCCGGCTCCCGTCGCAAAGCGCGGTAGACCACGGCGGGTTATTCAAACTCCACCACCAGAGTTCACGGATGTCCCTGAGCGCCCAGTAGCTCCACCACCAGTCGTTGCACCTGCATCACAGGTTTACGCAGATGCACCATCCGATACCGCAACAGACTTCCGTGGCGCATCCCCGGATGATGCCCCTCGCCCAGAGCGCCGTGGACGTTTCACCCGTGAGCGTGGCCCACGCTACGATGCGCCGGCGCAAGGTGATCAGGAGACAGGCAACTCACCCGGAAACGAGTCCGATGCTAGTGCAGCGACGCCAAGTGCATCCTATTCAGCCGGCCCGGATGACCTGAACGACCGCCGCGAGCGTCCGCAACGCGATGACCGCCGCGACCGCCGAAACAACAATCCCAATGGCAATGTCAACATCGGACAGGGCCGCGAGCAACGCGAGCGCCCTGGACATCGGATGCGTCCCGGTGGCGCACCAACAGCCGGTGGCCGTGACAAACAACAGCGTGGACGCGGTAACCGCGATCACTACATGGACCTCTCGGACCTCGAAGCCGATGCCGAGATTACGGATGGCATCGATGCAGAAGGCATGCTTGAAATCCATGCGGATGGCTTTGGCTTCCTGCGTAAAAAACCAACCTTGGCGAGCTCCGATGACATTTACGTTTCACAAAGCCACGTCAAGCGCTACGGTCTCCGCAATGGTGACCTCATCAAAGGCATCGTCCGTGCACCCAAGGATACGGAAAAGTATCACGGCCTCCTGCGAGTTGATTCCATCAACGACCTCAACATCGAAGTCAGCAAGCTACGCCCAAACTTTGATGAACTGACACCTATCTACCCTGAATCCCGAATCCGTCTGGAGCGCGAAACCAAGCAGGTCGCAATGCGCTTTATCGACATGATTGCACCAATCGGTAAAGGACAGCGCGGAATCATTGTCGCGCCACCTAAGGCCGGTAAGACAATCCTGCTCAAGCAGATCGCAAACTCCATCACGGCTAACCATCCGGAAATCACCCTCATCGTCCTCCTTATCGATGAGCGCCCGGAAGAAGTCACCGACATGCGCCGGTCCGTCAAGGGAGATGTCATTGCATCCCCATTTGATGAACAACCTGAACAGCACATGAAGGTCGCCGATGTCGCCATCGAACGGGCAAAGCGCCTTGTGGAAATCGGCAAGGATGTCGTTATCCTCCTCGACTCCATCACCCGCTACAGCCGTGCATCCAACCTCACGGTTACGCCAAGTGGACGAACGCTCCAGGGTGGTCTTGACCCCGCTGCCATCTACCGACCAAAGCGCTTCTTCGGCGCCGCACGAAACATCGAACACGGTGGCTCCCTCACAATCGTTGCAACCGCACTGGTTGAAACCGGCTCGCGCATGGATGACATCATCTTTGAAGAGTTCAAAGGTACCGGCAACATGGAGCTCAAGCTCGACCGAGGTCTTTCAGAACAGCGCATCTACCCGGCGATTGATATCAAGGCATCCGGCACCCGCCACGATGAGCTTCTCTACCCAGATGCTGAGCTCAAGAAGATCTGGCAGCTGCACAGAGTCCTCGCAAACCTCGGCACCAAGGAGTCGACAGAGCTCCTCATCGACCGCATCGAGAAGACCCCAAGCAACAAGGACTTCCTCCTGATGGTTGGTGCCAAGCCTACGGATGCAACCGCATCCAAGTCGATGGATTAAGCCCTGATGGACGACGAGACACCCGATGACTTTATAGAGCCGGAGCAACCGGTCAACGACCCGGAAGGAGGCATCCTCCATCCGGTCGAAGTTCTGGGCGTCTTTGAGGCCGCTCCGGATGAAGATGAAGACGATGAAGTGCCACCTTGGATCCGGCCGATTCGCGAATCAGCGATCCGACTCCGGGATGACAAAAGCCGAACAGTTACGATTTTTATCGGGCCGTTCGAAGCAATGTCCATCCTTCAGGGACTGGCAGAAAAAGCCACAGACAGGCCACTTTCACATGACCTGCTGCGCATTACCATCGATCGCCTCGGGGCTGAGATTCAGGAAGTCGTCATCGATGACATTTGGCAAGGGACATTCTTCGCACGTATTCGCCTAAGACTGGCAAATGCGGAGGCGGCGATTGACATCGATGCACGTCCATCGGATGCCATCGCCCTCGCAGTGCGGGCAAAGTGCCCCGTGTTCATGGCCGAGCGCGTCCTCCGGGAAGCTGGCATTGTGGAGCTGGATGACTAGGCTGCCACTGTCCGGGATAACACACTCCAGGGTAGCGTAGTGAATCCGGAAATCTCCGTCTGTATCGTCCACTGGAACACCCCGGATGACCTCCGGACATGTCTTGATGCCCTGCTATCAAGTACAAGCGCAGCAAACCTTGAGCTGGTTGTCATTGATAATGCCAGTCTGCCTTATTCCGTTGATGCGATTCACCGCGACTGTCCAAACATCACCCTGATCAAAAACACCACAAATGTCGGCTATGCCGCGGGCTGTAACCAAGCTGCGCGTATCGCAAAAGGGGAGCTGCTGCTTTTCCTGAATCCGGATGCACGCGTTGAACCAGCCGCGATCACTACGCTGGTAATGAGCATCAAGACCAACCCGATGACCCTTGCGGCGCCCCGGTTGGTCTGGCCAGATGGCCGTACGCAGCAGGCCGTCACGGGCGTACCCGATCCGATGGCAACATTCCTTGAAATGTCAATGCTTTCGCGAATGTCTCCCAGCCTTGACCGCTGGAAACAGCGTTGGTTTGACTATGAAAAAGAGCAGCTAGCCATCCAACCGATGGCGAGCTGTTGGCTGGTGCCCCGCGTTGCCTGGGATGCCATCGGTGAAATGGATGAGGCATTTCCTCTCTACTTCAACGATGTCGATTGGGCGCTCCGGGCAAGTCAAGCCGGCTGGCAGTTTAGATACATCCCAAGTGCGGTTGTTGTCCACGACCACGGCGGGACGACGCGCAGCATCAAAAAAGATGCCATTTGGGAAAGCCGGCGTGCCTTTGCATGCTTTTGGAGGAAGCACTACAAAGCGCATCCACTGAGACCATTGATGTCCGTTCTGCTCTGGGTCGAAGCGTGCTTACGGACAAGACAGGTAAGAACCCCAGTGTGGCAATCGCGGAGCCCACTCTTTCCGACCGATAGAATAGCCTCGCAATGAAGCAAAGCACGGTACGGGTGATCATCGTCAGCTGGAATGCCAAAGCGGACCTCCGCGCCTGCCTTGCAAGTATTCCAGGGAGCACAGCATCTCCAGAGCGTGTTGAGGTCGTTGTCGTGGATAACGCCAGCTCGGATGGCTCACCAGACATGGTGCGAACCGACTTTCCAGATGTGGAGCTCCGCGAAACGGGTGCAAACCTAGGGTTCTCGGGTGGCAACAATGCTGCGCTTGCCGACAACCGCTGCGACTACGTTTTTCTGTTGAACTCGGATGCAACGCTTCCCAAAGGCGGTTTGGATACATTGCTGATGTGGGCGGACGCGACGCCGTATGCCGGTCTCATCGGTCCAAAAGTCATCAACCCGGATGGAACGCTGCAGTTTTCGTGTCGCCGGTGGCCAACGCCGCAGGCAGGGCTTTTCCGCAATGTCTACATCGGGAAGCTCTTCCCGAAGAACCAACCCGCCGCCGATTATCTGATGCGTGATTTTGACCACGCCTCCCCAATCGATGTCGACTGGCTGAGCGGCTGCGCGATGTTGATGCGTCGCGCTTGTTTGGAACAGGTTGGCCCTCTGGATGACAAGACGTTTTTCATGTACTGCGAAGACATGGACTGGAGCCTCCGCGTGCACGAGGCAGGCTGGCGGGTGGTCTACGCACCGGTCATTGAGGTGACTCATAAAATTGGTGGCTCCAGCGATCAGGTCGCGGAGCGGATGATTGTTGAGCACAGCCGAGCGATGGTGCGATTCTGGAGAAAGCATCGCGCCTTCTTCGCATCCCGGACGCCAGCGTGGGTCACAGCACTGGTGCTTCCGTGGGCAATTCTCAGGGCTGCTGTGCGAATTCTTAAACGCATCATCACGGGACAGGCATTTATGAAGCGAAGGTCATCGAGTTCAGAGTAGTGGATGATGTCAATGTCAAATCAACCATCTGACTTCACTGCTATGCAGCGCTCGTTTTAGCCATCTGTTAGCACGTTCAAAACTGATAGACCCGTCCAATTAAAGAGAAATACACCTCTATGTCAACATCAGAAACACAATCAAACCTCACATCAAAGCTGGGACCTGTTTTATTCCTCCTGGCTATCCTCCTGGCACCACTTATCTCCCACCATGTCTCAAATCCGGTTCAGCTATCGTTTATGGCCGTATCTGAAAAATAAAAAATAGACTATGTCAACATCAGAAACACAATCAAACCTCACCGCAAAGCTGGGACCTGTTTTATTCCTCCTAGCTGTCCTCCTGGCACCACTTATCGGTGGAAACCCTGCGGGTGAGCAGTTCGGTGGAGATGCAGCATTGCATGCACTCCGCTTCCTGATGTTGCTTGCGGCAACCCTTACCGGTATCCCGAGTCTGCTCAAAGGAAGCTGGCCCGCCCGCGCCGCCTGGCTTGGCCTCGTCCTGTACGGTGGCTCCGCCGTCGCATCCCTGCTCATTCACTCAAAAGGACTCACATCCCAGGTCTTTCTCTTCACGATGCTCCCCGGGACACTTGACATCCTGACCCACATCGCAGCCTGCCTCGTTGCCGCAGGCCTGTGGCTTGTCCCGGAGCAACGCCAGCGCATCGTGGATGTGATCCAGCTCGGAGCAAGCATCGCCGCGGGCAGCATTTTGCTTGAAGCCATCAGCGCACAGGAAGCTGGTCACCGCAGCGTCGGCACGTTCTTTTCGCCCAACTTTGCCGCAGGCTTTATCGGAGCGGCACTACCATTTGTTGTTGTGCAGCTGCTCGGTGCCACCGCGGCCCCGCGGCGGATCACAGCGATTATCTCTCTCGGGATGCTCGGTGCTGCCCTCGTCGCAACTGGCTCACGCGGCGGAATCGCACTTGGCATCGGCGGTGTCACCCTAACCCTGCTTGTCGCATTCATCCGGGATGGCATCCGTGTACCCATCAAATGGATTGGCATCGGGCTGGGACTCTTCCTCATCGGAGCAGCAGTGCAAAGCAAGACCATCCTCGCCCGAACCGCGGGTGGGACCACGCAGGACCACTCCGGGCAGTTTCGCAGTGAGACGTGGAATGGCACCATCCAGATGATTCAGGCTAGCCCAATCACCGGACAGGGCCCCGGAAACTTCGCCAATACGTACGGTAAATATGCCACGGTCGAATGGACCGGCCAAGCGCATAACAGCTATTTACAGCTGGCATCCGAGTGCGGCTTCCCGGCCCTGATGGGCTTGCTCCTCATTCTTGCCGTGTCGCTGGCAGGTCAGGTCAGGCTGCCAAAAAAGTCCACGGATGCTCCCCTTGATGTCCTTAGTTCAGCACTTCCTGCGGTGATTATCGTCGCAGCCGCCCGAGGACTGTTGGATTCTGAAAGCGCCATCCCCGGGAATGCACTGATTCTCTGGGTCGCCATCGGATGCTCGCTTGCCACGGCTGGTCGCTCACGCTTTGGAACCCCGGGCTTTGGAATCGCATCCATTCTTGGTTTGCTGATGGCATCCGGGGCCACCGGATGGCCACAGAATCCAACATCCGCAGCGACCGGTGGACATCCTGAAATAGCCGTAAACATCGAGCCAACCGCACGCCGCTGGTATGTACTTGGAAAGGCGCTCGAGACAAAGGGAGACCTTGCAGGAAGCGTCAATGCTCTCAAAAATTCCGTTGAGCGGGACCGGAACAACCAGCAGGCCATCCGTGCCCTCGCGGAAGCACAGGAGGCGGCTGGAGACATTGCAGGCGCACTCGCAACATGGAAGAAGCTGATCGATGTCGAAGAAGGCCTGCCGGGAAAAGTCAAGGCTATCCCGGAGATGACCGAAACCCATGCTGTGTTTGCGTATGCAAAAATCGCAGCTGCACCGGAGACATCAAAGGATGTCAGAATCGCATGCCTCCTGAAAGCCCTTTCGCTGACGGAGCGTTATTTGAAGACATCGGATGTCTACATCACCATGGAGCTCGGTCAGACCAACGGATCAACGCTTGACCAGAAACTGTCAAAGGTCCGCGAGCGCCGTGCGGCGCTGAAGGCGGTTGCCATAAAGTGTGCGGAAGAGCTAGCGATTCTCGATACAAGCGGGACCAACTACATTAAGCCACTTGAGGATACGTTTGCTGCCTACGAAGTGCGCTTTGACCGCCTGATCGGTGGCAAGCTGTAGGAACGACCCAATGCAGTCGTCGCAGGCGGTGTGCTAACATACTTCATCCCAAAGCGCTGCAAAGATGCATCCAAACGGAAAGAGAATGAGCTTTTGAATCGACAGGATTTGGCCAATTTGCTGCGCTGTCCCGAGACGGGAAACCCGCTGACCGGCTGGAACGGAACGGATGCAGAGGCAACCCTCCGAACGGCTTGTGGGCGTACCTATCAGGTCGTGGATGGTATCCCAAACCTGCTTCCGGATGCTCTGCGCACAGCTGAGGCTCCAGAAGATGCCACCGCGCGTGAAAAACGCAGTGAAATGGCAGCACGGGATGCCCAGGTTGGCAGCTATGACCAAATGATGGGCCTCAAGCTCTTCACCAGTATCGAAGTTCCAAAGACCCTTGCCTTCCTCGACCTCCAGCCAGCACACATCATGCTCGAGGGTGGCTGCGGGACGGGCCGGATGACACCGGCATTTGTGGATGCCTGTTCCGCAATGGTTTGTGTTGACTTTTCCCGTGAGTCGCTAAGGGTTGCGAAGACAAAGCTCAGCCCAAAGCAGCTTGAGAAAGTTATCTTTGTACAGGCCGATCTGTCGATGCTGCCGGTGGCATCCGATGTGTTTGATCGCGTTGGTAGCTTTGGTGTCTACGAGCATATTCCGACGGCTGAGACACGTGCCGGCGCGATTGCGCACATGGCACGGGTTTGCATGAGCAAGGCGGCGGGTGGCCGATTCTCAATGTCTGCTTACCGCTGGGGTTTACCACAATCGCTGTTCAGTGAGCGGGAAGGTCACCACGGCGGTGGCATCTACTTTATCCGCCTTACACAAGCAGAGCTGCGGGCTGACATGGAAGCCCAATTTAAGGTAGAAGGATTCACCGAATCGTTGCTGTATTATCACCTCGCATGGGGGCATAAGAAATAGATGAGTGGCGCATACACACCCGGACTAACCGTCAGTGCACGGACTACCATTATCAAGACACGTCGCTTGCCTCTCAAGGGCACAGTACTCTCGACGACGGGTACTTGGGTCGCGCCTGCGGACAAAGTCGCACGTGCTGAGCTGCCGGGCATCATGCAGCCCATCAAGGTCGCGAGCAAGCTCGGTATCGAACCAAGCGAAGTCCCCGCGCTCCTGACCGTCAAGGTCGGTGACAAGGTCAATCGTGGCGATATTGTTGCCATCACAAAAGGGATGTGGGGATTTTTCAAGTCCGAGTGTAAGTCGACAACGACTGGCACCGTTGAGCTCATCTCGAATATCACTGGAAATGTCGGCATTCGGGAAGCCCCGACACCGATTGAAGTGGATGCGTATATTCCAGGAAAAATCATCGAAGTCCTCGATGGCGAAGGCGTTGTCATCGAAGCCCACGGCGCACTCATCCAGGGTATTTTCGGTATCGGCGGTGAGCGCCGCGGCGAGATCATGATGATTACCGCGGGGCCGGATGACCCAATCACGGCAGATATGATCACCGCAGCACATGCTGACAAGATTATTGT
>Ga0255117_1000179_pt1 | contig 20029 bp, 15 predicted proteins | sample Law_Atlam_RepA_8_2_FD_188583 | JGI IMG/M metagenome (GOLD analysis project Ga0255117, IMG submission 188583) | Freshwater microbial communities from St. Lawrence River, New York, United States - Law_Atlam_RepA_8h | ecosystem: Environmental > Aquatic > Freshwater > River | place: USA: New York...
CAGATAAGCTCGGGGAAGAAGTGCACCGGGGCCTCGGCATCGAAGCCATGCTCTTTGTGGTTATGGTCTTTGAGCGCGGCGGCGTAGTGGTTGAGGGCAAGCTTTAGGCCCGACCGGCGGATGCCTTGGCCTTTTTGCCAAGCCAAACGTCCCCGGAAGAGGTTGAGGAGCGAGCGGCGGGCGCCGGGCATCTTGGCGTAGAGTTCGATCAGGCGGTCTTGGTTATCGAGGACCACCCCCGAGCGCACATAGCGTGGGTTGGTGGCGAAGCCGACGGCATAGCGCACGCAGGTGAGGCGGAGGTCGGCGTCATGCTTCAGCAGCGCAGCCGCCCGCAGGAGGAGCAGGAGGACGCGTTCCGAGGCGCGGTCGGCGTTCACGTTCTGCGTCTGGTCCCCGACGTGCTTGGCAAAGCATGCCCGCGCGAGCCAGAAGGCCGCCCCGCAGGCTTCCCGCGCGGCCGCTTCCGGGTTTTCGGGCTGTAGGTTCTCGGCGGCGAACGGCACCGTGATGGCCTTGGCCAGCATCGACTCAGTTTGCACGCGGAATTTCCGGAGCTTGGGGTCGTTGGCCGCGGCGAATAATTGTAGGCGCGGCCGGACGAAGCCCGCCGAGCCCGCCGAGTGGCTGCTGGCTTGTGCGACCACGCGGGCGCGTTGCGAGCCCGCGATTTGCCCGGTATAGTGTTCGCCGAGGGAGGACCAGAGCTGGGTGTCGAGGTCGGTCAGCGACAACTCCATCCATTGGGCCAGGGTGGCCCGTCCGGCTTGGAGCTGTTCTTTCTTCAGGCCCCACGGGGCCTCACTGCCGAGTAAGCTGAACCAAGCCTCGACCATGCGGAGGTAACTGAAGGGCAGCCGCTCATCATCGCCGAGGAGGAGTTCGGTGCGATGGGGCTCCGGCTTACTGCTGTAAAGCGCCGCCAGCGCCACCTGCGCAGCGGTTCGTAGGTGCTCGGGCAGTTCGTAGAGGCTGCTGACCAGACCCCAGCCGAGGGCAGGGAGGACAGCTGATCGGAAGGCCTGGGCCGCGTGGACGGAGAGTGGTTGGCTTGGGTCCTCGGAGTGCAGCCCGATCGTCAGGGCCGTGAAGCGCTCGACCATGCGGGCGGCGGGGACCACGGGGGGCCAGTCGCCGGCGGCGATGCGCTCGAGTTGGGGCCGGCCCTCGGTCAACTCGCGGATCACCCCGGCGCTCGCCAGTTCCGTCTGCAGCAGCAATTTTACCGAAGCCTGGAGCTTCAGCGTGATATCGAGCCCGTCCACCTTGGGGCTGAGCTCTCCGAACAAATCGCGGAACACCCGGTTCGTCCGGTGGGCCTGACCCCGCTCGCTCGCCTTCTTGCGGCCGTGGAGCCGCGTCGCCTCCTTCTCTAACTCGCGCAGGATCGTCAGGTAATGGAAGTCGGCGATATCGAAGGCCATGGGGTGGCCTCTTTACTACCACTCCCTAAGAACCCGTCCAGCGTCTTTGCCTCGGGTCGGGGCGCGACTGCGTCGCGTCCGCCCTTGGCCGTCGCTCATCTGCACCAGTTCTTAGGCTTGATGCCTAAAGAGACCTTTAATAAAACGAAATCATGAACTTACACTCCTACCTCTTGCTCCTACTGGTCTTTCTAGTGCCGCTGGCCAAGGCGGACTCACAGACCGATGAAGCTAAGAAAGTCATCGCCCGTGAGCTCCTCAAGGCGCTCCTTGAAGACGATGATGACGAAGCCAAAGATCAGCAGCAGAAAGCGAAAGTCTCACCGAAGAAAAATAAAGCAACCGAGACGTTTACGCCGTCCACTAATGCGGTATTTTCGTTTGAGGCTCACCAGGCGACGCCAGGGGCAGTTTACCCAAGCCTGATTCTCGCCACCGCGACGATCAAAGACGACGGCTCCCCCGACGACCCCACCGATGCCACGCACTACGGCGACCCCATGGCTACCCTGGGAGTTTTGCTGCGTAACGTCCAGAAGGACGACAAGATCACGGTTGAGGTCTCCGCGGACGCAATCATCAAGCCATCCAAGGTTACCTTCACGGCCAAGGCCTCCGAGATACTGGTAACCGCTGCGCCGAAGATTAAATTCGATTATGAGGCGTTAGGTCGCGTCACTCAGACAAGGCCAATTAACGTCACTTTTAAAGTCACACGAAATGGGCAGGTGCTGGATGAAGTAGACGAGGTCTTAAGCCTTAAGCAGATCAATGACTGTCCCTATGCACTGAGCGTGCCCACCCCCAAAAAGAATGGTAAGATGATCAACGAGGAGCACGACATTCGGTTCATGTTCGCCGCTTTCGTGAACGAAGGCCACCCGCAGATCGACCAGATACTCAAAGAGGCTAAGGCTACCGGATTGAGCCGTGATTTTCTGGGTTATCAGGCGGGCGAAAAGGAGGTCTTCGAACAGGTTAATGCCATCTGGACGGCGCTGCAGAGACGAGGGATTACCTATTCGAGCATCACCAACACGACGCCGGCGAAGGGGGTATACGCCCAGCATGTTCGCTTCCTTGACGAATCAATCAATATGACCCAAGCGAATTGCGTCGATGGCTCGGTCTTGCTGGCGTCGGTGCTCAAGAAGATCGAAATCAAGACATCATTGGTGGTTGTGCCGGGCCATTGCTACTTAGCCTTCTATTCGCAGGCGCCGGAGAGTGGCGGCAAATTGTATGCCATCGAGACGACCATGCTGGGCGGCAAGAGTAGCCTCTTGGATGCGATTAACAGGGCCACGGTCCAAGCCAATGACTCGCTTCAGAAGAACGCCGCTAAATTCGACCAAGAGGATTCGGGCTACATGCTGGTTGATCTAGATGCCGCCCGCGAGGCGGGCATCATGCCGATACCATACGTCAAGGGACTGAAGTAGGGCCAGTCACTGCGGAGTTATAAAAGGCACTTTAGAATGTCGCCCGGATGTTTCGTGCGACGCGAATTAGGCTAGAGATAGCCTCTTTTATCGCTGACTTTGCTCGTTTCTGCGACCTCCGCCGCCCGTCCCCGCCCGCCTTCGGGATTGCTTCTTCTGTGATTTACTTAAGAACTACCTCACCTACCCGATATGCATCCCCGCACCTCCTCCTCCGGCCTAATAGTCTTTGCGATCCTGCACCACGTAGCGTGGGTCGTCTCCATGGGCTTCGCCATCATGTCACTGGTCGATAGCTACGATGCGACCATGTGGGGGGTGTTCGGTATGCTTTTCGGCATTCCGGTTGCTGTCTTCTATGCACTTATCCTCCATCGCGGATGGTCGGCCGTCCAGGATGGGGTGACGAGCGTGACACCCGGCAAGGCGGTAGGCTACTGTTTCATTCCCTTCTTTAACCTGTATTGGAACTTCATTGCACATGTCGGCCTCATGAAGGAGTTCAATCGCATCGCGGAAGCCCGTGGCCGTCAGGACCAAAAGGTTAACGAAGGCTTCGCCCTGACCTCTGCCATCCTCTCCGCTTCAATCTGCCTTTCGATCCTGGCCGGCCCGTTCTCCATTGTTTTCCTCTGGCAGACCATCGGCGCCGTCAAAGACCTCGAGAATTCTTGATCATGGAGACGCCTCCGCCTCTGCCGTCGCCGGCTAAGTCTGGCCAGGGCGCCGGCAAGAATATCCTCCTCGTCTTTACGACGATTGTCGCGCTGGTAATGCTGGCTTTAGTAGGGCTTTATATCCTCGGTAGCTTGGCGGACGGAAACGTCTCTCCTTCATCCGGGGTAGCCGCGCCTACCCCGGCCTTCCTCCCGTCTGGTGGATTCACGCCGGCCGATATCGAGGCGCGGTGCCGGGCCGCCGGTTTGGATTATCACGCGCTCGCGCGGGACAGCCGCCTATTGGACCGGGCCAGTGAAGAGCATCAGGAACAGCTGGCTGCGAAGGGCATCAAGGTCTACCGGGCCAAGATCCGAAAAAAGTCAGACGTCGTTTACATCATCTCCATCATCGAGGCGCCTCGGGACTTCACGTCCGCCGAAGCCAAGGAAATCCTCGAAATGCTTGCTCCGTCGACGCCCGTTGCCGTGCACGGGCGGTTCATCTATTGTAATGCAGGCCGACCCGACCCCAGAGGCCGTGGTGATGAGGTTATCTGGATGACGCCAAAAGAACTTTACGAAGCCCTTTAAACTTCTGGCATGCCGGATAACGAGCCACCGCCCCTTCCCTCCGATCTCCCGCCGCCGTTGCCCGTGAGTCGTCCGGTGGTTCCGATGCCTCAGCTTATCAAAACGGTGGCAGTCGCACAGCCATTGGCCGAACCGGTGGTTCCCGCCCCGTCGCCGATACCGACGGTTACCCCTGCGCCCGACGGTAAGCTCTGGTGGGTCTGGTGTCTGGTAGGCGCCTTCGCCTGTTTGGTATTGTTTGTCATCTGCCTGAGCTGCAACCCGGCGACCACGGCCACAGACCGTGCCTTGGGTAAGTTGCAGGGCATGGTGGCCCAGCAGTTGGACCCCCAGTTGCATCCGTTGCTATCCTGGGGCGTAAGCCTGTTGTTCAACAAGTACCTCGCCATGCCGTATGCCCAGATGCAGGCCGCCGGATTCACTTTTGCCTTCGTCGTCTGCATGCTTTTGCCGGCTGGCTGCTCCTTGTTATCTGCGGCAATCGGCCACCTGGTCTTCATGCTCGGAGGGGCGCCCGGCGGCTGGCGATCCACCTGGCAGAACTTCGGCCTCCATCGCCTTATCTGCGATGCTGGCTCATTGCTCGTGATCGCCCTCGCCCTAATGGTGCCGATGGAACCCACCTCGGCCGCTTCGGTCCTGATCGTCTTCCTGCCGGCGATCCGCGTCGGCTCCATGATCACGCTCTGGGTCCTGCTGGCCCGTTCCCATGGCTTCGGGCCCGTCCGCGTCATCTTCTTCGGACTGCCCAGCATCTTCTTCGTTTCGATCTGCTCCGGCTTTCTCGCCTTTATCCTCGCGCTCTATTTCTACGCCTACCTCGTCGCGCGGAGCTTCTGACATGAGCGCGCCGCCGCCTCTACCTAAGTACGTTCCTAACTGGCGCCGCCTTGATTGGTGGCTTGGCAATACGCCCGAGCAGATCGAGGAGGTTAACCAAGAAGCTCGGGAGCTTCAGGGGGCACCAGTATGGGTTAAGGGATGCCTGAGCCTATTCATCATCGTAGTCGTCGCAGTGCTGGTCGCCGTTAAAGGGGTGTTGATCCTGATTCCAACGGCCGGGCTTATTCTGATCCTTGGAATCCATTACCTGATCACCGGCAAGGTGCTGGCGCCGCCGATTCCCATCTGGTTCCACCTCGCCTTCTGGATGCTGCTACTTCTCACGGTATTCTTGGCGGCGGCGGATTAGTCGGCGGTCGCCTTGGGATATCGGGATGACGGACTCGCTTGCTGAGGGGATGTCCGTCTTTGGTCCGTCCCTTAATTTGTGAGGCCTTGCCGCGGTTGATTTGATTACAAATTTATCGGCCGATTATCCGCCGACCGTCGCACTACTGATTCGTGAGACGCACACATGGTCCATATATTAATAGGCCTTCCGTTAGTATGCCCATTTAGTGCGACCGGTCGGGGCCTAGCGCCCGAAAGACCTTGTGACGTGATCCCCTTGCATGCGGTGGAAAGCGGGCAAAATCAAACACGCCATGCACCACTCCCTCCTCACGAATGAAGGCGCCGTCGATCCCGACAACGACGAGTGCGACCACGATAAGCTCTGCGATTCGGACGACGACTAGTCCGAATTAACGCAACCAACTAACCCCCAAGAATAGAAAGGATCACACATGTCCAACAACAACAACGGCGGCAATTACCCGAGCACTACTGGAAATCCCTCCGGTGGCGGTCGCGGTAACGGGCCGCGCAAGTAAGCTCACCTTCGAGCGACCAACCCCAGGGGCCACGCAGTGGCCCCTTTTTTCTTCACCCCTCCAATTCGGCGAAGTGGGTGAGGTCGGCGAGTGGGGTGATGACTTCGGCTTGGGCGACTAGGGTGCGGATGTGAAGGCTAAAGAGGAATCCTTGGTAGTAGGCAACTGCCTGCTGCTACGCTCCGACTTCCATACCCTTTTCGACGCCGGCTACCTGACCATCGACACCGACTTCCGCCTCCTCGTCAGCAAGCGCCTCAAGGAAGAGTTCTCCAACGGCCGTCACTACTACGAACACCATGGTGCCCGGGTCCCTAACCTCCCAACCCGTACGGACCTACTCCCATATCGACCCCGATCTCTTGGGGGGAAGTGGCCCACTGCCCGACTGGATTGTCTGATCTGTCAGCCTTTCAGGACTTTAACATCGTCGGTTGTCAGCACCACCTGGACTTTAGGCTGAATGCCCTTCTCGGTCATAAGGGTCAGCAGCTCGGAGTCGGAGATCCCCATGGCCTTGGCCAGGCCAGATAGGCTGAGGCAGTCGGGCTTGAGCGCGGTTTCGAGGTCGAGTTGCTTGCTCCAGTTCTTGTCGGCCCGCTCGCGACACTCGCGGATGAAGGCATCTTTATGCTCGGCCGGAAAGGCGCTGGCTTCCGTGGGCGTGAAGCCAGAGGGCAGGATGGCCATCCCGAGGTGATAGGTCTCGGCGTCGCCAATCATGTGCTCCGCTGCGTTGACGATGTCTTCGAGGGAATAACCGAGTTCTGCGGCTACTTGTCCGTAGGTGAGGCCCTTCGCGGGCTCGGGGGGCAGGATGGCGATGGCGTCCAGCAGGCCGAGTTCCTGGATCAGCCGGTTGTAGGCGTCGATGGTCGTTGGCGTCGGGAGCAGGGAGGAGGGGAGCACTTGGCAGTCGGGCATCTCCTGTGCCCGGAGAGATTCACTTGCCGCTTGGCAGGCGAGTTCCACCGTTACTTTATCGCCTAGGAGTTGTGCCAAGTCGGCCGGTGTCAGGTTGGAGGGGCCCTCCAGCTTCTCCGTCAGTTTTGCGATCGGGACGCGGACGGGATGTTGCGTGAAGTTGATTTCGCGCCGTTCGGGGCTGACTTGCCGGATCCAGAGCTCATAGGTATCGCCGACCTTGCCGTGGAAGGGGCCAGTCATCTGAGAGAAATGCAGGATGCCTTGTAGGCCTAGTTCTTTGAGTCGCAGGAGCGCAAAGGTCACCTCGCCCGTCGATGGCTTCGTCTTGATGTACTCCACCGTGGCTGCGAGCTTTGCGCCGATGGCGACGGCCATATATTTCCCGGCTGGGATGTCGAAGCGATCGGGGGTGGTTTGGGTTTCCTTCAGTTTGGCGGGGGCAGTCGGCGTGATGGCAGCCTGGAGTTCACCTAGGTTCTCGACCGGCGGAGAGGTCAAGGGGGAGGGTTTCCCGCTTCTGGACAACTGAGGTTCACGGGCGTTGAGGATGAAGGTGTCCGCGGTGACGAAGTCAGCCAGGCGCAACAGGTCTACGGGGTGCTCAGGCGTGGAAAGGCCATGTACTCCAGCGAGATGCTTGATGGGCAAGTAGACAGGATTGTCGCGCGTCAGTAGAGTGTCTCCTTGGAGGCCAAGGACGGCGTTGATCTTGTCCGCGAAAGAAGCAGTGACGACGGCAAAAACGACCGACGGGGTCAGGAGCCGTTCCAAGGCTTGGAGTTCTTCGTGAGCCAAGGTCTCAGCGTGAATAATGAGTACGGGCTGGCGCCTTTGCTTGTTTCCGTAGACCGAGGGTACGCACAGAGCGAGTAGGCGGTCCACTTCAGCATCGGTCTCGCACCAGCGGATGCCTGCATAATAAAGCTCCTTGGGGACGCCGAGGAGGTTCAAAAGCCGTCGCCAGTCGAAGGAGGCGACCGAAATGTCAGCCAGACTTTCGATTTGGCGCACCCTTAGCTGCACGGAGATCTTCAGCAGCGCATCGCCGATGCGGTCGGCTTCGACCTTGGCGGTCGAGTGCGGTCTCCCCGGGCGGCTGATTTTCAGTATGAGGTGGTCGCCGCGAAGTTCGGGTCGGGCATAGTCGAAGGCTCCTTTGATTTGCTCGAGGGTTTCTTCCGTGGTGAGGGGGCTGCTGACGACGACGCAGGTCTCCAGGTAGACATCTTCGGGGAAGTTTCCCGCAGGACTGACGGGTTGAGATCCCTCGCTGAGTTCCACCCAGCTACGCGGCGACGAAGCTTCGCCAGTCCAGGCCTGCATGGGACTCGCGGCGGCGGTCCCTATCTCGCAGTCAAACCAAGGCGCGAAAGGGTTGGGCATGTAGACCGGTGGCGCCTGTAGCCCTTTCTCGCCACACGCATCGGCAATGAGCTGCTTCAGTTCCGTCCGGGCACCTTTGTCGCCATGAACCAGGAAGATGCCCTTGGTGGCAGAAGCGCGCTCTAGGCTTTCGCCGAGGATATAGCGAATGATTGACTGGCCATCGGCATGGCCGGAGTAGAACTCCGAGAGGCTGTCGTAGCCGCACTTGATCTCATCTCCGGGGATGGTCTTGGCAGGTCTACCGCTCTTCGTGTCCTTGGGCAATTTCACCGCCTTAGCCGCACGTTGCTCCCGCGTGAGCGGTGAGATTTCCCGCAGTTGGCTGCCCGGGGAGTTGGCCGGGACATACCCGCAAAGCACGAAGGTGGCCTCGTCGTTCGAGAGGTTGTCGTCCATGAGTTCAACGATGGGGCCGGCGAGCGTCATCCCGCTGCCGCAGATGACCACGGTGGGAGCGTTAAATGGCCCGCGATCCTGACCCCAGACGACTTCCGTCCGGATGGCTTCATGGGCTTCGTCGTAGCGCGTCAGCACACTCGAACGCGAATCTGGAATGAGGTCGTGGATGACGCCGACGTCATCGTCACCGGCTGCGGTGATGGTCTGCCGAAGGAGAGACTTCTCATTGAAGAAGCAGGCGTCCTCGAGTTCGTTGAAGAAGAAGTCCCGATAGACCTCGGCAAATTGGAAGGAGAGTTTGGAACGGATGACGATTCGCGGAATGGCGGACTTGTGGAGGCCGACTTCGGCCCGGCGGTATTGGAGGGCGCAGAAGACATCGACGAGGATGTCCAGGCTACGTTGCAATGAGAACGCCGGGATGATTACCAAAGATTTGTCCCCGTGACGGAATCCCTTTGAAAGGACTTCGCACATCCTCTCCTGGCGACGGCGTCCCGATTGGCTTTCGGGCTTACGCGGGCGGGCGCCGTAGGTAGATTCGCTAACGATGTAATCCGATGGCAGGGTGTGACGTTGGCGTTCGGCATAAAGGGACAAGGTCTCGTCGCTATGTTCTACCGGGCCGATGTCTCCCGTGAAAAGTACGGAGGCGGTCTTGCCGCCCTCGAGCGCCTCGATGCGGAAAGCGCAACAACCCAAGAGGTGGGAGGTCGGCGCTGCCTGAATCGTCACGTTGAATTCAAGGACTTGCGGCTTGCCGGGTGGGACCTGCCGAGCCGCCCGCAATGCTTCGATCGTGGCTTGGAAGTGGCTATCGGAAACGTCTTCAGCGCGTTCGCGCGATTCGATCCTGCGGCTGTCCTGCAGCGAAATCTCGGCCAGGATAGCGGTTTCCCTAGAGCAGAAGATTTGGCCACGGAACCCGGCCTTGAACCATCGCGGGAGGTGGTTGACGTGGTCGCCGTGTGCGTGCGTCAGGATGATCCCCGAGAGTTTTTCAGGATGGCAATCCGTGGGTAGGTTTTGCGGGAGGGCAAGTTGCTCCTTCTCGTCCGCCTCGCCCTGCGTCGCGCCGCAATCGACGGCATAGATGTTGCCGCTGGCCTTGACCTTGAAGAAGTGGCAAGAGCCCGTGACGGTCGTGAGGGCTCCGTGGAATTTGAGAAGCAGGGGCATAGCGGGGTAGCCCGCCCAGTATCCCTCTACTAGACCCCTATACAAGCGGGCTCATCCAACAACAGTGTTTCGTTTGTCGCACGTAAGCCTATCCGCTTCCGCAAACTACAGGTATTCAAGTGGTTGCTATATTTTATAATAATACATTCGGGCCGGTGGCTGCCCGCGGCATGGTTCGCGCTTGAGGCGCGAGAGGTGGAAATCAGGATGACAGGATGACGTTGCCCCACGTTCCGAACAGCCATGAAATCCAGCCTGCCGGCCATCGGGACCTTCGGCTGCCCCAGCCGACGGTTGTCGCACCCTATTTAGGGGAGAAGCTGGGGCATTACGTATACCTGCTCCTGGATCCGCGAGATGGCCGACCGTTTTACGCGGGGAAGGGTATCGAGGGCCGCTGCTTGGAACACTTTGAGGAGAAATCCGAAGGGCAGAAGGTCGCGAAGATTAATGAGATCAAGGCCGCTGGGCTAGAGCCACTCGTCGAAATCATTCGGCATGGATTGGCCAGCAATCAAGAAGCCTTCGTGGTCGAAGCGGCGATCATTGACGTCCTAGGCATCTCGCAGCTCACAAACCGGCAGTCCGGGCATGGGACCGAGGACTACGGTCGAGCGTCTTTGGCCGACCTGCACGCCCGCTATCAGGCGGAGCCTGCCAATATCGAAGAGCCGTCACTCCTGTTCCGCATCAACCCCGACAACTTCCATACTCTAGATGCCGACGGGCTGTATCACGCCACCCGGGGCGTGTGGATTCTTTCCCCCGAGCGGGCCAAAAAGGTCACCTTCGCCTTCGCCATTTATCGTACAATTATCCGCCGCGTTTACGTCCCCAAGACATGGCAGCGGGCAAAAATATCCGGATATCCCGCTCGCACTGACCTCCTCCCGCAGCACGAAGAAAGAAACTTCGAGTTTATCGGCGAGGAAGCCCCGCAAGAAGTTCAGGACCGATATGTCGGCAAGTCCGCCGCCCACTACTTTAAGCCCCACGACGCCCTACCTTGGAAGTATTGGCCAGTGGGCTTCGGGGAGTGATTGCATCTTAGCAGGGGGCTTCTGGCATGGATTCCTCGGAAAAGCCGATCAATAGACGACCGCGGTGGTCAATTGGATGGGACGAACTCTACGCCGCCATCAATCGACGAGAATTGGGCTTTGTTCGTCACAAGAGCTGGGGCATCGGGGTCGTCACGAAGGGCGACCACGCGTTCCTTTGGGTGGACTTTCCCTGCTTCAATAAGTTTGGGCACAAGATTGACCTGGAGTTTTCGCGCAAGATCCTCGAACCGTTGCCTCGCCACTCTTGCTTGGTTTCCGCATTTGATGAGAGGTCTACGGAATTCAGGAAGAGGTTCTTGGAGTATCCCGCCAAAGTGGTCCGTGCGATACTGGCCGAGCTCCCCATGGGTGAAATGTCGGTAGTTCAGCTACGCGAGCAATTGCGCATGATTAGGCATGGACTAGGGTTGGGTAATTATACGGAAGTCGCCGCGTTCGAAGCATGGTGGCGGGGCTTGCAGAAGTCCTTGGAGGCCGATCCATGCATACAGCTGTCTGGCAAGCCCACCGGCAGCTACTTTCTCATAGAAGAAGGCACCAAGTATGGCCAAATCTACGATGTAGATGAAGCTGGCCATGAAAGCTTAGCTCCCTTGAGCGAAGGCGTGGAGGTCTTTGTATCTACCCTAGCGGCTTGGCCTTCATCTGGTTCGGTCGCCGAACGAAATGGGAAACTATATCAATACCGCCGCCGGATATGTTTTGCGCCGAATTTCATCGTCCCAGTCATCGTAGTGGGGGCTCTAGATGTGAAAGTCACAGATGCCCTCCCTGACGAGCTCAAGCGCGGCGATATGATTCTCATGCAGCGCGACGTCTCCGAAAGTGCCATTGAGTCGGTTGCTAACCAGGCGATTGGTCCTCAGGCTAAATTCAAGCGGCAGGTTGCCGCCCAGTGGCGCCACCCAGTATCCCATCTCACGGATTTGCCTTCCACGTTAGCGGCTAAGATGGCTGCTGTAGGTGAGTCGGTCTCGGAGACGACCGCCGACAACTGGTTGCGTGGTCGTTTAAAGATTGCTCCGCAGCCCCCCAACTTGAGGGCTCTGGGTACCTTGTGTAGCCGCGTGGGCTTAGGTTTCGATGTAGAGCGATGCCTTAAGGCCGCCGCCGAGTTGGATGTTGCCCACCGGAATGCCGGCAGGTCTTTGGCGAAGACTTTTAGGAACGAACTCCCAAACATCCTGAAGTCGAACAAGGATGCGTTGACCTCTGGCATGACTGCCTCGGTTGGGAAACAAAAGATAACCGTCGATTTTTACATGGTGGTCAGCGTCACCAAGGAAGCCAAGTCGGCTAGGGTAGCCGACATGAACAAGGTGGTAGAGTATGAAGAACTATTCATTCCTAGTAAGAAATAAACCCTTGAGGAACTCCCTGGGCGGACTGACCACAATGGTGGTCCCGGGGCCGACAATGGTGTCAGGCCGCTCCATGGTTAAGGGTGCGACTAAATATGGCCGAAACCTCTGAACCTAGTCACGCCTCCCAACCGGTAGCGGCCTGCCCCCTTGTGCCTTGGTTCAGAGTGTTTTCCGGATCTCGATGGCGGCGGCTTTGGCTTTGGGGAGTTTGTCGGCGGGGAGTTTTTCGAGGATGTCTTTGATGACGTTGCGGAGGCTTTCGTCGTCCCCGGGGTCACATGCAATCAGCCAAGCGGCGCCTTCGACGTCGTTTTTGGGCACACCCATGCCGAGGTAGAGCATCATGCCGTATTTAAACATGCCCGTGGTGTGGCCTTGCATGGCGGAGAGCTTGAACCATCGAACGGCCTCTTCTTTTTCGCCGGGCTCGCTGGACTGGATCAATCGCGTTCCTAGGTTGGCTTGCGCGATGGGTTGTCCGAGCGCCGCCGCTTTTATGAGCCATTTATCCGCTTCAGCTCGTTCAGTATCGGTGGTCCCGTTTTGGCTGAGGTAGATGCTGAGCTCGCACTGGGCGTCGGCATCGTCAAGCCCAGCAGCCTTGCGGAGCCAGATGACCATCGCGCTTTCATCTTGTTCGACGCCATCGCCGTCTCGGTATGAGCCGGCTAGGCTTTTCATCGCCCTGGGGAGCCCTTGTTCCGCCGCCTTACGGCACCACTTCACTGCTTCGACGGGGTCCGCTAAAGTGCCTTTCCCTTCGTGGTATAAGCAGGCCAGTTGATACTGGTCTTCCGCTTTGCCGCCTTGGGCTAGTTCGAACTGGGCCCGGAAGGCGTGGTTGTCGGCTAGCTGCTGTGCGCCCAGCGCGTAGATGGGGTGGAATTCCATTTTACTAAGGATGTCGCGGGCTAAGGGGGTCGCCAGGGCCACTAACTCCTTGCTGGCACCGCGCTTGTAGTTGCGCGCAACTGCGCGGGTTTCTTCATCGCCACCCATCTCACCGAGCAGAATCAACGCATAGCCCAGCACGACATTCTTCGCTGTCCCCTTCGCTAAGATTTGGTTCACCCCGAGGAGGATGCTCGCACTGGGGTTGCCTTGCATGGTTGCCTTACGCAGCCACTCGTTGCCTTGCCGAACCTCCGCGGTATTTTCGCTTTCGCAGAGCTGCGACCCAAGTGATTCTTGTGCGACGGGGTGTCCATGGGTCGCCGATAACTCTAGCCAGCGTCGGGACTCTTTGGCGTCTTTCTCGACCCCCGCGCCTTGCTCATAAGCTTGGGCCAGGCTGAGCTCAGCGTCAGGATTTTGCTTCGCCGCAGCTAAGCGGAACCAGCGAATGGCCTCCTTGAGGTCCTTGGGCCGCAACTCGCCGCGCTGACAAATCTGCCCGTACGGGAAGTAGGCGTCTTCGTTGCCTTTTTCCGCCGCGCGCCGGATCCATTCGGCGGCGGTGGGCATGTCGATGGCCGTGCCGAAGCCGAGCAAGTGATTAAAGCCGTGTTCGAGCATCGCCTTGGCGTCCCCTGCCTCGGCTCGTTTCTTGGCGTCCGCGAAAAGTGCCGTCTGCTCCATCGACTTGGCGTCGGTCGGAGCGGGGGCAGGGGACTTGGGGTCAGCCCAGAGAACGCCGGTATTAAGTATGAGGAGGATCCAGAAACGGGCAGACATATTATTATATAGACCTTTTATCTTATCCCTGGGCCGGACTGGAGCAAGGGGAGCCTACGCCGCGTCACAGCCATTAGAAATCCCCTGCGGTCTCCGTCGCAGGATTAGGTCCGCTATTGCGAGAACCCGCACAGGGGGCAGGCCGCACCATGGAAGATGGCGGCCGGCCCCCTGTGGGAATCAAGATGACTCCAAACGCCTCAGCGGCCTTGGGTATCGTTACGATTACCCACGGGGAGTCGGTCGCCACGCTGCTCGACATGGTTGGGACCTTCCCCGGGCATGCGGCGAAATGATGCGTCCGGAGGTGCGGCGAATCCCCGGGGGACGTGGGGGAACGCAGCGGTCAGGACGTAGTGATAGACTCCCTTGGGGTATTCGGGCGTGACGGCGAATCGTCCGTTGAGTCTGTCCAGGTCGCCGCTGCCAGGCTTGAACTCGAAGTCCGCGGTGTAGCGCCCATCGGGTAACCCGCCGGGCCCTTGCGGCGGCTCGGGGCGAGCGACGGTCTTGAGCTGCCACGAGGGCCGCAAGGCGACCAGCGGGCTCCTTGCGTTGGTGGGATCTTTATAGCCCTGAGGGCCATAGATCGGGTAGCCGTCGGCGGCGTAACCGATGAGCGTCGGCTGCTTATCGCCGACCATGGGCGTGGGTATGCCGTGGTAGTGATAGGCGCCGGTTCGTTGAAGGTGCGCGTTGGCGTGGTCGATGCCAAAGTTGACCGAACCGCCGATGGCCTCGTGAACCCAATCCCCGGGCCTGCCACCGCGCCGAACGCCTTCCGGAGTCCAGTTCATACCCGTGGCTGGTTCGAAGGGCACGCCATTGAGGGCGACTCCGAAGAGATAGCCGTTGTCGCGGTGCACGCGGTCGCCGGTCAATACCGGTGCGCTTGGCGGCTTGGGGTCCAGAGGTATGCGAAAGGTATAGGATTGCTCGCTCAGGACGTTGGGGTTGCCGCTGTTGGGGAATCGTCCAATCCCGTGATCGGGAACGCCATTAGCGGTCACGATGCGATAACCATCGCGGATTTCAAAGCGGGCCTTGCTCTTGGCCGAGGTGTTTTCGCCACGCGACCGGGCGATTTGCCCGGTCGCATGCGTCGCGGCTTCACGGGGCGTCGCGCGTGGATCGGTGGCCGCATGCTCGTGAGGGACGGAGGCGCCCTCATGGGCGAAGGACGGCGTGAAGTGAACAGACAAGGTCGTATAGGCGAACGCCCAGCAGGCCCTCGAAATTCCTTTGCCGGATGAAATACTCATGGTGCGTGTTTCCAGATAGTTTAACCCCTCTTGCCCGAATAAGTTCTACCTATGTCCGAATACGTACCCGGCACCAGGGTCTGACCCGTTGATCATGCATTTCGTAACCCCATTCGACCATGTGCGGGTCAGGCTTGAGCTTGGGTAGCTTCGGCCGAGGGCTACGTCCGGCGCGAGGATCCACGTGAGCAGGCCGTCGCCCGCTCAATGGGTGGAAACGTTCTATTATAAGCATATTGCCTGCTGATTCCCATCAGTCAGTCTGGGCTCATGATTCCGATTCCCGCCGGGTGTGCCCGTTTCCTTTGTTATGGTTGGATCATCACAGGGACAGCGTTCGTGCTGGGCATGCATAAGGGCAGCGAGGACCTCTCCGGAGCCGGGCTCCTGGCCATCGGCCTCGGGGTCTTCGGTCTCTACGTCACCCGCCCGCGCAAGGAGTGACCCTCAACCGTGGTTAGCACGGCCTGATGACCAGGTTGATTACGGAGTAAAGAGTACGGAGGTTGGTTGGCTGGGGTGAACGGCTTTGCCGCGCCCTCCTATGGCGGAGTGCAAGGCAGAGCCTTGCCCCTACTCTCGAGAGGCAATTAGGACCGCACGTGGTGCGGTCCCTACCCGAGGCAACTAGGTTGGCACGCAGTGCAAACCCTACCTCAAGACACGCGGACGCGACGCAGTCGCGCCCCTACCCAAGGCGGCTAGGTTGGTACGCAATCCCGACCCTACCTCAAGACATGCTGACGCGACGCAGTCGCGCCCCTACGAGAGGCAACGTCTCCCATTCCGTTGTCCCCCCTGACGATGAATTCGCTACTCCATCGCGGGTCAGGGGTGGTTTGCGCGAAATAGGGTGGGGTTTGTTGGCCTAAGCCAACGTCGGCGGGTGATTTAGGTTTAGCTTCCTTATGGCACGGTATTAGGTTCGAGGCTTACCCCGCTTGTCCGGCCCCACCTCTCCGCCGTTTTTTACCTGATATGATTCGAAATTCCTGGGTTCTTTTCTGCGTTCTGGCGATGACCTCCCTCGGGCACGCCCAGACTCCGCCCGATGCGGCGGAACGCGCGGTGGATCACGTGAAGCTGATCAAGTCGCTGGATGCCGCCGCCCTGAAGCGGGGCGAGGCGCTCTACAGCTCGATGTGCGTGGCATGCCATGGGACGCCGGAGCAGCCAGGTTCACTGCCGACGTCGCGGGCGTTCTGGAAAGAGCCCTTCAAGAATGGTGGCGATCTGCACGGCATCTACCGCACCCTCACCCACGGACTGGGACTCATGCCGCCATGGCCCATGCTCACGCCAGCGCAACGCTATGAAGTGGCCCACTACCTCCGCGAGCAGATGGTGAAGCCGACCAATCCAGCGGCCTATGCGGTCGTGACGGAGGATTACCTGGCAAAGCTACCCAAGCCCCAGGGCGTGTTCGTGGAGACGGCGGCGATGAAGGAGTTCAAGCAGGGGCCGAAATACCTGCGCATGGACTTCGGTCCCGCGTTGATGTGGACCTTGGAAGCCGCCCCGGCAAACATCGCCTACAAAGGTATCGCCGTGCGCCTGGATGAAGGCGCGGGCGGCGTGACCAAGGGCCGCGCCTGGATGCTCTACGATCATGACACGATGCGCGTGGCCGCGGCGTGGGCGGGCGAGTCGTTCGTCAACTGGCGGGGCATCGCCTTCGATGGCTCCCACGGCACGCATACGAAGATCGCGGGCGAAGTCGCTTTCGTGAACCCCGACCAACCCGGCTGGGCCCATCCGGCGAAGGGGGGCTATGCGGACGAGCGCGTCCGGGGTCTCGATCAGAAGCCCTACGGTCCGCTCCCACGTCCGTGGCTGCGCTACGAAGGCCTTTCCCATCATGGCCAACGCGTCGTGCTCCATTTCAGCATTGGTACGACGAAGCTGCGGGAATCCCCGGGCTGTGAAGTGCGCGACGGCAAGCTCGTCTTCACCCGGACGCTCGAAGTCGACCCCGGCGACACGGCCCTCGAGGTGCGCATCGCCCCGCTAGCGCAACGCGTCACGAGCGATGGCGGTCAGCTCGCCGTTGTCGGTGATTATCAGGTCCTGCGTCTGCCCGCCCGCACAGCAAGCCAGCGCATCACGGTACGTATCGAATCCGACGTGAAGGCACCGGCCGGCCTCAAGCCACTTACGCCGCCGAACGATCTCGCAGCGCTCACCCGTGGCGCCGCGCCGCAGTGGGCGGTGGGTCTGCCGGCCGCCACCGGCCCGAAGATCATCGGAGATGGCATCGAGGCCGACACGCTCGGCTTTCCCGCCGCCGCCATCAACCCGTGGCAGACCCAATGGCGGCTGGGGGGATTGGATTTCTTCGCCGATGGCAAGCGAATGGCGGTCTGCACCTGGATGGGCGATGTGTGGCTCGTGGATGGCTTCGACACGGGGCAAGCCACCTGGCGGCGTATCGCCGCGGGGCTCAACCAGCCGCTGGGCCTGAAAATTATCGATAATGTAATCCACGTCACCTGTCGCGATCAGCTCGTGATCCTCCGCGACCTCAACGGCGACGGCGAAACCGATTTCTACGAGTGCTTCAACAGCGACCACCAAGTCACCGAGCATTTTCATGAGTTCGCCATGGGCCTGCAGACCGATGCGGCCGGGGACTTCTACTACGCCAAGTCGGCCCGCCACGCCAAGCCGCCGCTCGTGCCGCAGCACGGCACGCTGCTGCGCGTGAAAAAAGACGGTAGCCGGACCGAGATCGTCGCCAATGGTTTCCGCGCCGCGAACGGCGTGAGCGTCAATGATGACGGCAGCTTCTACGTCACCGACCAGGAAGGCCATTGGACGCCGAAGAACCGCATCAACCTCGTCCGCCAAGGCGGATTCTACGGCAACATGTGGTCCTATGGCGCGCCGAAGGACTCGGGCGATGGCGCCATGCAGCAACCGCTCGTCTGGCTCACCAACAAGTTCGACCGCTCCCCCGGCGAACTCGTGCGCCTGACGCCGAAGACCTGGGCGCCGCTGCAGGGCAAACTCATCGACATCAGTTACGGCATGGGCCGCATGAACCTGATCCTGCAGGACGAGTCCGATGCCGCGCAGGGGGCCTCCGTGGCGATGCCTATGGCCGATTTCCCCACGGGCGTCATGCGGGGCCGCTTCCATCCCGCCACGGGCGATCTTTATACCTGCGGCATGGCCGTCTGGGCCTCCAATAAAACCCAGGACGGCGGACTCTATCGGGTCCGCCGGTCATCGTCGCCGCTGAATCTACCGATTGCTTGGCGGACCGCCCCGGGCTCGATCACCCTGACCTTCAGCGAGCCGCTCGATAAGGTTTCGGCCGAGGACCTCAGCCATTTCACGCTCAAGGCATGGGATCTGCAGCGTAGCGAAAAATATGGCTCTCCGCATCTCAACGAGCGCCCGCTCGCGATCACCCAGGCCAAAATCGCCGCGGATGCGCGGTCGATCACGCTGACCATCCCGGAGCTGGCGCCGACGCGGGGTTTGGAATTGAAATGCACGTTGACCGGTAGCGATGGCCGGACCTTCACGCGGACCGTCCACGCAACCATTCACCGGCTCGCTCAACCCGCGTCGCTCCCTTTGCCCCGGTAGTTCGGGGTAAACTTGCGAAGTAGGGGGTAGAGGCGGCCAGTGACCGTGCAAAAGTGCAAATCGGCCTGCGGCCGGTGCAAAGGTGCAAAGGTGGGCGCAGCGAGGAGTACGGAGGACGGATTACAGATTACGGATTTGAAAGGCCGAGGGTAGGGGTGGCTAGGTTGGCACGCAGTGCCAACCCTACCCGATACAGGAGTCATTCCCTATCCGCCAACCGCTAACCCCTATTTCCTTTATTAGGTAGGGGCGTGGCTTCGCCGCGCCCTCCTGTTGCGGAGTGCAAGGCAGCGCCTTGCCCCTACCCGAGGCAGAGGGGTTTTGGGAAAATGATGCCTAGGGGCTGGTGATTGCTGCGAGGTCGGTCAGCGGCTCGGATTGGGGATGCACTTTCTCTATGTCGATGAGAGCGGCGATCCGGGAGCGAAGCACGGCGCCAGTAGGCACTTCATTCTCTGCGGATTACTCGTCCATCATGCGGACTGGCATGCGGTCAACCGAAGGATGGCAGAGATGCGCGCACGTTTATTCGCAACTCATGGCCTGCCGATGATGGCGGAATTGCACGCCTCCGAGTTCTTGAGTGACTCCAGCAATCACTTGGGCCTGTCGCAAAGAGCCAGGCTCCAATGCCTGCTGCATGTACTGGGATGTATCCAGCGGCAGGGCGACTTGACTCCAATTTGCGTGATCATCGAGAAGGGCGGCACCAATCCACTGGCGCCTGCGTGGATAGAATTGACCCGTCTTGCTCAAGTATGGATCGACCGAGCTACACCCCATCCTGCCTGCGGAAGCGCCGGTCTCGCTATAGTCTGCGACGACATTCGTCCGTCTCCAGGTCGGCCGTGGGTGGAATCTATCCTTCATGCCCAGCCTCTTCTCGGAGAATTGCTCGTCGATCTGCCCTTTGGAAGGGAATCGCAGGATAGCCACCTCCTGCAGGCCTGCGATCTATTGAGTTTTCTGACAAAACAATCCCTGGCCCCCAATCGCTTCTTCTCCAGCAGGGGAGGAAAGCAGTTGTTGAAGCGACTCCACGGCCTTTGCAATCAGCGAGGCTTGCGAGTCTGGATAAAAGGATAAGGGGCGCTTACGCGCCCCCTTGGAGGTATTTCATCCAGCCCTTGGCTGGCTTCCAAACCTGAATTTAATTTGTTCCAGATGAAGAAGGATGCAAGTAGGGAAAGGCTTCAGGAAGATCCAGTTTTCGACGGGGCGGAGGTCTCAAGAGGGTGGGGCAACTAGGTTGGCACGCAGTGCCAACCCTACCTCAAGGCAATTAGGACCGCACGTGGTGCGGTCCCTACCCAGACGGCTTACTTGGTGATGAATTCGCGGTCGGTGGC
>Ga0255117_1000182_pt1 | contig 19993 bp, 22 predicted proteins | sample Law_Atlam_RepA_8_2_FD_188583 | JGI IMG/M metagenome (GOLD analysis project Ga0255117, IMG submission 188583) | Freshwater microbial communities from St. Lawrence River, New York, United States - Law_Atlam_RepA_8h | ecosystem: Environmental > Aquatic > Freshwater > River | place: USA: New York...
CCGCACGGTCACCTATCTAAAACCCGATAGGCACGACGATTTAACCGTTTCGACATCTTTGAGTGACCCATTCCGATCGCCCAATCGCTGCGCAGGTTGGCTACGGTTGCCGTATGAGCGAAGTTTTGTACGAAGTTGACGGCTTTATCGCCACGATTACCCTGAATGCACCCGAGCGCATGAACACCATTTCTGGCACCATGTTGAACGAACTATCGGATCAACTTTTACGCGGTGACCGGGACCGAAAGGTCCGCTGCATCGTCATCACCGGGGCAGGAAAGGCCTTCTGTGCAGGGCTTGACTTGGCTTCTCAGATGGGTAAAAAGGAAAGCCTCGGGGTCCTCGACGCTGGTAGCGACATGGGGGCAGAGTTTGATCTCCGCACCGCTCCTCCAGTCGTCTTGCACAATTTGGACACCCCCACAATCTGCTCAATCAACGGTGGGGCTGCGGGCCTCGACCTGGCCTTCGGCTGCGATATTCGAATCGCCGCAACGACGGCCAAATTGGCTCCAGGCTTCGCAAAACGGGGAATTCTTCCCGAAAGTGGCGGGACTTGGTTGCTGCCACGCATGGTCGGTTACGCCAAGGCGGCCGAAATCTGTTTCACCGGTCGAACCTTAAGTGCTGCTGAAGGTCTTGAACTCGGTCTCGTCAGTCACGTCGTTGCACCCGAAGAATTGCACGCGAAGACATATGGCCTCGCCGAAGAAATCGCGTCCAATGCACCGCTTGCAGTTCGGGCGATCAAGCGCATGATGCGCGCTGCTGAGACTGAAACTTTCGAACAGAATATTCATCACGTTTTCTTGCAGCTTCTCCCGCTTTTCAAAACGCAAGATTTCAAGGAGGGAGTCGCTTCTTTCATGGAGAAGCGTCCCGCAAACTTCACTGGTCGCTGAGTGGACGCGTCTCCAACGATTTCGGCGATTGAGGCCCTTTCAACGACGAGAGCTATTCGCCGCTACACGAATGATCCGATACCTGCTGAAACTCTGAATCAGATTCTTTGGTGCGCTTCGCGTGCTCCTAGCGGATCAAACCGTCAGCCCTTTCGATTCCTCGCAGTCACTGATGGCGTAGTTGCTGACAAAGTCAAAAGCCTCCTTGGAGATTCATTTCGCAAAGGCTGGGCCGCCAAGTTGAAATACGACGGCTACCAAACGGGCAGTGGACAAGATCCGAACTCTCCAAAATCGCGTCAAGCCGCGACAATGCAACATTACGTCGACCATATTGAACAAGTTCCCGTGATTGTTTTTGGTTGCCTCGTGCGTTACCGCGATGCTTCGCCCACCGAAGGTGCTTCGATCTATCCCGCCTGTCAGAACTTGTTGATCGCCGCGCGATCTTTAGGCTTTGGCGGCGCTCTCACGATGTGGCACCAAGGAGTTGAAGCTGAACTGCGCGAACTGCTTGCCATTCCCGACAATGTGGCAATTTCAGCGTGCATTACACTTGGCAAACCACAAGGTTCACATGGACCCGTACGTCGCCGCCCAATCGCAGAACTGGTATTTGAAAATCAATGGGGCGCTAGCCCATCTTGGGCCGTCGATCCTGATGGAACTCGTTTCACTTCGGCCGGTCCAAAGTAGTGGACAATGGTTGACGATTCGTATTACCAACTCTTAGGAGTCACTCGTTCGTCATCGTTAGAGGAAATCGTTTCAGCTCGCCGATTACTCGCACGAGAGTTTCACCCCGACCGTGGTGGTGACCCCCAATACATGGCACTCATCAATCTCGCTTTTGATGCAATCGTTGCTGGTCATTTCAATCAAGATCCAAGTTCGGCAACGAGAGTTCATGAGCAGGTAGTAACGCCTGACGTCGTCACAAAGTTCTCAGTTGACCGACCTTCGTTCACTATGAACGCTCTTCCCGCGGTGGCCTATGAGGTGTTACTTCTCGCCGCCCGTGTTCTTGGTGACGTGAGTTCAGATGAGCCGCCATATCTTCTTGAAGTGCAACTTGAAGACCCGCCCATGACCTGGTGCCGATTAGAACTCGTGCCCGATGCCGGATCATCAACTGTGAGTCTCATATTTGATCGAGCGACAAGCGCGCAAGAGATACGCGACCTGTGGGTGAGAACTATCAATGAGATTGGTTTTTCAAACCATGAGCTGCTTTAGTGAGCCGATCACGGATAGCGAGTCCGATCCCGAGCGGACTCGGCTGAACCACAGCAAGGAATTGAACTCCGTCTACATCGCATTGTCTCAGTTGCGCATACATCGTTGATGCGAATGTCACGGGTTCAGTCGACGCATCAAGAACTCGGGTCGAATTCGACTTCCGATTTACAAGCAGTTGATTCGCTTCGGCGATGGTGTCAACGAGTATGACTTGACAGTTTGGCGCGTAGTGCGCGGGCAGCATTCCTGGTGCTCGACTAACGCCAGTGTCTTCAAGTCCAATAGCGATAACCGTTTGAATATCTTCAGTAGAAATTCCTCCGGGTCGCAGCACGACTGGAGTCGGTATTGAACAATCGACAATCGTTGATTCGATTCCAACAACGCAAGGACCGCCATCCAGGATGTAATCAACGCTTGTGCCGAGGTCGTCCCAGACATGCTGAGCGGTTGTCGGACTAACTTTGCCGAATTTGTTCGCCGAGGGGGCGGCAAGCCCAATGTTCATTCGATTGAGTAATTCGAGCGCCATGACGTGTCCAGGAACTCGCAGCGCAACCGTTGAGTGACCTCCGGTCACCACATCAGCGACGCCACGAGTCTTTTTCACTACGACTGTCAGCGGGCCGGGCCAATAGGTACTACCTAACGTCTCAGCAACGACAGTCCATTCAGAACTGCATGTCCTGGCTAATTCAATTGAGCCGACATGCACAATCAAAGGATGATTGTTCGGTCGGCCCTTCACCGCGAAGATCTTGTTCACGGCATCGACGTTTGAAGAATCTGCGGCTAAACCATAGACAGTTTCGGTTGGGAAGCCAACCAAGCCTCCATTGCGTATTACTTCAATGGCACGATCAATATCGGAGCCAATGGACAGATTGTTCAAGACGGTAACGCTTCCAAGAAACCTAAAGCGGCGTCAAAGAAATCAAAATTCTCAGTCGTTGCAAAATGATCGCATTTCTTCAAAACGACTAAACGCGCGTCGGGCAACAATTCAACTAATCCATCCCCGGGACCAGCAAAATCTTGATCGCCGATAGCAACCAATACTGGACATGTGACCCGAGACAGTTGCTCGGGGGTGTACGGCGCTCGATCACGTTTCATGATTGCGGTCAGAGCCACTCGGTCGTTTCCGGGCTGGTCGGCATATTGGACAAAGAGTCGAGCGAGATTGTTGTCAGGGAATTCCTTGCCTTCAAGGGCTTGCACCAATACGTCATGCGAACCTGATTCATCGCGCTCAATGACGTTGCGTCCAATTCCTGCCAGCACCAAGCTGCGAACTCGGTCTGGATGGTTAATGGCAAGTTGCAAAAGGGTGATTGCTCCAAGGGAAAAACCGACGAGGTCACAAGGTTCATCGGGCATCTGCTCAAGGACTCGCTGAGTGAGATCGCCGTACGCCTCGGGTTCATGAGGCTTAGGAGCCAATCCGTGCCCGAGGAGGTCGACACCGATAACGGTACGTCCAGCGTCTTCGAGCAGGTCAGCAAATCCGCTTGATCTCCAGGTGGATGCAAACGAGCCACCCCAACCGTGGACCAGAACAACTGGTTGACGTGCCGATCCTGCGTTTGCTGCAATATGCCCCATGTAGGTCAAGATACCGCCTAGCCTTATTCCGCCCTTAGGCATGAACGAAGAGAGTTGGCTTCTGCCCATGAAATTTCTCAATGAAACCCCACCTCCGTACGACTTGACGTACAACGATGTCTTCTTGGTGCCAAGCATGTCCAACGTCGGTTCGCGACTCGACGTTGATTTGTCAACCCCCGACAACATCGGCACCACCATCCCACTCGTTGTCGCCAATATGACAGCAGTAGCTGGTCGCCGAATGGCCGAGACAGTGTCGCGTCGTGGTGGCATGGTTGTTTTGCCTCAAGACATTCCACTCGATGTCATTGAGTCGGTAGTTAAGTACGTCAAATCAAGACATCCCATTTATGAAACACCAATCACCCTTACTCCTACCGACACTGTCGGCGAAGCCCTCAGCCTGATTCACAAGCGTGCTCACGGTGTGGTGATTGTGACTGACAATGAACAACGCCCCCTTGGCATCTTTACCGAGGCCGACTCTGGCGGCTACGACCGTTTCACTCAATTGCACAACGTGATGTCTACTGAATTGTTGTGCATTCAAGAGGGAACAGATTTAGAAGAGATTTTTCATGCTCTGTCCAACCAACGTTTGACAGCAGCTCCAGTCACAAACAAAGAAGGTCGATTAATTGGTTGCGTGACTCGTCGTGGAGCCCTACGTTCAACTTTGTACGCGCCAGCATTAAACAAGAATAAAGAGTTTCTGACCGCAGTCGCAATTGGTGTCAATGGTGAACCCGCCGTTAAAGCCAAGCAACTGCATGCGATGGGCGTTGATGTTTTGGTGGTTGACACCGCCCACGGTCATCAGACCCGCATGATTACCGCAGTTGAGCAAGCCCGCAAAGCAGCTCCCCAAGCAATCATTGTCGCTGGCAATGTTGTGACTGCCGGTGGTACCCGCGATCTCATCAACGCCGGCGCAAACATCGTGAAGGTCGGTGTTGGCCCGGGTGCAATGTGCACTACTCGGATGATGACTGGCGTAGGCCGTCCACAATTCTCGGCAGTTCTCGAATGTTCAGACGAGGCTCGTCGACTAGGCGGTTCAGTGTGGGCCGACGGGGGAGTTCGTCACCCTCGCGATGTAGCGTTGGCCTTGGCTGCTGGCGCCGGCAACGTGATGTTCGGATCGTGGCTCGCAGGGACTTACGAGTCGGCTGCTGACACCATGCGCGACCCCGAAGGCCGTTTGTATAAAGAAAACTTTGGTATGGCTTCTAACCGTGCAGTGAGAAATCGAACACGGCGAGAAGGTCTCTTTGATCGTGCTCGTAAAGAGTTATTTGAAGAAGGCATTTCAACGTCACGTATGTATCTCGATCCCGAGCGTCCAGGAGTCGAAGACATCATCGATCAGATTGTCGCTGGAGTTCGCAGTTCATTTACCTATGCAGGCGCGGCCACAGTTAGCGAGTTCCGAGAACGAGCAGTCGTCGGTATTCAAGGATCCGCTGGGTACGACGAAGGTCGTCCGGTCGGAACTAGTTGGTAGTTGTATGAAGAGCAAGAATGTTGTCGTCGCAATTGATGGCCCGGCCGGTGCTGGAAAATCAACAGTTGCGCGAGCACTGGCTGATGCTCTTCAATTGAAGTACCTCGACACTGGCGCCATGTTTCGAGCTGTCACTAGTCTGGTGCTCAGAGATGGCATTAATCTAAACGACGCAGTTGCAGTTGGTTTCATTGCCACAAACATGGATCTCGACATGGGGAATGAGCAAGTCATCGCTAATGGCATAGATGTGACGACGGATATTCGATCAACAGCAGTGACGAGTGCCGTAAGCACCATTGCAGCCAATTCACGCGTTCGCTCAAATATGCGCGATCGTCAGCGTGCGTGGAGTGATGCGAATTGTGGTGGAGTCATCGAGGGACGCGATATCGGAAGTGTTGTTTTTCCAGATGCGGTCCTGAAGGTGTATCTGACCGCTTCACCTCGTGTGCGGGCCGAACGTCGCGTCGCCGAGGTCGGTGGCGACATTGATGAAATCGAACGTTCAATCGCCGAACGAGACTTGAAAGATTCGACCCGAGCAGACAGCCCACTACAAGAGTCCGCTGACTCTGTGGTAGTTGATACCAGCAATCGATCAATTGAGGAGATCGTCAGTTCTATTGTTGCTCTTGTTGAAGAACGGTTGTCATGAGCGCAGTTGAATCGAAACTGGCTGGTAACGACATTGGAAGTCGGTCGTTCTACCAATTCATTCGTTTTCTCGTCGTGTCAATCTGTCGGACTTACTGCCGCATGACCGTCAGCGGCCAAGAGAACATTCCAAGATCAGGTGCCTTTATCTTGGCGCCCGTGCATCGAAGCTACATCGACACACCAATTGCGTCCGGGTGCACGCGACGCCGTATGCGATTTATGGGCAAGGACTCGATGTGGAAACACCAACCCTTGAAGTGGATGATCTCAGCGCTCGGAGCATTTCCAGTGACTCGGGGAAGCGCCGACCGTGAAGCAATTATTCGAGCCATCCAAGTTTTGAAATCAGGAGAGCCATTAGTGCTTTTCCCCGAAGGAGAACGCAAATCAGGGCCTACCGTTCAGCCGTTAATGGACGGAGCCGCTTATGTCGCCTGCAAAGCGGGAGTCTCAATCATTCCTGTAGGAATCGGAGGCAGCGAACGAGTGATGGGTAAAGGCGCGAAGTTTGTTTATCCGCGAAAACTCGTCGTCATCATTGGGCAACCAATTCCCGTACCACCAGCAATTGACGGACGCATGCCCCGTTCGGCAGTCAAAGAAGTAACTGCACAACTTCACGAACAATTACAGCAACTGTTCGATGAAGCTCAGTTTAAGTGTGGTTATTCAGAAAAATAGCGAGCAATCACTTGTGCCAGCATCGCCGGATCGTGAGCTCCACATAACTCGCGAGCGGAGTGCATTGAAAGCTGCGCGACTCCAACGTCTACGGTCGGAATACCAAGTTGAGTTGACGTGATCGGACCGATCGTCGAACCACACGGCATACTGTTTTTGCTCACGAACACTTGATGTGGCACCGAGATACTGGCGCAAGCCCGCATGAAAACTGCCGCCGATTCTGGGCTCGTGGCATAACGCTGATTCGCGTTGACCTTGATCACGGGACCCATATTTGGTACGGGACGATGTGTTGGTTCGTGTCGGTCGGGATAGTTGGGATGAACTGCATGCGCGTTATCTGCTGATATGCAATGAGAACGCGACAAAGTTTCATGAAAATCACGACGAGAGCCTGAGTGAAGCGCTTCTAAAAGCCAAGCTAATCGTGGGCCACCAGCACCGTGTGTACTTTCTGATCCAACCTCTTCATGATCAAAAAGAGCGATGACCGAAGTCGTACCACTTGAGCTGATCGAATGACCAGACGCGATCAGTCCTTCGGTAGCTGCCCAACATGACACCTGATTATCAAGTCTGCCACTCGCCAGCAGTGATTGATCCTGACCCAACAACGATGCCGGGGTTAAGTCGAATAGCCCGAGATCCCACAAAGCGATTTCATCAACTGAAATATTCAGCCGACCCGCAATGAATTCAGCGAACTCGCCCGGCTGGTACTGACCAAGTCCCCAGATAGGAGCAAGATGAATTTGTTTGTCGAGAATTAGTCCGCGATCATTGACATCTCTATCGAGATGAATCGCTAGTTGCGGAATACGAGCTATGGGATCATCAACGCGAACGGTCCGAACTGCTCCATCTTTCAAGACGACGCGACCGGCGATTCCTAGATCTCGATCAAGCCACGAATTATTCAGAATGCCTCCGTAGACCTCAACGCCAATCTGCTTCCAGCCATGCGATCCGGAGTCGGGGAGCGGCTTGACTTTCAGACAAGGCGAATCGGTGTGAGCACCAACGATGCGAAACTGGCGACTCAACTCAGTTGTCTTATTCCATGCGAGCAGTAATCCGGCGTCGGCGATCATGCCTTTGCGCGGAAATTCATTTTGAATCTGATCAAAGGAAGTATCGACCCAACCAGATTCACGAAGGCGCTGTGCAGAATACTCAACCGAATGAGTGGGAGACACTGATGCGTTGAGGTGCCGAATAATTCCTTCAGTCGCCATTACTTTTGTTGCATTCATCGAAGCCATCTCCTTTCTTCTCGATCGGACAACTATTTCTGGAAAAGCCCGATCGGCAAACCCGATCCGCGCAAATGAGAGGTTTCATTGAGCGTCACTATGCTGCGTTCTCCGCTACCGGCTGCTGCGATTCGATGAATCGAGGTGTAGTTCGGATAGAAGAATCCACGTTGGTTCGCGAGTCCAAGAACGTGACAGATGTAGGCATTAATCACTCCGCCGTGACACACAATGGCTACTCGCTGAGAAGCATGGTTAGCAATAATTTGTTCAACTGAACTGACGATTCGGCCTATGAACTCTTCTTCTGTTTCATCCGATGATGTCCACTCACCCCGCAACATTTCTTGCCACCGCGGATCATTAGTAGCTTTGAGTTCTTCAACTGGAACATACTGATTGCTGTTCTTGTCAAACTCTGCCACACCATCGACTGTTTGAATTGTGAGTCCCTGCACAGCTGCCAAGGGACTCGCAGTCTGCTGGGCCCTTTGCATCGGGCTCGCATAAATCGCGTGCAATTTTTCTGTTGACAAGTACTTCGCCATCAGTTCGGCTTGCTTGAGGCCTTCAACTGCAAGTTCGGGGTCGGCGATACCGGTTTCAAGTTCACGGCGAATCGGTATGGCATGTCGAATCAGTAGTACTTCCATCACTTATCAGGATAAGCGTGCCAAGATGGACTTATATGGGTCGGAGCGGGGTAATTGAGAGCATTCGGTCTCACGGAAACCGAGAAGGCGCTTCAACTGATCTGCCTACTTTGATTTTGATTCACGGAAGCATGGATCGACAAGCGGCCTTTGCACGAATGTCTCGACTTTTGGCGCAATCGTTCCATGTCGTCACTTACGACCGACGGGGCTACGGAAAGTCGTCACATCAACGAGGTCCATTTTCAGTTGAAGAACAGATCAACGATCTTACGGACGTGATCCAACAGACAACGCAAGGTGAACCCTTGATTTTGATCGGTCATAGTTTTGGGGGAGTCGTATCACTGGCATTTGCGCAACAATTTCCAAAGTCGGTGGCTGGACTCGTTGTTTATGAAAGCCCCATGAGTTGGGAACCTTGGTGGCCCAAAAATTCGGGAGGAAGCGCTGCGGTTGCTGTGAGCGACGACCCTGAACTTGCGGCTGAAACCTTTATGCGGAGATTTATCGGCAATCGTCGATGGGAGTCGCTTCCTGAGTCAACGCGACTGCAGCGGCGTTCTGAAGGTGAGGCTCTTGTTGGTGAACTTGGTGATATTCGACGACGCAAACCCTGGGAGATTGAACGTGTGAAGGGACCGCTCATTGCTGGTTACGGCTCATTGTCAAAACCTCATCTACAAGATGCTGCTGAGTTACTTGGCCAATTGCCCGATTGCCGATCAGTCAAAATTGAAGGAGCACATCACAATGCACATTCAGGTACACCTGAACAATTCGTGGAATTACTCGTTCGCCCACTCATTCATCGAGTTGTTCAGGGAACTTGGTCTTGAAGATCAAGATCAATGTCAAAACCAAGAACTCTGCACTGCACTTTGCCAAGAGAAGACTCAATGTTCGCCTGAGCGTTATCGACACAATCGGAAATTTCTGAACGTTGGCTATAGACCAGCCCACCTAAAGCGAGTGCCACGATCAACACGATTGAGCGCACGACCGCACTCACCGCAAATTTGAAAATGATCAATCCGACGGCAATGGGTACGAGGGCTCCAAAAGTTGTGAAGTTTTTTAATTGGGACTCATCAAAAGCCCATAACGCAACGGTGGATATGTTCGCCATTTGTTCAGACTATGCAGTTGGCGTGATTGAAATCAGGCATACCCTCTTTAATGGGGCTACTCTGACGACATGTCAAGTCCCAATTCACCTTCGCAGAATCCGATCAGCTTAACTCCGCAAGGGCCGCCGACCACCGTGATTCCTCTTGAAGATCCAGCGATTCGCCATGATCTGTCTCAAGCTCTCATCGCTGAAAAAGAATCAAGGCGCGAAGCCGTCGCAGGTGTTGTGAGTCGTCATCCCAGATCGCTGATCTGTTGGGCCAACATCGGAGATTTAGGACGCGACCAACTTGAGCGTTATGCCTATTACCGAATTGGATATCACCGCGGTCTCGATACCTTGAGGCAAAACGGTTGGCGTGGATCTGGCTATGTGAAATGGAATCAAGAATCAAATCATGGATTCCTGCGATGTTTACTTGGCTTGCAAAAAATGGCCGAAGCCATTGGTGAGTCGGATGAAGCGGAGAGATGTCACTTGTTTCTCCTTCAGTTAGATCCATCCGGGATTCCTCAAGAGTTTCTTGCGTTCCATCGGTAAGACCGGTGCAACAGATCTCGCCGATGACTGAAATTCGCGGATACGTACTAGCCGGCGGACAGAGCAGTCGCATGGGATCCGACAAAGCCCTTCTCAAAATTGAAGGTTTAACGGCGATTGAACGTCAGTGCAAGTTACTCGAACCTTTTTGCGCGCAAGGGGTCTTTATCGCCGGTGCACGATCATACGAACTCTCGAACCTTTCTTGGCCAGTCATTCATGATTCAACGCTGAACCAAGGGCCCCTCTTCGGAATCATCTCAGCGCTTCAACATGCCGGGAACGGGATCGCTGTTATTTTGGCCGTTGATTTGCTGGCGATCGACAGGACTGATGTTTCTTCGTTACTTGAGCCTCTTACTCACGACGTCGGCCAGCAAGTAGATGTATGTTTCGCCCAATACGTTCAAGAATCAACCGTTCCAGACCCTCAGCCTCTATGTGCTGCGTGGCGCGTCGAGAACTGTCTTCCTCGATTACGCCAGCAATTTGAAGGGCAACAGCGTTCAGTGATGAAGGCTTGGCTTGAACTACAACGACAAGGTGTCTCTTTGCCTCAATCACATCTCATCAATATCAATTCACCTGGTGATATTGAGATCTTCCAACAGTCAAAAGGATAGTTTGAACGTATGTCATCGTCGTATATAGAAATCTCAGTGTCCGAATTCGCCGAACAATTCAATGAGGAAATCTTTCTGATTGACGTTCGAGAAATTGATGAATATCTTTCTGGTCACGTACCTGGCGCAATCCATATTCCATTGAATGAAGTACCCAATCGTGTCGAAGAGTTTCGCAATCCAAATGGTGGACCGACTTTTGTGATTTGCAAGGTAGGTGGTCGCAGTGCGAGCGCGTGTGATTTCTTGGCCAATCAGTCGTTGAGTGTCATCAACATTGCTGGGGGCACCATGGGGTGGATCATGCAGGGAAATGATGTCGTTGAAGGAAGTCAGCCCAAGTGAGTTTTGACCAAGTGGACTGTGAATGGATCGCCGATGATCGAGCCCTTGACGAATTGCTCGATCGTCTGCAATCGCATGATCGCATCGCCCTTGATACCGAATTCCATCGCGAGAAAACCTATTTTCCCCGTCTGGCCTTGATCCAACTCGCTTGGGCAGATGGCATCGCCATCGTTGACCCATTGACATGCGACGCATCTAAATTGATTCGAATTTTTGGCGAAAAGCATCTCATTGTGTTGCATGCCGCTCAACAAGATCTTGATGTCATGACCCACGCAATGAAAACGGTTCCTAAGAATATTTTCGATACTCAGATCGCCGCAGGTTTTCTCGGTTACTCCACACCCTCGTTGGCTTCACTTGTTAATTCAGAACTGAAACTGGTTTTGCCCAAGGGCGACCGGTTGACCGACTGGTTACGACGACCTTTGTCAGATGGACAAAAGTCTTATGCCGCCTCGGACGTCGAACACCTACTTGAGATTCACGATCGATTGATGTCAAAACTAGAAGAACGAGGTCGCCTCACCTGGGCCGCCGATGCGTGCGAAGAGCTACGCGTACGCAAGATGGGTCCTGGCGATCCGGCGGATGCCTGGCAAAAGCAAAAGGATGTTCGGGCTTTAAAGCCCAGAACTCGCGGGGTACTGGCAGCTCTTGCCGAATGGCGAGAACGACGAGCCATGGCGAGCGATATCCCGCCGCGTCAAGTGCTTCCCGATTTAGCTCTTCAAGGCATCGCTCAACGCGAACCCACCAACATCGGCGATCTCGCTCAATCTCGAGGGGTTGACGATCGCCATACCCGGGGTGCCATTGGTCAAGAAATCTTGGCAGCGGTAGCCCGAGGAAAGGAACACCCCATTGAGATCTCATCCAACGAAGGGGACGAAGTCGAACGCCATTTGCGTCCAGCCATCACTCTTATTTCGGCCTGGATTAGTGAAGTTGCTCGGATTGAGCACGTTGATACGGCGCTTTTGGCGACTCGTCACGACATCGTGGCCTATCTGCGTCAAGATGTCGACGCTCGACTCGCGACCGGCTGGCGTCTCGACCTCATCGGCGAACAACTTGACGACCTTTTGCAAGGTAAGGCGGGATTGTCATTTGATGGCAAGGGTGGTCTCAAGATGATCTCTGCGATGCCAAACCAGTAGCCGACTGGTGCAATAAAGGCCCAAATTCGGGGATTGACAGCAATTTTGGGACCATTTGGCTACTCATGGCACACTGAAAAATCACGAAACCGCTTGAAGTTCCCACATATGTACGTCAATAGGTCCTACACTCTTGAGCGTTCTGTTAGACGTCAAGTTCGTTTTTCAGATCCGATTTTGAGTCGGTGCGTCCTGATTTCAGGCCAGTGCCACTCATCCTCGTAACCATCGCCTACCCCTCTCACAAGTTCGGAGCCCTGCCGTGAAAAAGGGTCGTCACCGTCGTTTCGAAGAAGCGAGAAAATTGAAGCAAGCAGGCCCCAGCGCCTTGGATCTCGGCCTTGGAGGCGGAGACTCGCAACCGCGTTCTCAAGATGATGAGTACGCAGCCTTAGCCGAAAAGTACGGAGTCGTGTTTGACGATGAAGACGAGATTGAGGCTGAGGACGAGGACGACGACCTGGCTTAAGCCGGTTGTCCACAACTGATATGTATACACAACTACGTAATGTCGCGTTAGTCGCGCACGTTGACCATGGAAAAACAACTCTCGTGGACGCTCTGTTGCGCGCCACCGGAACCTTTGCAGCTCACCAAGCGGTGGTTGATCGAGTCATGGACTCGAATGATCAAGAGCGTGAGCGAGGAATCACCATTCTGGCTAAAGCTGCCTCGGTGATCTACAAAGACACCAAGATCAACTTGGTTGACACGCCTGGTCACGCTGACTTTGGTGGAGAAGTCGAGCGAGCCCTCACCATGGTTGACGGCATCTTGCTACTCGTTGACGCGGCCGAAGGTCCGCTTCCGCAGACTCGTTATGTTTTGCAAAAGGCGCTGTCGCTCAACTTGCCCGCCATTGTTGTCATCAACAAGGTTGACCGTGGCGATGCTCGTGCTGAAGAGGTCCTTGACGAGGTCTATCAATTGTTCATCGACCTCGAAGCAGATGACCACCACATCGATTTCTCGGTTGTTTCAGCCGTAGCCCGCGAGGGTCGCACCATGGTTGGACTCGGAATGCCGGCTCCTGATGCTGACTTGTCCTCATTGCTTGACACGATTCTCGAACGTATTCCAGCTCCAGGCGGCGATTCAAGTGCACCGCTACAAGCTTTGGTCACCAACCTTGATGCATCTGAGTACCTTGGCCGTTTAGCAATTGGTCGCGTTTATCAAGGTGTCATGCGTAAGGGCGAAAACGTTGCGTTGCTCGAAGAAGAGTTTGCTGAAGGACAACCGCCGTTGAAGCGTCGTCTCTCACAGCTCATGGCCTACATGGGTGTGAGCCGAGTTGAAGTAGATGAACTACGTGCTGGCGACCTCTTTGTTGTTGCCGGTTTCCCAGAAGTTGAAATCGGCGACACTATTGCCTCTGTTGAAACCCCAGTAGCGCTCCCACGACTCACTGTCGACGAGCCGGTGTTACGTATGACTTTTGGTGTCAATACCTCGCCATTCGCCGGACGTGACGGCAAGTACCTGACGAGTCGTCACTTGATTGATCGTTTGCGTAAAGAAATTCTCGGCAACGTTTCAATCAAATTGCACGAAACAGATTCGGCTGACGTGATGGAAGTCGCTGGCCGTGGTGAATTGCAGCTCGCTGTCTTGATTGAAGGGATGCGCCGCGAAGGATTCGAACTTCAAGTGAGCCGACCCGAAGTCATCACCAAAGAAGTGAACGGAAAGAAGTTTGAACCTCTCGAACGTGGCGTTTGTGACGTTCCCGATGAATACGTCGGCGCTGTCACTCAGGCACTGGCACCACGTAAGGGCCGAGTCACCGACCTCCGCTCAGGAGACCCTGGCCGTTCAGTCATCACCTTTGAGTGCCCAAGCCGTGGTCTCATTGGTTTCCGTTCACTCTTGATGACGACAACTCGCGGAACCGCGATGTTGCACCAGAACCACGCTGGTTGGATGCCTTGGTGCGGCGAACTTCCGCATCGTTTAGGCGGAGCAATGATCGCCGACCGCGAAGGAATGATCACTGCCTATGCGTTAGACAACCTGCAGCTTCGTGGAGAGCTTTTTGTTGAACCCGGCGAAAAGACTTATGAGGGTATGGTCGTCGGAGAAAGCGCCCGTGGCGACGAAATGGTTGTGAATGCTGTTCGAGCCAAGGAAAAGAACAACATCCGTACGCACAGTCACGATGATGGCGTGAAACTCGCGGCACCTCGAATCCATACTCTTGAAACAGCAATTGAATGGATCGCCGACGATGAACTCGTTGAGGTAACACCGAAAGCAATTCGCGTTCGTAAGCGTTATCTCAATCCCGAAGATCGCAAGAAGGCCTTCAAGAAGGCCAACTAGTTTTCTGACTAGTTACTTACTCTTCTTCTCAGTCAGTACGGGGTGGGGAAGAGTAACTGCGGTTGGTCGCTCGAGTGCTTCAACGAGTAGGTCATAGACCTTTGCTCCGACCGATTCAATAATCTCTTCTTTGAGGTACTTGTACACCGGCTCTTTACCAACGAAAGCATCAGAGTTGTCGGTGCACCACCAATGAAGGTCGGTTCCGCCGTCGCCCCAGTCACGTCGCTTCCATTCGCGCACAACCGTGTTCACCCAGCCATTGGTATCGGTGTGATACTCGAGGCGTAACGGAAGTTGCCAACAAACGTTGGGCTTCCAGTCGAGTGGGCGTTCGTTAGCTTCAGTGGCCGCGATGTGGAAAGCACATCCGGCTCCACCTTCAAAACCGGGACGATTCAAGAAGATGCAGGCTCCATCGACTCGACGAGTCATGGTGTCGCCTTCTTTGTTCTTCTTCAAGAAGCCCTTCTTCTTAGCTTTGTCCTTGAATTGCCAATTCTTCTCTGTCAGGCGAACGACTGCTTTGACCACATTTGACACATCGTCTTCATCAACGAAGTGCGCGCCCTCGGAGCAACAGCCTTGATTGAGTTCGGGGGAAGCCACGTCCAAGATGCCTTGGCATCCTTCTCCGAAAATGCATTTCCACGAAGAACGCATAAAAGTGGCGTCGAACACCCAAGTCCGTTGCTCTTTCGGATCTTCGAACGACAGCATCTCGTGCAAGTCTTCGTGCCGACCCGACAAACCTGTCACGGGGATCGCCTTGCGCTTCGTGACAGCGGTTGAATTTGACGTTTTTGCTTTGGCGGATTTAGTCACACGCATAGGTTAGGGGAATAACCCTTATTCCCACGATGAACCTTGGGTATCATTTCGGAGTCATGTCTTCGCAAACCCCTCGCACCGCCAACGAACTGCGCTCAGCCTTCACCCAGTATTTCGCAGATCGTCAACACACTCCCGTCGCTTCGGCGAGCCTGATCCCTCACGATCCCACCGTGCTCTTCACGGTGGCCGGCATGGTGCCTTTCAAGCCGTATTTCGTCGGAGATGAAGTGCCGCCTTACTCCCGAGCTGCAACAGTTCAAAAGTGCGCACGTGCGGGCGGTAAGCACAATGACCTCGACGATGTTGGCCGCACGAAGCGCCACTTGGTGTTCTTTGAAATGTTAGGCAACTTCTCATTTGGCGACTATTTCAAAGAATCAGCCATTCCGTGGAGCTGGGAATTCGTTACCGAGAATCTCGGCTTTGACGGCGATCGCATTTGGGTCACTGTTCATACGAGCGACGATGAGGCCGAGGCGATGTGGCACGAGCAAGTCGGCGTTCCTATGAATCGCATTCAGCGTCTCGGCGACAAAGATAATTTTTGGCAGATGGGCGATACCGGCCCATGCGGACCATGTTCAGAATTGCATATCGACCGCGGCCCCGAATTTGGTCCTGACGGTGGTCCATTGAATGATCCCCACGGCGATCGTTTCATGGAATTCTGGAATCTGGTTTTCATGCAGTACAACCAAGCGCCTGATGGCACTCGTACTCCTCTTCCCAAACCTTCAATCGACACTGGCGCAGGTCTTGAACGCATCTTGGCTCTTGTTCAAGGAAAAGACAGTGTGTGGGAAACCGACGCCATCTTTCCGATTGTCGAAGCAGCGCAGTCAGTAACGGGCGCGACCTACAAGATTGGCGATTACGAAGATCGCTCAAGTTTTTCATTGCGCGTCTTAGCTGAACACGCTCGTTCGAGCACAATGCTCGTTGGTGATGGCGTCTTCCCATCCAACGAAGGACGCGGCTATGTATTGCGTCGCATTATTCGGCGAGCAGTTCGCCATGCGTACTTGCTCGGAACCGAAAAATTGGTCATGCCTTCGCTCGTTGAAACAGCGATTACCACTATGGGCGAGGCGTACCCCGAGGTTGTTGCCCAAAAAGATTTCATCATGGGCGTCCTCACCAAAGAAGAAGAACGCTTCCGCCAGACGCTCAAGACCGGACTCACCATTCTCGAAGATGAGTTGCAATCAGCAGCCAGGTCAAACCGAGTTTTGTCAGGTTCAGCAGCCTTCTTATTGCATGACACCTATGGCTTTCCTTTGGAGGTGACAGAAGAAATTGTCAACGAGCGCGATTTAGCAATCGATATTGACGGCTTCAACACCGAGATGGACCAACAACGCCAGCGAGCCAAAGCAGCCCGTAAAGGCGGCGAGGTTGATTCAGTTCGCCACGAGATGTACCGCGAGGTCATGGAGCAATGTGGAACAACTGAATTTCTTGGTTACGAACAAGATTCTTGTGAAGCAAAGATTTTGGCGATTGTTCCCGACGATGATGGAACCTTCGATCTCTTCTTAGACCGAACTCCTTTCTACGCCGAAAGTGGAGGACAGGTCGGAGACACGGGTGCCATCACATCAGGATCTAATCACTATGAAGTGATTGATACCACATTTGCTCTTCCCGGTTTACGCCGACACCATTGTCGAGTTGTCTCGGGAAGCCTGACTGTCAACCAAACCGTCACCGCCAACATCGACTCGCTACGTCGTCTTGCTATTCGGCGCCATCACACGGCCACTCACATCTTGCATTGGTCGCTTCGCCAAGTTCTGGGTGAACATGTCAAGCAGGCCGGCTCTTTGGTTGATGACGAGCGACTACGTTTCGACTTTAGTCATTACGACGCAGTGACAGAAGAAGAACTTTTGCGGATCGAAGAATTAGCCAACAGCCTTACGTTGTCGAACGAAGTTGTTGACTCATCTGAATCCTCAAAGGATGAAGCATTAGCAAAGGGAGCCATCGCATTCTTTGGCGACAAGTATGGCGACCGTGTCCGAGTTCTCTCTGCCGGACCTTCAGTTGAACTTTGCGGCGGAACTCACGTTTCAGCCACGGGAGACATCGGCATCATCAAAGTGATTTCCGAAGGTTCAGTCGGAGCCAACCTGCGTCGTATTGAGGCAGTCGCTGGAACTCGAACGCTAAGTCTCCTGCAGCACGATCGTCGAGTGATCTCTGATGTCGCGCGCTTGGTCGGAGCGGGTCCCGATGAATTGATGTCAGGAGTACAACGAAAAGTTGATGACATCAAGGGGCTACAAGATGAGAACAAGATTCTGCGCTCTCGATTGGCCACGGGAGCTGCGAGCACGCTTGCAGCACATGCTGTTGATGGCGCTGTAATTGCCCAAGTTGATGACCTATCTCCCTCAGATTTGCGCGACCTCACAATTGCAGTGCGTCAGCAACCTGGCGTCCATACTGTGGTCCTCATTGGCGTCTCGCCAGGAGGCGGTGTTTCTCTCGTTGGGGCTGTTGACGCTTCGACAGGCAAGAACGCCGCCCAACTCATAGCAGCCGCAGCAAAAGCGGTCGGAGGCGGAGGCGGAGGCAAAGGCGATATCGCCACAGCTGGCGGAAAGAACTCCGCTGGTATTCCCGAGGCCCTTCGTCTTGCGCAGGAGGCTGCGCACAACTAATGCGCGCTATCGGACTCGATCTCGGCACTAAGCGCATCGGAGTCGCAGTCAGTGATTTTTCGGGCACAATCGCGAGCCCTCATTCGGTGATTCATCGCGGTAAGTCAGTACGTCTCGACCATCAAAAGATCCTCGAGCTAGTGATTGAAGAAGAAGCAGAAATCGTGATTGTTGGATTACCGCTATTGATGTCTGGTTCTCGTGGACCAGCAGCAAAGGCCGCCACCACTGAAGCAAGACGACTCAGTACGGTGCTCTCTGTGCCAGTTGAAATGTTTGATGAGCGAATGACTACCGTTGCGGCCGATCGCGTGCTCAAAGAGGCCGAGTTAAGTGCAACTGCCCGCCGCCAATTCGTCGACAAAGTTGCCGCGGCAATCATGTTGCAAGCATGGCTTGAAAGGCGTCGCTCGCTATGAGCCGAGGCCTTTCACCTACCGAAGACCCGGATCACGATCCGTATCAGGTTCTTCCCACGATTCGCGTCAATAGGCGATTCAGTCAAACCGTGGTCAACCGGCTTGCATTGCTCACGGTCTTTGTTCTTGCTCTTGTCGCAGTCATTTATGGCGCATATCAATTCTGGTACCTACGACAAGTGAACCCTTCCGGAGATCCAGCTGCGGCCGAAATCTTCACGATCACCGAAACCGACGATTTGCTTACGATCAGTAAACGACTTGAGCAAGAAGGTTTCATCGTGAACGATTCCGTGTTTCGCTCGTATGTTTCTTCCAAAGGGGGTTTAGAAGTTGCCGCTGGTTTTTACACCGTAAAACCTCTCGACCATGTTGGAAACATTCTGAGAATTTTGCGAACTCCACCGAATGAAACGCTGACGAAGATCACTTTTCCTGAGGGATTCACTTTGGCTCAAATGGCGCAACGTTTGGGCGAAGAAGTGAAGTCAGTGAATGAATCCGATTTTCTTTTGAAGACGGGCGATACTCTTGCGGAAATTTCCGCGGTTCGTTCTGTGTATCAACCAGAATCGATCACAACGCTTGAAGGTTTACTTTTCCCAGACACGTATCTCATCAATGGCGATCAGACCGCAACTCAAGTGGCTCAACAAATGCTCAAACTCATGGAACGCGTTGGTCGTCAAGAAGGTCTTGATGACTCGATGAATGCCGTTGGTCTGACTCCTTATGAAGTTTTAACGATTGCGTCGATTATTGAACGTGAGGCGAAAGTCCCAGAAGATCGAGCGAAGATCTCGCGTGTTATTTACAACCGACTGTCTCTAGGTATGCCTCTTGAAATTGATGCAACCCTTTTTTACAAGCAGAACACCGATCTGCCATTCCTCGAGTTGAAGGCAATTGACAGCCCGTACAACTCGTATCTATACACCGGCTTGCCTCCGACTCCAATCTCGAATCCAGGACGAGCAGCCATCAACGCCGCTCTTAACCCTGCCCCGAATCCATCTTCTGGTGACCCAATCTGTCGCGAAATCACTGATGGCTCTCCCTGCTCGTATCTTTATTATGTGTTGTCCGACAAAGATGGACATCATGTGTTTGCCGCGACATTGGCTCAACACCAAATCAATGTTCAAGCAGCAATTGTCGCAGGAGTACTTTGAAATGGATACGACACAGCAAGCCTTCACCGACGCGATAAGCGTCAACAAGATCAATCCATCAACTTCAATCGCTGCTGTTATCGGTGATCCGGTCAAACATAGTTTGTCTCCAGTCATCCATAATGCTGGTTTCAAATCACTCGGGATCGATTGGTTTTACATTGCGTGTGAAGTGAAAGATGGTCAAGCGAAGGAAGCACTCGAGGCCATGAAGGTTCTCGACTTGCGAGGGCTCTCAGTCACCATGCCTCACAAAACATCGGTCGCGGCA
>Ga0255117_1000194_pt1 | contig 19294 bp, 26 predicted proteins | sample Law_Atlam_RepA_8_2_FD_188583 | JGI IMG/M metagenome (GOLD analysis project Ga0255117, IMG submission 188583) | Freshwater microbial communities from St. Lawrence River, New York, United States - Law_Atlam_RepA_8h | ecosystem: Environmental > Aquatic > Freshwater > River | place: USA: New York...
AAGCAGCATCAACTGCTGGTCTTGGACCAATGGCTGCACTTCAAGCGAAGTGTGGTATTCCAGCTGATGGTAAGTGGGGCCCAGGAACATTCAAGGGTGCTAAGGATTACTACAAACTTTCTACTGCACAGGCTGCGCACTTCTTCGGACAATGCGCTCATGAGTCCGGTGGCTTCAAGGTGTTCTCAGAAAATCTAAACTACTCTGATAAGGGTCTCAACGGCATCTTCAAGAAGTATTTCCCAACAATCGCATCGACTGCTGGGTATGCTCGTAAGCCAGAAAAGATTGCAAACAAAGTGTATGCTAATCGTATGGGCAATGGGCCAGAGTCATCGGGTGACGGATATAAGTTCCGTGGTCGTGGCCCAATCCAGTTAACTGGTAAGGATAACTACACTGCATTCTCACAATCAATCAAGCGCCCTGATGTCCTGACAAACCCAGACATCGTAGCAACAGAACTTGCTTTCGAATCCGCGCTTTGGTTCTTCAATAAGAATGGCCTATTCGCAATCGCGGATAAGGGTGTTACCGATGCAGTTATTGGTCAGATTACTCGTAGAGTAAATGGTGGAACGCATGGTCTTGATGACCGTATTAAGAAAACTAAACAATACGCAAACTGGGGATAAGAATATGCTTAATCAAATCAAAGATGCACTGAAAAAACTTTTTGGTTTTGTAGACGCTAACAAGGACGGTAAGATTGACCTCGCTGAGGTTACTGCCGCAGTTGATAAGGCAGAAGCAAAGGTTGAACAAGTTAAAGCAGTTGTCAAAAAAGCACGTAAACCAAAGGCAAAGTAATTGGAATCGTTGGAAACCAAAGTCGCGGTAATCGAACATGACCTGAAGCAAATTCAGGTTGTGTTCGGTCGCCTTGACCTCGCAATCGAAAAGATTGGTGATGTTTCCAACTGTATTAATAAAATGCTCGCCGTTCACGATACTAAACTCGAGGCACAAGAAAATGTCAATGAAGATATCTACCAGAGTTTAGAGGTGCATAGACAAGAAACCAAGGCAAGTAACGCCGAGTTACATTCGCGTATCACAACAACCACTCGTGAACTTGAAGCAAAAATTCAGTCTACCGAAGACAAGATGCTTGCTGCTATCAAAGACCTCAAGGGTTCAGTTGATAAAGAAGAAGAAAAACATAAAAATCGTATTGACAAATTGGAAAGAACAAAGTATATTATGATAGGTGGTGGCATTGTTCTTGGTGCTATCATCACAAAAATATTACCAATGGTGATGAAGTTCTTCTAAAAGGGTTGACTTACACCAGCAAAAGGTGTATAGTAAAATCTATGAGCGCATATATTGATATTCAGTTTCTCCACGCAATCTCGTATCGCCTGGAGAACTTCAAGAAAAAATCTAACGATCTTTGGAACTGCAGGTGTCCTATCTGTGGTGACTCCTTGCGCAACAAAAGAAAATCTCGAGGCTATTTCTTCTTGGGAAAGAATGACCTAAACTATAAGTGCCATAACTGTGGCGTATCTATGGGCTTCGGTAACTTTCTAAAGCAGTTTGATGACAACCAATATAGGCAGTATGTCATACAACGCTATGCAGATACTGCTAAAGTTGGACCTGCAAAGTCACATAAGAAAATTCAAGACGTTCTAGATTTTTCTCCACCTGTATTCACCAAGAAGCCAGACCCTAAACTAATCGACCAAATTATGGATCGACTTGACACACTACCAGATGACCACGAGGTAATTCAATATGTTACTGACCGCAAAATCCCTCGCGATGCTTTTAGTCGGTTGTATTTCATTCCTAATGTTAAAGACATCATACAACTTAATGCCAAATACAAAGAGTCCATCATCACAACCGAGCCGAGGCTTGCGATTCCTTTTTTTGATGGCTCTGGTAAACTCCTTGTTGTTAGCCTTCGCGGAATCCGAGGCGAGTCATTACGTTATATTAATGTTAAGGTAGATGAAGATGCGCCATCCATTTTCGGTCTGGATAAGGTCGATCCTACAAAAGAAATACTTGTTGTCGAAGGGCCCCTTGACTCCCTTTTTCTGGATAATTCTATCGCTTGTGCTGGAACGTCATTCGGAAAAATCGACCAACTCCCGATACAAAAAGAAAAAATAACAATTATTTTTGACAATCAACCTAAAAACCCAGAAGTCGGTAAGTTGATGAATAAGTATATAGATATGAGTTATAAGATGGTAATCTGGCCAGACAGTGTTCCCGGTAAAGATATCAATGAGATGATTGAAAATGGATTGACACCCAATGAAATTCATGCTATTATAAATGATAATACGTTTCAAGGGCTAGCAGCAAAGGCAAGATATGCCATGTGGAGAAAGATATGAGCGAATTGGTCGCTAATGAGTATGGCGTAGAACTCCGCCATACCAGAATTACAAAGCTACGTATACATCGCACAGACGATATGTGGTTGGTTGAGTATCGCCGAGAGCCTCGTTGGTTCCTTGGCCTCGACCGCTGGTGGTGGTTCGATGATGGTAGATATGCAGATTATGCAGACGCAACTGACCGTGTAGACCATCTATTGGGTGTTGGTTTCGTAAGTAAGGCACAGTTCCAGACAGTCAAGGAGTTTGAAGTAGAGTAATGCAAGGCACTCTGGATGATTGGATCTCTGTTTCATTTACAGATACCGATATGGTCTGGAATGTAAACATCACAGAAGAAATGTTGGACATTGCTTATTCCGCAACGCTAGAAGAAAATTGTAAACTTACGGTAATGAATCTGCCATCTTCTATTGGTAGTCGACCCGCGGTTTGTCTTAGTGGCGGTATAGATAGTCAAACTGTTGTGGACACTTTTTTATATGCAGGAGTTACACCTGAAGTTGTAATATTCAACTTCCTAGATGACCATAATATACATGATGTCGGCCATGCTATAAAGTTTTGCGAGTCTCGAAACATAACTCCTCGTTTGATTGACTTCGATGTTATACGGTTTTTAAATAACCAGTTATATGATTTCGCCACCAAGTATAAAATCTCAAGTCCACAATTTGCAGTGCATTTATATCTGGTAGGCAAATTGAAAGACCTAGGATATACCTCTGTAATTTTTGGCGGTAATAACTTATCACAATATATAAAAGGAGGGTGGTATACTCCTAAGAAAGAAGAAACTGATTGGTGTAAATATTCTCAAGAAATAAACTTTCCAATCATCGGCAGTTTTTGGTTACAGGATTGGAGACTCTCTTTGATGGCAACAATATACATGCCATATTATGACGGCGCCATTTTAAACTATCAGTCAAAGATTACTGGATATAAAACTATGGGGTATGATGTAATACCTCAAGAGCAAAAATACAATGGGTTTGAAACTATTAAAAAATATTACGAAGAAATGACGGGTGATGGATGGACATTCGAACATCGATTTCGAGACCCAATAAAGAAACACGCTGGTATCTATAAAAATAATCTTATTGTAGTTGATTCTAAGATTTCAAACCGAATGCGTGATATGAAACAGAAAATCTACCAGGAAATCTAAAGGATTTTTAATATTTGTGGCTGAACAAATTTCTCTAATACGACCATTCGGTCCTCAGATTGGTATAACGAATCTTCCTGAAAATATTAATCGGGAAGTCCTCTCCATGTGTCTCACTTATGAGCATGATGCCAACCGGAGAATAAATTTTCTGCTGTCGGGATTGATTAAAAAAGAGTTTAGTATCAAAACTGAACTGGTCAATTCTAATGCCATGCCCGTAATAAAACAAGCAGTATTAGAATATCTTTCTTCCGCGATAAGTGTTTACACAGAATTTGCACCTTTTGACGAAAAAGATATAAAATGTACCGAGGCATGGTGTAACATTCAAGAAGTTGGCGAATTTAATCCACTACATTCTCATCCATATGATGATATTGTCGTTGTGTTTTTTCCGTTGATAGATATCGATATTAACCATCAAACATATATGCGCGGCCCTAATAAAGAATCTCCTGGCAGTCTATTATTTAATTATGGATCAGGCGACCCTTGTTTCGGTAACATTATTCATAAGGTAACACCACAGACAGGAAAACTTTATGTGTTTCCGGCATCTCTACAGCATTACACGATACCACTGGTTAATGACAAAGACATGCGTGTGTCTGTTAGTTGTAACTTTTCCTTGTGGGACCTTCGTATAAAAAAGCCGGCACTTTATGCTTGACCAACAACAGAAACTCCTCGTATTGAGAGAACAATTGATAGAGGGCCATAGTGATATACTGGTGACCGCAGAATCCTATGCACAGTTAGCAGAGGAAACACTAGTAACACTGACAAATGCAACGGTAGCTGAATTTGAACATGCATATGGTAAGATTGCTGGTTGTGAACTGGTGATTGTTGCGCTGGGCAGTCTGGGTGGTGGACAGATGACACATACATCGGACTTGGATATCATCACACTGTTCACGGGAAATCCTATCGCGCAATCTGATGGTCCGAACAGACTGGATGCTACACAATACTACAACCAGCTGGCAAAGCAGGTAATTATTGCACTGAGTAAAGCATATGAAACCGGAATAGGATTTCAACCATGGTATACGGATGATACATTCTGCACATTCGTTGAAAGTTTTGAGCAATATCATAGAGAAAATGCGTGGCCACATGAGCATATAGCACTTGCTAGGGCGCGTGTAGTATTTGGTTCTTCATGCACAGGAACACATGTTGATACAGTTATCCGTGATATTTTACTTGCACAACGAAATGCTTATAAACTACGCTATCGGATAGCAGCAAGACGCGAGGACGTTGCGGCGCAGCACCACCGCCCAGAGGGCGCGCTAGATGTAAAATGGGTATCTGGCGGATTGATGGATATAATATTCATTACTCATACGTTGCAGTTGGAGACGCAAGTTGGTATGAAACCACAACTCACCCTTGCGATTGATGAACTAATTGCAGCTGGTCACCTAACATCTGAAATCGCTGATGCATATGACATGATGATGCGATTGAAGATGCTGGTGTGCATACTCGCACCTGATTATGCCGTTCCAGATGAGGCAACAAGACAACTGATTGCAACCAGATTAGACTATAACGACTGGGATGAATTGATGAAAGCACTCATGTATTATCGTCTGGTTGTGATGACGCAGTGGCAAAATATATTCGACCATACATTTTTTTGATTGGGCTAACGAATGAGTTTTAAGATATACAGAAACATCTTTACACCTGAAATATGTGCGGAACTTATTGCCATGGTTCCCACATTATCAGAAAACTTCACTACATTTGCGGGCGTAGACACAACAAGAAAATTGGAGTCAACTAGACGGTCTGAAGTCGCATTCTATTTGAACCAACTATCTGAGTTAGAGTCGCAAAAGTATTGTGATATGATTTATTCTAATATTCCTAATGTTAGAGCAACTGCATTTAGAATAATGCACTATCCTACAGGATCTTGCATTAGAGACCATCGAGATACATGGGCGGCTATTGATGGTGAATCCAACTCTGGATTGATAATTCAATTAAATGATCCTAACTCATATGAAGGTGGATATCTTGCAATCGAAAGAGAATTTATAAATCTAGATATCGGTGATGGGGTGTATTATGGATATGAAAATTTACATGGTGTATCAACTATAAAGAAATCTGAACGTTGGATTCTCAATGTTCGAATGCTCGCGGGGAAATAAAATGCAGGGATTTGAAAACGATAAATTCATATTTTATACAGCAGGTAAAATCGGGACAAGAACTCTAATGTATACCGATGGTATGAGAGATCTTACAATACCTTGGAATATACCTACGCACATACAATTTTCATTGCGCAGAGAAGCACTGAATGTCATACTCACGCAAAAAGAAATTACAGGCAAGAAGATTATAATCTTGATTCGCGAACCTGTATCTAGGTTTCATAGTGGAATGTTTGAACTCGTTGGTAAGATTTTAGGCGGGCCATATATTAAGCAGATACTGTCGCAGGGCGGTGATGTGTCCTTTCTTAATGACCCAACTTTCTGGATAAGAATTAATGAACAATGTTTGCGGTTTTCTTCTAGAAATTGGTCACCACATAAAGAATTTGAGAGTCACCGGTGGCAATATCATATAGGCAACTGGTTACATGACGCAGAAATGGTTTCTGAAATTTTTACTGACAGCATCATATTAAACATCAAAGACCTAAGCAGTTTCTTAGTCTCAAACAACATACCCAACTCGCACTTGAATAAATATTCAAATATCGTTCCAGATGAATATGAATACGATACTAAAACCGTATTTGATTCATATATTCAAGGATTGGAAATGTTAACACATAGAAAACCTATGTTTGATACATACCTGGCACCTGAAAAAGAGTGCTATGAAAGACTAATAAATAGTCAACAATATTACAGAATAGAATGAATTAATTGCGAGAATCTATTAAATAATTCTGTCACGATTGATTCCAAATTGTCGAAACGAATAAATAGTATGAAACAACAGATATAAGGAAATCTAAATGAATTTTAATGTTCAATTTGAAACCGCGAGTGCAAGAAACAGTTTTGCCAATAAAGTCGGTCTCGCAACTGAAGACTCAACTAGTATTGCAGTCAATGCAAATCTGTTTACGTATGCAATGCGGTATCCAGATGCGCAAGTGTCGTATGATGGTTCAGAGATAAAACTTATTGTTGAGTCTTCATATTTACCTGACTGTCCTGAACATACTGTGATTTCGACTGACGGTTCGTATTCGGTTGTCGAGACTACAGATCCTATTGGGGTTTATACTGCTTGTTCTGGTAATGTTGATTGCGCAGATGTTGGAATAAAACTTCTGTCACAACTTTCAGGTCCATCAATTACGACACCGAATGATTGGGCGAGACGCAGAACTTCTAATCGGTTTAGACCGTTTAAAGAATTTAAAACTTTTAATATTACCACCACAAATAAACCTGTTGTATTTGTTGTTGACTCAGGAATAAGTCCTCACGTAGAGATTGAAGGTGTCGAAGTAGTAAACTTCGGTAAACTATCTTTTGATTCTTATGCAGATAATTTGGGCCACGGAACTGCGGTTGCTTCTTGTATCGCAGGAGAAAACATTGGTGTTACGCAAAATGTTACCTTATATAACTATAAGGCATTCGATAATACAAAACCAACGATACTTGAACTCGGAACTGTTCTAGACGAGATTAAAGAATTTAAACTAAACAATCCATCTTCAAATGTGACCATCAATGTCAGTTGGGCAACTCCATACAGTCCTTACTTGATTAACAAGTTTCTTGATGTGATTTCCGCTGGATGCGTTGTTGTCTGTGCTGCTGGTAATGGAGCCGATGATGTTTCCAATTATACTCCAGCCGGTATGCCAGAAGTTATCACGGTTGGTGCTATCGACGATGATGATATTGTTGCTGGATTTACTACAACTTCAACAGCGGATGCATCTGTATCTTCGCCATATGGACAATCCCTAGACATTTTTGCGCCAGGCGTTGATGTAGATGTTGCATCCATAAATGGTGGTTATATAACAGTTAGTGGTACTTCTTTCGCCGCACCATATGTTACTGCGGCTACTGCATTGATTCAATCAATTTCAGCGACCCCGCCATCTCATGCACAAGTTTTAAATCTTATATCTGCAACTTCGTCGAAGGGTTCTGTGTTGTTCAACAGAGAAAACTTTAGCGCCAATCAAAATAAGATTGTTCAAATTATCAATGGTGATATTACTGAGAACAAACAATATTATCTTGGAACGTTAACTGGCTCCGCAGAAGGTCTTTTGGTGCGCTCTGCGGTTTATGGTTTTAATTATATTAACAATTTAGATGTTCTTTTCCCAGACACTACAGGCGTGATATACACATTGGCGTGGGAAGATCCTGTGCAGGAACAAAAATATGCTGAACATGTTGTATTCGACGAACAGACCGGAGAAACAGCCATCAATATTCCAACATCCTTATTAGCAGAAGATGTTGATTTTGAAAAAATCAATATCAGTCTTTCAAAAGTTACACAATATTCGACGCAAACATGTAGTGGATTTTTCTACATTGCTCCTAGTGAAGAACCGCCAGTGTCTATAAGCGAAGATTTAAGATTTACTGACCATATTGATGTTAGCACTATGTCTTCTGGCTTTCTCCTTGTCGGAACCCGTGTCAATAAACAATAATGTATGATAAAACTTATATCATTCGGGGAGATTCTCCCCTTGTGGAAAAAATTATGGCCCGATACCGAAGTAATCAAGCCGCACAATGAGTGGGAATTTCTGGGTGGATATAATCCAGAAGTTCCCTTCTCTGACGTTTGGTTTATAGGTTACTACGACGATGATAAATTAGTTGGCTGTAACTCTTGCTTCATGTCATCAAAGAATCATCTGCGATCCAGAGGAATTTATATCCTACCTGAATATCGTGGCAAGGGTATATCTAAGTTTCTCTTCGACGAAACAATAAAAATTGCTAAACAAAACGATGCGGAACTCGTGTGGAGTTATCCTCGTCTAGATGCTCTACCTAGTTATTTGGCAGTGGGGTTTGAAACAATCGGCGACCCGTTTACAGAGTTTGATTATGGTCCAAATATATGGGCAGTAAAATATTTGAAAAAGGGCTTGACGGCTATTCAAAAATAGCGTATAACTTAGTTAATGAATAATAATGGAGTCTTGAATGAGTGAAGTTAATCTAATCGGTCTTACAAAGCCAAGTGCCTACACAGAATGTAATACTGCCAATGAACTTGTTGCATGGGCAGCAAGAGTATCTAATCCGTCAAATCAAAACAATACAGCAACAGCACCTAAACTGGTTCAGTATCTAATCAAGAACCAGCACTGGTCACCATTGGAGATGGTACATGTATCAATGGAAATTAAAACAACTCGTGACATCGCTCGGCAAATTCTTCGCCATCGATCCTTTTCGTTCCAAGAATTTTCGCAGAGATATGCAGACCCGACTAAAAGCCTTGAATTTGTCACTAGAGAAGCACGACTACAGGACGCCAATAACCGACAAAACTCGGTGGAATTGGGATCCGGAAACAATGAATTGGCCGAACAATGGGCAATGAGACAGGTAAACGCCACTGATGCCGCTTTAGATGCTTATGAGTGGGCAATTGAGAATGGTATTGCCAAAGAACAGGCCCGCGCCGTTCTACCTGAAGGTAATACAGAGTCCATCATTATCATGGCAGGTTCGCTACGTTCGTGGGTTCACTACTGCCAACTTCGTATGGACAAAGCCACACAGAAAGAACACCGCATCGTAGCAGAACAGTGCTGGGAGATTATTGGTCAACACTTTCCCGATGTAATCAAGGCACTAGATGACATGGCGGCATGGGCAGAGTTCGAAAGAAAACTACCTTGACCAAAAATCTGAAAACTTTTTCAAAACCAGCAGACCCAATTTTTTTCGCGCCAAATTTTTAACTCAAAAAAGTCGGGTAGAAAATAATGAAAATTCTTGTTACGGGCCACGAGGGATTTATCGGTAGAAATGCCATGCGCATTCTATCAAAAGACTTTCAGGTTATTCCATATCAAGGCGATATTAGAGATTTCAAGATTTCTGAATATTACTATGGTGTATTACATTTGGCAGCCCTTGCTGGTGTTAGAAAGAGCTGGCTAAATCCCGAAGAATACTGGGATGTAAATGTCGCCGGTTCAAAGAAAGTGTTCGATGAATGTGAACGCCTTAACCTTAGATGCGTTTACGCTTCATCTTCCTCTATATACGAATGGTGGAAGAATCCGTATGCTACCAGTAAAAAGGCTATGGAAGAACTGGCACCCGAATATTCCGTGGGTATGAGATTTCATACTGTTTATGGGCCAGATTCTAGACCTGATATGTTTTATGATATGATGCTAAACAACAAAGTAGAATATTTGACAGACCATAAACGAGACTGGACACATGTAGAAGATGTTGTCTCCGCAATCAAAATTATCTTGACAGATACAAGAATTTCGTGTAAATTAGATATTGGTTCTGGTGATCCAGTATCAGTAATCGATGTTGCCAACGCATATGGATATCGTGATGTTCCAATAAAAGAAGTCTTCGGTGAAAGACAAGAGACACATGCAGACATATCCATACTAAAAAGTTATGGTTGGGAACCAAAGTTCAACATTCTAGAGGAAGCGAAAAATGCCAGAAACAGTTAAGGTACAATATGATGCAGTTTCAGACGAATATTATATCGCTTGGGATGGACTTGAGAAAGAAACTGGGTGGAAGCCCGGTGATACAATAATTTGGATAGAAAATAAAGATGGGAGTTATACATTGACTAAGAAGAATAATAATTATCAGAATGATGTTGAACAGTTTATGGTCGCAGCCGACCAGTATATTGGTGCAACTCCACATCTAAATGAAAATAACGAGGCTCAAGCCAAGCTATATATTGATCTAATTGATGAAGAATTCCGTGAACTTTGTGACGGGTTTCTTCGTCGGCACATTGGAGATGTTGCTGACGGCGGCGCAGATTTAGTATGGGTCGTTAAGGGATTGTTTGCCACACTAGGCATCAACTTTGATGCTGTATGGGAAGAAGTTCGTGCGTCGAATATGAGCAAGGTTTCCGAGAGTGGAAAGATTAAGAAGCGGGCAGACGGTAAGATTCTGAAACCAGATACTTACTTTAAACCAGACATCGAAAAAGTGTTAAAGGAACAGGGACTATAAATGGCAAAAGAGAATTATCTGGATATTCAAATTGACTTATCACGGGACTCCCTGTTTGACAAACTAGGTATTCAGCGACTTCAAGAATCATACATGAAGGATGACGAAACGTCTCCTCAACATCGATTCGCTTTTGTTTCAAAGACGTTCGGTTCTAATCCTGAACATGCGCAGCGTCTATATGAATATGCATCAAAGCACTGGTTGTCATACGCCACTCCGATCCTCTCGTTTGGTCGGTCAAAGCGTGGTATGCCAATCAGTTGTTTTTTAAACTTCATTGATGATACTGCGGAGGGTCTAGTTGAAAATCTTTCAGAAACTAACTGGTTGTCTATGCTTGGTGGCGGCGTTGGTATTGGTTTTGGTATTCGCGCCGCAGATGATAAGTCTACTGGCGTTATGCCTCACCTTCGCACTTATGATGCTTCTTCTATGGCTTACCGTCAAGGTCGCACTCGTCGTGGTTCTTATGCTGCTTATCTGGATATTTCTCACCCTGATGTTGGGCTTTTTCTAGAAATGAGAAAACCGACGGGTGACCCGAATATGCGGGCGCTCAATTTGCACCATGGAATTAATATCACCGACGATTTCATGCAAATCATCGAACGTTGCATGGCAGATGATGATACTGATGATAGCTGGAATCTGACTGATCCAAAGTCAGGTGAAATTCGTGATACTGTTTCTGCTAAGGAACTTTGGCAGAAGATACTCGAACTTCGAATGATGACAGGTGAGCCTTACATTCACTTTATCGATGCCTCGAACCGTGCGTTGCCAGATTTTCAGAAGGCATTGGGCCTAAAGATACATCAATCCAATCTCTGCTCTGAAATCATCCTTCCTACCGATAGAAAACGCACGGCTGTTTGCTGCTTGTCTTCGGTTAACTTGGAATACTATGATGCATGGTCCAAGGACCCTCTGTTCTTGAAAGACATGGCAGAGATGCTTGACAATGTTCTACAGTATTTCATTGATAATGCACCAAAGCAAGTTTCGAGAGCAATCTACTCTGCCAAGCGCGAACGTTCGATTGGTATTGGCGCACTGGGCTTCCATGCTTACCTTCAACGTAAGAAAATTGCGTGGGAATCGGCTGTTGCTAAGGGTACCAATATGCGTATGTTTAAGCATATCAAGAACCGTCTAGATACTGCGAATTTAGAACTTGGTGCAGAACGAGGCGAAGCACCTGATGCTGCTGGTACGGGTCGCCGTTTTAGTCACATGCAAGCTATTGCGCCTAATGCATCTTCATCCATCATCATGGGCAATACCAGTCCATCGATTGAACCATGGAGAGCAAACGCATATCGTCAAGATACATTATCTGGTTCATTCCTTAATAAGAATAAATACCTTGACTTTATTATCAATATAGAAGCTGCAAATCACAAAGATGGTTGGTATGACGAGACTTGGTCTTCGATTATCGCCAACGATGGTTCTGTGCAGCACCTTACATGGATGGATGCAATAACCAAAGAAGTATTTAAAACTTCGATGGAAATTGACCAACGGTGGGTCATTGAACACGCGGCAGACAGACAGAAGTTTATTGATCAGGCACAGTCTCTCAATCTATTCTTCCGTCCAGATGCTAATATAAAATATCTTCATGCGGTACACTATCTCGCATGGAAACAGGGTCTAAAAACTCTATACTACTGCCGCTCCGAAAAGATTGGTAAGGCAGATAAAGTATCGAAGCGCATTGAACGTGAAGCGATTAAAGAAATCGACTTTAAGGCAATGATTGATGGCGATGCTTGTATAGCTTGCGAAGGGTAAACGAATGACACAATATTTTGCACAAATAGTATCAAAACCAGATTGCCCATATTGCGTAAAAGCAAAAGAGTTTATGCAGGGTATGGATATTAAATATACTGAGATGGTAGTTGGCCAAGATTGTGTCTGGGAAGACATTACGGCACAACTTCCTAACGTTACCACTGTGCCCCAGATTTGGGTTAACGGTGAACATGTTGGTGGTTATGACGATCTAATCAAATGGGCATCGGAGGTATAATGTCTAATCTTTTAAGCGAACGTTCTTATTTCAAACCTTTCAATTACCCATGGGCATATGATGCTTGGTTGAAGCACGAACAGTCGCACTGGCTTCACACTGAAGTTCCAATGGTTGAAGATGTCAACGATTGGAAAAAGCGGCTCACTGATGGTGAAAAGCACTTTCTCACTAATATTTTTCGTTTCTTTACGCAAGGCGATATCGATGTTGCGGGCGGTTATGTAAACAACTATCTACCATATTTTCCTCAACCTGAAATTCGTATGATGCTTATGGGATTTGCTGCCAGAGAAGCATTACATGTCGCAGCCTACTCACATCTTATTGAAACTCTGGGTATGCCTGAAACGACATATCAAGAATTTCTTGAGTATGATTCAATGAAAGCAAAGCATGATTACTTCTTAGGCCTGTCGAATGCGGGCGCAACACCTGAAACTATCGCTACTAATATTGCTGCATTTTCGGCGTTTACTGAGGGTATGCAACTGTTCTCATCCTTCATCATGCTCTTAAACTTTCCCCGCCACGGAAAGATGAAGGGAATGGGCCAGATTGTTACTTGGTCAATCGTTGATGAAACGCAACACGCCGAGTCGATGATTAAGTTGTTCCGGTCATATGTTGAAGAGAATAGAGATATCTGGAATGACGAGCTAAAGTCTAGCATATATACCATCGCAGAAAAGATGGTAGAGCTGGAAGACAAGTTCATCGAACTTTCATTCTCCATGGGTGAGATGGAAGATTTAACAGAAGCCGATGTTAAAAAGTATATTCGTTACATCTGTGACCGCAGATTGATTAGTCTTGGTATGAAGGGTATTTTTAAAGTCAAGAAAAATCCACTGCCTTGGGTTGAAGAAATGATTAATGCACCCACTCACACCAACTTCTTTGAAAATCGTGCTACCGATTACGCCAAGGGCGCGCTATCTGGAACTTGGGAAAGTGTTTGGGGAGCAGCATAATGGAAGAACAGGAATGCTTTTCATGCGATGCCGTGTTTTTGGTAGAGCATGAATTGGATGAAGAATACTACAAAACTAAATACTGTCCGTTTTGTGGAACCAAGATAGCCGAAGAAGACCTCGAATTTGATGACTGGTACGAGGACGAATAAATAGTTCACACGTTGGAGTGAACTAATGGTTATTAAAAAGAAGAAGCCGTTGCCAAAGAAAGTGCATAGAGTTTATTGCACCTACTTTGACGACGGCAAATACTATATTGGTTATTCATGTAAGACTGATAAACTATTTGAAAAATATTTTGGTAGTTCTACATATGTTACTAACTACGAAGGCGAAATGCGCAAAGAAGTTGTTGCGGAATATGCGGGTAAATCTCACGCAAAAGCAGTCGAGCATATTCTACAATGGGAGTATCGATTTGATGATCGGTGTATCAATGACATGTGGAATGTTAGATTACGACTATCGCACTTGAAAGAATTAAAGTTACCTGACTGGAGACCTGGATGTTTTTCGCAGCCCTCTTGATGCTGGTAGCACTAGCGATTACTAGTGTAGCCGGTTATTTTTCAATATTAGGTTTGATGGCCATCTTTCCTGCTTCACCTATTGCAATCGCTGCTATGGGAATTGTCTTAGAACTAGCTAAACTTGTAACAGCAAGTTGGGTGTATCGTAACTGGAAGATTGCCAACAGACTATTGAAGACATACTTTACGATAGCAGTGGTAGTCTTGTCGTTCATCACCAGCATGGGTGTATTCGGCTATCTAAGTAAAGCGCATATTGAACACACCACTGTTGGTGGTTCAGCGCAATTGCAAATCGCACAATTAGAAAGTCAGAAGACTTCGGCTGAAAGGAGACTAAAGAATGCACAAACATCTCTGGATACTTTGGACCGACTCACTACTAGCGAAAATATCCTCGATGCTAATTTCATTAGAAATAGACAAAAGAGAGAACGCGCGGCCCTTAATAAGGAAATTGAGGCTGCGGCTGCAAACATTCAGACTATTGAGACTAATCTCATACCGCTCAAAACAGAGAACCTCATACTCGAAGCGGAAGTAGGACCAATCAAATACGTAGCGGAACTGTTCTACGGTAGTGGTGATAATGCCACCATCGACAAGGCCGTCCGTATGATGATTATCATTCTTATCTTTGTTTTCGACCCGCTGGCAATTCTTTTGATAATTGCAGCAAATATGACATTTTTAGGGTTGACAAAAAGAGAAGAATCAGATATAGTGAATATTGTCTCAGTTGAAGTGGATGAACCGAAAGCTCCAACCGAGACGCCAAAAGCTAAGAAAACACGTAAGCAGAAACCAAAAGCCCTTATACCAGAAGTTCCAGACTTCTTTCAGTTTGAGAAGCATGGTTCTACTCATGATGTTCCTATGCCAGATCCTCCTCGCCGAAATGCAAGGGGTCAAATTATAGTTGATGAAAAAAATATTAGGAGAATGTGAAATGATGACCGACGTTGAAGCAATGCGCGAAGACCTTACAAACAACCTTCGTGCTAAGGTAGGCACAGTTACTTTTACGAAGCAGAATGGTGATGAGCGGGTAATGCGTTGCACTCTACAGGAATCTGTGCTTCCCAAGCAGACCGAACTAGAAGAAGCCGTTCAGAAAAAGGGTCCTACTGATTCGCTGGCCGTATGGGACCTCGATAAGAATGCATGGCGTTCTTTTCGCTATGATACTGTAATTTCAGTAAAATTTGAGGGTTGACAAATACCTTGATATATCGTATAATGAGATATATTGACAAGGAGTGATTATGTATAAACTTAAGGTACCTGTTGCTGAGTCGAAGTTCGTCGGTGTCGAGCCTATCTGGGCCGATAGTTACGAACCTGTAAACTATCAAAGCGAATTTAGCAATGCTCTTAACTGGTATAACTATATTGTAGATGCCAAAGACTGCCGCGCTTTTCTCACCGATTGGTTCAAAACCGATAAGGAGAAACTAAAGACGGTCGGTCAGGTACCAGATAAGTTTCTACCTAGAACCTATGCCAACACGGCTCGAATTGCCATGCGTGGTTTCCCAGTAAGCGAGGTTCACCAGAACCGCATCTGGGAAAAGATTCAGGAAGTGGCAAACAAGCGAATCAAGTCAGATGACGATGATGAGCCTGTTGCCGCTCCTGTGATCAAGATAGTCAAGCCCGTTAAACTGGCTTCTACCTACATCTTGTCTCTTGTAAATGATGAAATCGAAAATCTTATCACTGGCGAAGACAATAAGAACATGGCTCAGATTCTAATGCCATATAAGATGAATGATAAGCAGTATGCGGCTTGTGCTGATAAGCTCCAGCCTCTTCTGGCAGAATATTCAGAAGTTCTGGAACTTCGTCGGACAGATAGAAAGACTTTGACCGAAGAACAGATAGAGTTTATGGATTCTTTCCCCTTCCCCGGTATCACACTCATCAAGAAGATTGTCCAGCTTATCGAAGGTTATGTCAATGACCTCAAGAAGGCTTATGTTAGTAAGCAAGTTGCCAAGGTTCGCAGTAAGAAGCCCAAAGATAAAACTAAACTGGTACGGGCAGTCAAGTTCTTGGTAGAAGACCCTAAGTTCGGCAAGAGCGTTGACCCCATCAACCTTCTTAACTGTAGCGAAATCTGGGCGTTCGATACAAAGACCCGCAAGATTTCCAAGTATTATAGTCCAGTCGGTGGTGGCATCACTGTAAAGGGTGCATCTCTCGTGGGTTATGACGAGGCCATGTCCAGTTGCAAATTGCTTCGAAAGCCAGAAGAACAGATTCCTGCATTTTCTGCGACCGCTAAAAAAGACTTGACAAAATGGTATTCTTCTGTTAAAAGTAAGAATGCGAATGTGCGCCCTCGACTCACGGCAACAACTTTAATTTTGAAAGTCTTTTAATGTCAGATAATGATAACATTACATATCTTCGACCTCGTGCGGCACCGCCCACAAAAGAAGATTTGGAATCCTACAATTACTTTCTTGAAGGTGCTACTGAATATGCTGCATATCAGGAAGCTGAGGCTTTTGCCGCTGCTTGTATGAACGGCATTCTAAGAGCCGCAGATAAGAAGCTGGGTAAGCTAGATGACAATATTACTGGGGACGCCGCCGTGATTGCTGTTATGATTCAGGGTATGTTTATGCGTCAAGCTGGCGTTCATTGTCCAGAAATCAATCTGTTGGATGACATTCGCGAAATCTTAAATAAGACTGGAGTGAGCGAATGATTGTAGTAGATTTTAATCAGGTAGCAATTAGCAATATGATGGTAGAACTTGGTGGTCGCCGTGATATAGAGGTCAATCTGCCTCTGATTCGTCACATGATTATCAATTCAATCCGTTCTTATAAGCGCAAGTTCGGACCAGAGTTTGGTGAGATTGTTATTGCATGTGATAATCGCCACTACTGGCGCCGCCAGTTCTTCCCTAACTACAAGGCTAATCGTAAGAAGAGCCGTGCAGACAGTGGCTTTGATTGGAATTCCATCTTCGAAGCATTGCACCAGGTTCGTGCAGAGTTGTCAGAACACTTTCCGTATCCTGTCATCGATGTTGACGGCGCAGAAGCAGATGATGTAATAGGTGTTTTGGCAGAATATAGTCAAACTTCGAATGTCGATGGCCTTCTGCCCAGTGCAGAGCCGTTTCTCGTTCTTTCTGGTGACCATGACTTCAATCAGTTGCAGAAGTGGTCGAACGTCAAGCAGTATGCTCCGGTTCAAAAGAAGTTTGTTAAGATAACAGAACCCCCTGCCGCAGTTCTTATGGAACACATTATCATGGGTGATAAGGGTGACGGTGTTCCTAACATTCTATCAGATGATGATACGTTCGTCACTGGTTCACGCCAGCGTCCCATGAAGAAAGATAAGGTTGCTGAGTGGAAACACCAGAAGCCAGAAGACTTCATCACCAGTGATGAAATGTGGCGCAACTTCCAGCGCAATCGCGAACTGGTTGACCTGTCGCGTATTCCTGAAGACATCAAAAATGATGTTATAGATAGTTATGAGAAGCAGAAAGGTGGAGACCGCAGTGGTCTCCTAAACTACTTTATTGCAAACCGTATGAAACAGATGATTGATTTGATCGATGAATTTTAATAGTTCCGACGAGCGAGTAGGCATCACGGCCAGTTGCTTTGACCTGTTTCACGCGGGCCACGTTCTTATGCTGCAAGAAGCCAAAGAACAGTGTGACCGATTAGTTGTAGCGTTACAGACTGACCCAACGATTGACCGCCCAGAGAAGAACAAACCCGTTCAATCTCTGGTAGAACGGTATATTCAGGTGCAAGCCTGTAGGTATGTGGACGATATCATTCCATATACGACGGAAGAAGACTTGCTAAATATACTACAATGTTATGACTGGGATGTTCGCATCATTGGCCAAGATTATTACGGTAAGCGGTTTACTGGTGACGAACTAGATATGGAAGTTTATTACAATAGTCGCAGGCACAGCTTTAGCACTACTGAATTGAGAAAGAGAATTAGCGATGGCAACAAGATTACCACCTAAAAAGTTTAAGTATATCAATGAAGCCCTAGATTGGGTAACAGAGGTAAAGGAAGTAGACGAATTGCGCGAACGAGTTCGGGCAGTCTCTCTTGGCAACTCTATTTTTATGCGTTTCCTAGCTTGGGGCGTAGGATATGAACAGGGACCATATAATCTACCTGATGGTAAGACACCCATTAAGAATGAAGGACTACCATCTGGTATGTCTGACACCACTATCACAATGGAATTTAGACGCATTCTAACTCTTCTTCCTAATGGCAGCGCAGCAAATGTCGCTCAGTGGCGCCGAGAAGAAATCTGGATGCAGATTTGTCAGGGTGTTCATCCTGACGAACAAGTTCTTTTGGATGCGGCAAAAGATAAGACAATTCTGGATGTTTATCCTGCTCTTGCCGATGTGCTAGATAGTTTTCTTACTGGTTGGAAAAAGCCCGAGGTTAAGAAGAAGAAGGTATCAAAAAAGCCCGAGAGTATCTCCTAAGAATAACGAAAATATTTGTTAGAGGACAACAGATTCCAGTAACCTGGGGTGTAAAAAAACCTTGGGGTTTGTAACACTAATAAATAACTGTTCTCAAACTTTCAAACGGAGATACTTTGATGGGCGCAATTCTGGAACATAAGCATCTAATCATTCGTGCAGAATTAAAAAATCCACCTAAATGCGTAGAAGCAATTCAGGACTGGATGAAACTTTTGGTCGCTAACATTGATATGAAGATACTTATGGGTCCATATGCCGTCTATTCTGATATGATAGGCAATCAAGGTTTGACAGCGGTAACCATTATCGAAACTAGCCATATTGCTATGCATGTGTGGGATGAAGTAAACCCTGCATTGATGCAACTGGATGTCTATACCTGTTCGAAGCTGAACGTTAATGATGTATTTCTGGCTCTAAGTGATTTTATACCGGTAAATGTTGAATTTAAGTATATTGACCGCGAACATGATTTGACATTGCTGGATAAAGG
>Ga0255117_1000198_pt1 | contig 19218 bp, 7 predicted proteins | sample Law_Atlam_RepA_8_2_FD_188583 | JGI IMG/M metagenome (GOLD analysis project Ga0255117, IMG submission 188583) | Freshwater microbial communities from St. Lawrence River, New York, United States - Law_Atlam_RepA_8h | ecosystem: Environmental > Aquatic > Freshwater > River | place: USA: New York...
ATAGATGATAGTGAGTTAAACATTTTAACAATGTATTGTCTCACGTCTTCGCCCTTATCCAAAACATCTTGCGCAGCGCTATCTTCAATAGAGTCAATGATTTCAACAATCTCATCATAGCTCATCGAGTCATCAATTACGCCTGCGTCAATAAGGTACTGGTATTCAGAAAGTAAATCATCCTTTACTTTTTTAGCCTGTTCTTTTGCGGCTGCATTAATATAGTCATTAATCTTTGCAACATCAGCAGCGACCCTTATCTTTACTCCGGCAGTAGTAGATATAGGCATAACAGCTTGCAATACCTCATTTGACATAGCCAAGTACTCGTCAATATTTGACAGTTTCTTAGGGTCAATTGTCAAGAAGTTCTTAGCCATTAAGTTAACAGTTGCCTGCACGTCTTTGCCTTTGTAGAATCTCTTTATCTTTTTAATGTTCTCATTCGCCTTTCTTACTTTCTCAGAGTAGTCAGCGTCATTGAACACCTTGGTCATGTAGTCAACAAAACCATCAACAACTGATGGGTTGCTTAGATTGACAGAGCCAATTCTTTTAATAATTGTTGCAGCCTGCTTAGTTGTAATTTTTCCAGCTTTGGCCAACTCAGCTACTTCTAAAGATAACGCCTTTCTAAGATCATTGACCTCTTTAGCTGCCGCCTTACCAGCTTTACTTTCTAATTTTATTTGATCTTTAAGAAGCGTGGATTCTTTTGCCGTGATGTTGACAATATCCTTTATCGCTCCCAATATTTTACCTACAGATATATTTCTTTTTTCCTTAAGACCCATAGCTGATCTGAGTTCTCTCACAAGAGTTTCTCTTTCAGAGTCGTCAGCTTCTTGGTAGTATTTACTCTTCTGTAAGTAGTTTAATGCATTTTCGTATGCTTTATCTTTTGTTGCGCCTCTTTTAGTTGACTTGTCGATGATACCAGCTACCTCTTTTTGAAGTCTAGCCTTTTGAGGCTTAGATGATAACTTGTAGATAGGTCCATAGTTTCCGAATCGCATAGCTTCTTCCAATGGAATTTTACCAGACATGCCGGCTCCCTCGTAAGAGTAAACTCCATTTTCATCTTTTTCCGTAAGTACAACTTCTCTGCCCATCAAGAATATCTTATCTCCTACAGATATTTCTTCATTATTAATTGGCTTCATCGGAATAACTTCTTCCTGTGTCTTAAGGGTCTTTCTTGTTTGAGCCCTGAAGTCATAGTCGTTTCTCCACTTACTGATAACCATGTCGAAGCCATTTTCATTTGCTACTTTACTTATCCACGCAACTTGGTAGTTGGGAGAGAATGCATAGTTTACTACCTTGTTGTTGTTTCTATTCATGTGGTCCAAGAATTGCTTCTTAGCTTCGTCATAGAAATTTAAGGTGTCATCATTCATGTAGTACACCTTAGACGGATCAACCGTAACAGTGTTTTGAATGTTGCCTACATTCTGCTCTTTCTGTCCAGATTGAGTATAGTACATAGCCAATCCACCAACACTAGATAATGCCTGCTGTTCTTCTTTGCTAGTTATTAAGCTGCCAGACCCAGTAGAAGGTTTAACCTGGTCCAACTCAGACAACCTAGAGTAATGACTAAATACCACGTCTCCATTCTCGTCTGTTGTTAGCTTTTCAAATACTTTATCAGGGATATATGGATGATTCTTCTGAGCCTTGGTTGTTATTTTTGAGCTAGGCGTTTTGCCGCCTTTGCTAGCGATAGTAGCAGCTGCTCTTTCTGAGGCATTCTGCCTTCTTTTTTCAGCGTCTGAGAGATCTGCTTCAGCTTCTCGTAATTTTGATCTTGTTTGTTCATCTACTTTAAGTTTTTTAGTTAAGTCGTCAATAGCGGTAACATAGCTATAGCTAGGAGATTTGTTTCCTGCCTTAGTCCATAGTTCCTGCTCGAAGTACCATATAGCTGCTTGTAATTCGCTTACTTGCAAATTTAAGTCTTCTGCTACAATTTTCACAGCATCTCGCATAATATTTCTTTCGCGATCGTCTCTTGGCACCTCTTGTATTTCGTTATTACCAGAGGTTGTGTTTATCATGGTTCCCATGTATCGATTCCAGGTTCTAGACCACCACAAATCCATTGTTATGGTTTCCCCTATTCCGATCATGTTTTGATAGAAAGATCCTATCTTCTCTCCAAAAATAAACGCTCCGTTTCTTTTACCTTCTGCGTTTTTTCTTGGGTCGTATTCTTTATTAGTTTTTCCAGGTCCCTTTCCGTTTACGTCTGGCACGCTTTCATTATACTTTCTAAGTTCAGCTATGCTTTGTGGAGTTTGCAACCAATTAACAACATTCTCTATAGATCCCAAACCTTCATACAACGCCTCTAGTTTTTCTAACTGACCAATGATTATTTCGCCCCTATTTGTGTAGCCAGTTGGCTTAGGATAGCCTTCCTTCATCGATTTTTTAGGTATGACTTGTTGCTTTTTATTGCCTTTTTTATCAACCTCTTCTCTGCCAAGCGAATCTATTAATTGAACTGTATAATCTTTAGCTGTCTCTTTTACAATTGTTCCGCTAGCTATAGATTTACCGCTTTTATCAATGAATGATAGTTTTTTTTCTGCCCACGTTTTTGAGAAATCAAAGTTCTTAGGATCTTTTGAGTTGTTCCATAAGTTGTAGGCATATAGCAAGTTTTGGTTTGGATTTGTTCCTGAAGACGTAAATGCAAGCACACTTAAAAATAACTTGTACTGATTCTCGTCATTAAGTTCAGGCAATACTACCTTTATCTTGTTAGAGAACTCAACCATGTCCTCTATATACCAAGTCAATCCAGCTGATCTTGCGTCAGGTTTGCTGTATAGATAATATCCAACCTCTTCATAAACGTTATTGATAAATCTCTCCATTAATTCCTCTCTGCTTGAATTTGGAGGTATTACAGAGTCTCTAAGACCGTTTAAGTAAGATGCAACATCTTCCTTTAATTTATTATCAAACTTAGGGCCATCAAGTATTTCAATAGCGGCCTTCTGAGCTTTTGTGGTAATTTTGCCTTCGTAATCAGTAAGCTTTTTCCACATTAAAATTGTATTAAATCCAAGTTCCTTTGCGGCCACAATTCTATGCATACCATCCCCGTCCGGAGGTATGGGTGGTGTTTTTTCGAAGTTATCCTTCATAGAGTCTAGTCTAAAGGATTCTTCTTCCGCATATTCAGGATCAATTCGTAGCAACTCTTCTCTGCTTTCTGTGAAGCTTGATAAAGGTTCTTGAACCAATATATATTTATCTCCTCTTCTTCCATCAACAAGACCCCCAGACAGTTCATCTAGATTTGACCCATCAACTATATCGCCTACGGTATATTTTACTCCATTTTTTTGCCAACTATCTCTTTCTTTCTTCTGAGCTTTTGTGGTTATTTTAATATCAGAAGGACCAAATGCTTGCCCAGACTCTTTAAAGAACCCACTAATGTCTTCTCCTCTAGATAATGAATCAGAGATGCCTGTCATAAATTCTAAGATGTTCTCAGGTGTAGCGTCTTCTAAAAAGACTTCTTGTCCTGTGATTTTCTTAGCAAACCTATTGATGATATCTTTTAACTGATTTAATAAACTCTTTTGATTTGCGTTCATCTTGGATGGATTGATTTTAGCAGATGCCAACATACCTCCAAACTGAACCAACCACTCACCTGCCATTGTGTCCGACTCTATATACTCAGGGTTGATAGCAAACGCATCCAACTCATCGGCAATATCATCATATCCATTGTCTCTCAACGTTTTGTCGATAGACTTTCTGAAGCTATCAAATAGAACTTCGTTCTCTCCAAACGCCTTAGATAAAATACCGTGCCAGATCTCGTGAGACATCGTTGTCTCATCGGACAGCTCTTCATTCACAAGAACCTCTACAATATTGGTTCCATCAAAAATAGCTCTGGCAGCATCATCTTTCATGAAGTCTTTAGCCATCTCTTGCCCGTACTTATTAGCCACGTAGTCCTTCATCTCTTTTGCGTTCTTAAATTCAGATACGCCAAGATCAGGGAATACTTTAGCTATTGCTTTTTTAATGTTTTTACCGAGCTTAGTTTTAGTGGTTGCCGGTGCCCCTTGTTCTTTGGCCACTGTGGCTTGCTGGGATATTGCTGGCATTCTTCCCTCGTTGAGGGCCTTTGATATTTCTCTAAATTGTTCATCTGTAAATTTGGTAGGATTTTTTCCATCTGATCCTGTTTTTATATTTTCATATGTATCTAAATCAAACAAAGACTCTTGTCCAGCTTGCTTTCCAAACTCTAGTGCGGCAGCTCTATTCTTTCTAGGTACCGCAATGTTTAAATCTATAGATACTTGATTGCTATTTGGAAACTTATATATACCAACCTTAACTGTTTGATCTCCAACTTTTTCAGAGTTTCTCTCTACAAAATCAGCGATTCTTTCAGGAGTTAAATCTTCCTGTGTTAAATTCTCAGAAGCTACAGGCACTATTAACCCACCACCATCATACACCGTACCGTCTAGATTAAACGTCTGTCCAGTCTCTGATTCTAATGGTTGAGATCTTACTGAGTCTACATCTGTCTTTGTATTAGATACAATAGATGGCCTATCGATTGTTACTTTTTCCTGAGCACTTTCTTGTACTGTAGGCTTTTCGGATAACAAAGGAGTTATTAATTTATCGTATTTATTATAAATTTTATCGTACTTAGCTAGTTCTTCAGCAGGCATAAGGGTCTTATCTATCTCGCCATTCACCCTGAATGTTTCTATGTTGGGGATAGCTTCAACTAACTCTGATTGCTCTTGAGCTCTTAAGTTTTCTACTTCTTTTTTAGCTTCTTTGGTAACGCCTTGAGGTTCTGCTTGGGGTTTTCCTTGCTCCACTTCTTGGCCAACTCCGGTTTCTGGCTGTACAGGTACTTGACCTGAGCCTTGCTTTTGAATGGCATTTGTTTCTCCTTTTTTTAGTAATGATAATCTTTCTGTAACTATGCTGTTGTACTCCTCATTTAAAATTCCTATTGTAGATTTCTTTTGTTCTTCAGACAAACTCGCATCGTTTTTAATATTTAAATATTGTTTCTTTATCTCTTTTATTTTGTCGTAAAGCTCAACATTTCTTCTTATTTCAGATGGAGTTAATCCATCCATAATCTTTACACCTCCATTTATAAGAGATACATTTTCATTACTAATCTTATCTATAACCGATTGAACGGTAGGTTTGTTTATATCCTCAGCATCAGCAAGAGCTATTTCTAATTGCTTTAATTTATCTGAATTTGATTTTATTTTCTTTTCTGGATCATTTACAAAAGGAGCAATAGCTTGTGCCGCTAATGCCGGAGCAACAGTAATGAGACCACCAATAGTAGCGCCAGATACAAATGCATCATCAACTCCATCAAATATACCAACATTCTTTTTACCTAAAACATATTTATCAGCAAGGTTTCCGCCTATTTGAGAAAAAGCTTCAGCAGAACCTTCTTTAATTTGATTTGAAGCAGTTTCTTTACCAAGTGTAATTACGCTTTTAATTCCTTTTTTGAATTCATCACGCATCATATTTAATTCAAGATCACTAGCTCCTTTTTTTGCAGCCTCAGCTAGCCTCCATGATGGCAATGCCTTCTTCCATACTTCAATCTCTGCTTTTTCTGTAACAACTTCTAATCCACCTACTAGAATAGATGTTAATAGCTTTTGACTAGTGCTATATAATTCTTTCCCCGCTTGTGTTTCTTCTTTTTCTAACTCCTTATACTTTTGTCCGGCAGCAGATGTTCCTATAATATACGGAGCCATTCCACCCGTGCCGTAAGCCAATGCAAAATTCGAAGCCTGATCAGCAATCTGCGAACCAGCATATCTAAAAAAATCATATGGGTTTTCTACGTCTTTGTAAGATATAGGTTTTGATAATGTGCTTCTTAATTTCTCAGCAGATTCAATACTTTTACCTTTAAACCCAATTGCCCTAGAGGCTCCTCCAAGAATACTTAAAGCTCCAGCTTGAGCTTTTCCTACTGCATTTGAAAGTATTCCGTAATTTCTTTTTAATAAATCTGCCTCTTGTTTAAAGTCTTGTATATTATCGTCGCTATTACTCCATGCGTCAAATTTATTATACAAATCTTTTGACAATATGTTTAACTCTTCTTGCTTTGCAATAAAAGCCTTCTTATCTTCACCTGGCATAGCTTTAAATTCTTCTTGAGAAATATCCTCAATTTCATTTTTAAGCCTATTCCAATTCTCCATTTTTTTATCAAATCTTGCTTTCTCAAGTACAACTTTGTTTTTCATTGACTCGATATCTTTAAGCATATCTGATTGATTTCCAGACACTAAGGGATCTTTTATAATTTCCTTACCTGGATCTACTAAATTCATCAATGTATTTGCAAAGTCAATAGCAATCGGAGTTTCAAAAGTTAATATTTTGTCAATCTCTTTATCTATGCTGCCCTGTAATTTCTTATCAGATAGTATCTCTTTAGCTTTCTTAATAATCTCTTCATTGGTAGCTTGTTGTTTATTCTTTTGAAAATATAATATTGACTGAGCAATCGCATCGTCAATAGGCCTTGAACTAGTTGAAGGCAAATGAAACTTTAATCTATTATCAATTGCAAAAATTAATCTATCCGGGTCTTCTATTTTAGAAAACTCGTCCTCAGAATATTGCTTTGATTCTTCTTTAAATCCAGATGTTTCTTCTGCCAGGCCAAGCTCAAGCATTGTTAATTTAAATGAATTTTTTAATTCTTCTGGAGTAGGATCACCTAATACATTAAGCTTTTTATTTAGCTCTGTTATTTTTGCTTCTTCTTGAGCTCTTTGTTTTGTTGGAATTTGAGCCTTTTCTTTTATACCTAATACAACCTCAGCAATTGGCTTTACCGTAGGTTTATCTGGAGCTGCCTTAATAGCCTTATTTGCAATCTTTAAATCCTCATTGAGTGATGGGTCAGAAGCAATATTTGGATTGCTAGCACGCAATCGCTCAAGTTGTAATTGAGCATTACGTATCCCTGCTGAGTCATTCTTTTGCGCAGACTTCAGTAAAGAACGAGTCAATTCCTGGTGTGCTTGCCAGTCCCTAAACTCAATATTTTTATTGTAAGTGGATGGATTATTTACTTTCGTAACAGAAGGCACCGGCTGCCCAGGAGAGACCATTGGTTGAGATTCCGAAGAACCACCTTCTGCCAAAGGCGCTGAAGGAGATACCCCAGTGTCTTTTTTTTTTACTAATGAATAGAAATCATTCTCCTCTCCTAGTACATCTCTTCCAAAGTTATTATAGAAGTTTTTAGCGTATTGGGGATCTCTAATGATTAAATTTTTGAAGTCTTCGTATTTTCCAAAAACGCCCTCTCCGCCTAATTGGCTGTGTAGTGACTGTAAGTATTTCTCGTCCATTATTTATTCTTATTTAAAATTGCGGTTGCGTTCAATCCCATATTCCCGGTAGGCGCAGCGGCCAACTCTGGACTGATATCATGCCATGCGTATTGTGTTCCTCTCTTTTGATTCAATAATGAGTTCACAGCATTCTTTACATCTTCTCCAGGATTCTTAACTACAACGTGATAATCATATTCCCTATCTCCGTTTTTCTTTCTTAGAGGTTTTCCAGCTTTATCAAACAAAGGCTTTCTTAAGTCGAATATATATTTACCATTATTGTAGTTAAAGTTAGTAACCACATACCCCTTAAACTCAGGGAATGTATTGTCTGCTAATTGATTTATTATGTCACTCTTTAGCGAAGGTTTTGCAGACGGGTTTGTAATTGCCTTAACCTCCTGAACTCTTTGATTTGCTAAATATTCTTCCTTGATAGACTTCTTGTCATACGTAGTCTCTCTAGGCGCTGACTGTCTTTCTGGCTTCTCAACCATATAGTCAAGCTGAGATTTGATAACGTCTCCAACAACTTCTTTAGCCTTCTTCTGTTGAGCTTCAGTTAAAACAGGTGTGTAGATATTATTCTCGTCTCTCTTTAATAAGATTGTCTTATTTAACTCTCCTGATATTCTGTTTATTTCTGCCTGAATAGCTTTCTTCTGTATCTCATTACTGCTCTCGCCCTTCATTTTTGCGAGCTTGTTAATATCGCTTGCCCTAGAGGTAAAAAATGATTCATTCTGTTCAAGCACATAGCCCTCGTCAATATTATCAGTGAGAACACTAGCTGCTTTATTTGGATCGCTAATAATTGAAGCTATAATTTTTGGCTTTGTTTTTTCTTCGAAACCTTTTCTTATTTCTTCAGACGTAACGTATCTTCCGTTAACCATTCTAGCCTCTCTGCCCAATGTCTTAGTATACTTCTCAACCTCGCTAGAAAGTATTAACTTATCTACGTTTTGGTTTAGGCCAGCGTTTAATGTTTGAACGTCAAATAGGTTAGCTTCGCCATCTACTCCTCCGTCTTTGTTTACCTTGGCTATGTAAAGTCTTCCATCGTTTGGATTGATAAATGTCTTTTTGTCTTTCAAGTTCATCAACTCTGCGGTCAACTGTCTTTGGTACATTTCTTGAGCTCCAGCTTTTCCTTCTTGAACTCTCTTCATTCCTTCTTCAAAGTTGGCATCGTATCCCTTTGTTAAATCAGCAAGTCTACCCCATCCATCGGACACTGTAGATACTACTCTACTATAGTCGCTAGGCTTTATTTTTCCGCTCTTAAGAAGTTTGTTTTGCTCATATAGATAATCCCTAATATCGTTTGCGCCATTCATTATAAACTGGTTAAACGTTGGTGCCTTAGATCCTTGAAATGAGTCAATCTTTTTTACTACGTCTGTATATTCTTTGTCTAGAGCAACCCTCTTGTCTTCTCTATCTTTCTCTGTCTTATCTAGTTTATTTACTATACCCTCTGTAATCTTACCCCAATCAATAGGAGCAATATTTGGAACTTGAAATTGTGAATACTCAGCCATGGTTATTTACCCAATAAATTATCTACGTCGTATTGATCATAGCCACCGCCGTTTGCTACCTTTTTAGATTTCTTCTCTTGCCTTGCTGCATTATAAAGTGGTCTATCCTGCATGTAAGCATTAGCAGCAGTACCTGCGCTCTCAAGCATTCCGGCATAACCTGATTGTTCAGTTGCTTGCCCCATAGCTCTTGCGTTTTGCGCTCCAAGCATTTGGCTGTTCAACATATTTGATTGTTGCTCAACTCTTCTTGCCTCAGATGCTTGTTCTTGAGCTGCAACAAATTGATCTCTCTCAGCTTTCTGAGCGTCCAAAGATGCAGCTAACTGCAAGTCCTCAGCGGCAGCAGCTTGATTTAAAGCTGGCACACCACCTAATACTCCAGCAACACCTGCTCCTTGTAGAGCCTGTAGTTGAGAAGCGCTTCTTTGAGCCTGAGACTCTTGCGCTAACTTATATCCCAACTGAGGAACTTGAAGCCCAGATACCTTATTTGATTCAGCGAGCATCTTTTGCTTAGCCGCAATGTCGGCCGCCGACTTGTTAGCGTCCTCTTGTTGTTGTGCGCCTTGATAGGCTTGATATGCGCTAAGAGCCACTCCGGCACCTGCTACGATTGTTGATGTTAAAGCTGCCATACTTATTTTATAAATATTAATTCCGTACAATCTTTTGAACCCTCTTTAAAACCAAGGTCCTTCATGCGTTGTATCAGAGATTGTTGTTTCATTGACGTGTAAATGTATTTTGCCTGAATAGAATCTTTTACAGTGTTGATCATATAGTCAAGCGCATCTTTTCTCAATTGCTTGTCCTTAACGTCAAAGTTACTGATGATAAACTCAATCCAAGATACTTGCGAATTAGTGTTATATACAAAGCAAGCGCAAATGTCTGACTCGTCATTGGATATAATTATTCCGTTAAATCCTGTAGGTAGAAAATCCTTTGGGGGCGCCTGCCATCTCCAGTCTTTCCACCACTGTTGCAAAATGTTATCGTAATCGCTTTCAGTTATTAACCTTGCTTTAAAATCCATATTAATGCAAAGATACTAAATTAAGGGTAACTTTTAAATACTTCTGAAGAAACTTGGAAAATTTCTACTTGGCTTGTACTTGTATTGTCTAACTGCACCTCCATGTAATAACCTCTCAGTCCAAAAGACTCAGACATTGAGTTCTTAACGGATAAAATAAAGTCTTCAACAAGGGGTGTAATTAATGCTGATCCCGGAGGCGCTATAATTCTTATTGTTGTTCTATTTAAAGTGGGGTCATAAGATCTAGTAGACACCATGCCAATCTTTTGCTTAGCAGACAGTGAGTTATTTATTCTATATATAATGTCTCCGCTATCTCTACCTGGGGTATTTGAATTTACATTGGACCCAACATCGCCATTGAATCTCATATCTACAAAGCCACCTCCTGTGACGATTGACAATATAGAGCCAATTCCTTGAGCCGATAAGTACACCGTATTCGAATCATTGTCCTCTCTTCTGATATAAGCAAACCAGTTCCCTTCTTTTTTAACGAAGTTGTTTTCGGCTATATTACCAGATCCTAGGTTTGACAAAACTTGCGCACTCCAGCTATCGTCCGCTTCCAATTGAAGAGTTTTAAACATTTTCTGTTCATCTGGTGCATCGTTAAATATTGTTTTAACAGATGAGTTATACTGGACACCATAAAAGTTATTGTGTATAGGATTAGAATTGTGCCTCCATATTTCTCCATCTCGGAATGTATAAAAACTATTATTCATATTTACCATCCAGTCTGGGAAGTATGAATGGAACGACGTCCATCCAGACATCAGGGTTGAGTATGTTACTGTATAGTTCGCCATTACTGCAAATTTAATCTTTTTTTGGCGGAGTTTGAAATCCACCTCCAATAAAGATACGAACACCTGTTTGGATCTAATCCATTTATATCCATACCTATTGGGTCTGAGTTCATATACTTGCCCTTTACAAACATCCCAGTGCTATCATCAATAGCCCCTGCGTTGTGATAGAAGTTCACCTTGTCCCATACAGGAGACGCGCATGTAGCCCATGCAAAGTCAAACTCTGGCACAACCTTAGTCTCTATGCCTCTCTTCCACAAGCACCATAATTCGGCCCACATGCTAGCGCACCATATCTGTACGCCATAAGGGTCGCCATCATTTTTCTTATCCTTGAGCTCACCGAGTCCGAAGTATATCGCATTACTAACGTCTTCTACTTCTTGCCAGTAATCAGCGTCAACACCCTTCAATAGTTTTTGTGCGCCACCGCTGACCATTTCGTTGGCCTCAACAATATGGTGGTCAATTCCGGCCAGGTCACACATCTTCAAAAAGACGTCTTCGCCTTTGCTTTTGATATACTTTGCACCAATGTAGCTTATCGTATCGGATAAATAGCAGATCTTATCGTATCTATGCGTATCAAAATTCATTGGCCTTGTAAATAAAAAGTCACAGTCGTGATAAAATATGTCACAATTATTTGGAAATTTGTGACACACTTTCTTTAATATGTGTGGCTGAATAGATGGAGCATATCCTTTATTGTCTCTCGTGTCCTCTACGTAAATGAAATTTACATTTGGATACAAGTTCTCACATCTCTTCCAAGAGTTCGGCAAATCGCCATTTAGTGCGCCAACAACGTAAATATCACCCTCGAGTATTCCCATGGATGTAAAGTTATTCAAGTAGACCTCAACCTGCCAGGCATAATAGTCCGTGGCAGGTTGGGCTGAGAGATATATTAAGGGCAATCTACTGCTGATATCCATTGTGTACCGTCCCACTCAAATGTTGCAAACAATCCACCACCAACGCTTTTCTTATACCATCCAGCAGTAGCGAGTATAGTTCCGCCTGCGTTTGTATATAAAGATCCAGTTGACCCAAAAGCACCCGTGTAGTAGTAAGTAGCGAATGAGCTAGATCCACAAGACGCAGCGCTAGTCAAACCGTATGCTAAACTTACGGATGTAACCGGAGGAGCAGTTGTCGTAGTGGTAGTACTTGTTGTTGTACTTGTTGTTGTACTTGTTGTTGTACTTGTTGTTGTACTTGTTGTTGTCGTAGTGGTCGCACAATTGTATTTAACAATGACTTGACCCGTGATTGAAATTTGTATTGCATATGTATTTGCTCCCTCATTAACAAAGTACCACTTATTCAATCCATTGAACAATGTTGTTCCGGCATCAGAATATACAAAGCTGCCAACCTGTGGATATGCTCCAGTTCCGTTGTGATAGAAGGTTGTTCCGGTTACACCTGAAGAACAAGATAAATACTGTGTATTATATCCAGTAGGATCCATGTTGTAAGGCGTGTATGACGGAGCCGTTGTAGTAGTAGTTGTAGTGGTGGTAGTTGTAGTAGTTCCTGTACAGCTTACGCAGTTCGCATAAGATGTTGCCGGATTTTGAAGAGTATAGCTACTAGGCTGAGCAGAAGCAGCTGAGTTTATTGTCCAGCAGTTTCCGTCCGTAGTTTTTCTTATAGAACCAATAGTTATCACCTGAGACGCTGGATCTACTATTACAGCGGTGTATGTAGTTCCGCAAAGTGTAGCGTTGTAGAAGTTGCCAGGAGACAATGTAGTCGTTGTGGTAGTGGTTCCGCAGTTGTATACATCTAAAACTACGCCGTTATTATCGACCTGGATTGATTGTCCATTGTTCATAAGGTACCATTGATTGCCACCAACTAGGGGAGTAGCTCCATTTTCGTCCTCATAAACTATATCATCCAATACCGGGAATACTGTGTATCCATTAGAGTACATGTTAATGAAAGACGGGATAGCTATAGAGCACGCGGATGTTGCAGATGCTTGTGGATGCGCCTTGTCTACTTGTATTGGAATATATGTAACTGGTTGATTATTAACAGTTATCATAAATTGCTTAGCAATACTCGTACCTACGCAGTTTGTAGCCTTCACAACAATAGGGTATTGGCCTGGTGATTGAACTGTTCCAGATAGTATACCATAAGTGGTGTCCATGTTCATATTTCCTGGAAGTAGTCCATCTTGACATGGTCCAGAGCTAGTTATAGATACATCTGAACCCGTAACTACTGTAGCTGTGCCCGTGATAAAGCAATAGCTAGTTGTTTCTCCGATAGATACCGTGACATTTTTGTATGTCATTGTGTCACAGTCTTGACCAGATACTACGCCTCCAGTTGTTCCTCCGTTGATGTTGTAGCTTGTGCAACTCGTAAACACCTCATAAGATGTGGGATTATTTGTAGCGGCTACCTTAACATAAACCTCGTCGCCTATTGTGTAGCTTAGATCGCCCTGAGTAACCACTGGCACAGCTAATTCGCTACAGCCACAAGGGGTAACTGCTATAGCTTCTCCGTCACTAGATATTTGAATAGCGTTTGATCCAGACTTATAATATAATCCCTGACCGTTGAATATTGTAGAGCCAGAAATATTACTGTATACAATATCTCCAGTAGATATGGTTGTGTTTATTCCGTTATAATAAATAGTTGTGGATGGAACTCCAGCACACGCTAAAGTAATTGAAGCATATCCGCTAGGCGTTATTGTTGCTGTCCTTAGCGTTGGAGCGTATGATTGGAAAGACCAAACGGATCCAACTATAGGAGACGTTACATGTAGGTATGTGTCTCCAGGTGATGACCTCATTTGATACAGACTCCCTACACCATTGTTTACGGCTCCGTTATATGGAGAAGATAAATTTATGTCGTCAGGCGATACGCCTAGGGCTATCAATTCATTATAGTTTGACGAGCTATTTAGTCCAACGTACCCACTATCATCAACCAGGTTGTCATTTAGATCGTATAGTTGAAATCTTGTTGCTCCCACTCCGGCATTATAATTAACTCTTGTGTATCCAATTGCGTTTGCGTAGTTAATTGTTACGATGTCTTCGTTTAGGCTTCCCTTGGCATTTGAAGACCCAACACTAGTTGGTCCTACTATGTTTCTGTAGTCCCATATTAGGTATAAATTATCTCCTGAAGCTGTATAATTAAACGACGCGTCGTAAGATGTTCCATTAAATACTGGAAACACCTCAGTAGCAGCCGCAATCATAGCACTTATGCTAGAAGTATCATACACGGAGTTCGTGTCTAGCTTGTAAAGTTTATTGCCTAAAGAAGGATTAAATGCTTGCTTATTCTCTTGCGTAGGCGTAGCTGGCTGTCCGTAGGCTGTTATAGATACAGTATCCCCAACGGCTGGTATTGACTCAGTGCCAACAACTCCAGAGCTAACTGAAAACAAAGAGGTTCCGCTAGTTTGCAAATTTACATTATCGTATATGGCACCAGTAGATCCCGAAGATGTCCAGTTTGTTTTTTGCTGTGATTGAGATCCTCCGGATATTTTTTCACTATTAACAACAACAACTCTCTTAACTATTTGTGGCTTATTGGTTTGAGTTAAATCTACATCAATGACAGATCCGCAACCATTAACTCTTATTTTTAATGATCTATTCCCACCTGCTGGAATGTTTGATAGGAGGGTTACTTTTATTAATGCATTACCTACTCCTGATGGCTGAGATAGGGATGCCCAGTTAGTTCCGCTTCCGGTATCTACTAACGAAACAGACCATCCTTGGTTTGCGTTTATAATAAATGTATCATACGTTCCTGGCGTTCCTGCTAAAACAAAAACATTCTTGCTTACGGAAATAATACAAGGATTTACTGTTCTAGTATTGCTTGATATTACATAAACAGAATCATAGGGATCATATGCCCCCAGCTTCTGAGTGTTATAATCAGTAGTAAATAAATTTTTAAACCAGTCCCCAATACCTTGTGAAGATATATCAATCATTCCTGAAGAATTTGCTTTCAATACAACGCCTCTTCTAGCGTCAGTAAAGAACATATCATCCCCCCACTTTGCGAAACTTTCTGGATTTAAACTAATTCCATAATCACCTATATATGGTATAGGCGTTCCAAGAACCTCAGGTATAGATGTTACCGATCCTCCACCAACAGCATCGCTTAGCAAATTCTTTTCATACAGAATTCTAAATACCTTGTTTTCTTGAAACGATATCAAGTCGGTATCTCTAGAATATAGCTTTTGAATAGAGCCATATGACTTATCCAAAAATTTAAAGTTTGCCTTAGATAGGTTGAACTCGTTTGTTCTATTTGTTGTTGTCTCTGATTGGTATATCTGAGAGTATGTTATGCCGGCAATTGCATTATTCTGTGCATAGTTTTCAACATAGGAGCTAGCTCTAGGAGTTTGCCCTATTGTTGGTTGATTGAAGTCATCTCTTATTCTTGCGCTCTCAAGACCATTTCCAAATGTGAACGCATTGAATCCCTGAAGCTTTATGACAGCAGAAGAATTTAATACCTGGGCTATATCTCCCGAAACCGTAGATCCGTGTAGCTTTGTTGTTGTTCCTGTAATCGGGTACGTTTCAGATACTTCATAAAATATATCAGAGTCGCTTTCCTTGCCAGTTGTTTCTAGTATCGTTGGGTTGTCTTGCTGTGATAGCTTAAATAGGGCTACCATTTTATTTCTCGGTGGATTTGAAACCAAAGGCCCTGTTGGCGAATAAATGTCATATCCCTTTACGATCATTTGAACTCCGCCAGAAATTCCGTCTTGGCTTTGACCAAATCCATTTACATCTATTCTCCTGAAGAAAACATTTTGAGATCCATGATTTTTTCCGTCTTCAGAGTACTGCTTAAATGAGCTGTACGCCTGGTCCTCGTAAAACCATTCTTCTATGTTTTGATAGTTTCCAGAAGATGTAAACATTTGCTCCGGCTGGTCGGCAGCTCCCTGGCTTTCTGAAATGTCTATCTTTATTAACGCTCCTGGATTTATCGGTAAGTCAATTAATAAGTTAGAGCTATTTTTGTAATTAGGGATAGCAGCAAACCCTCCGTCGATTTCATTAAAAGAAGTAAAGTCTGTTGGTCCTCCAAAAGTATTTTTACCTGATTTTGATCTACAGTTTACTCGCCAAGAATCACCTGGGGTATATGATACGCCAGAACCAAACATAATAAACGCTACCCTGTTTCCGTTTATCTTATCTTTTAGCCAGTTGCCTTTTTTTGTGCCAACAAATTCAGAATTCATAGATAAATTAGATTCTATATACCCTGAATTAGGAAAAAGCCTGTAGCTAAACTTGTTTCCAGGCTTATCAACAATAACAGAAAACCTCATGTCGTTAGCTCCATTAAATTGATTTAGCGCGGTCAGTGTGGAATTTCCAGATCCGTAAAATATTGGTTTTTCTACTATTGATATCCTGTTTGAAAATGGTTTACTAGCATTGGAAAATTTAGCATTATTACTAGCGTATCCAAATCCCTCATATTCATATTCAAAAGTTCCAGATTTAGACGAAAAGTATCCTTCCTCAATTTTTGCTTTAATGTAAAACCCTTCAGGCTGCTCATTAGGTGGATTATTTAAGAAGTTCTTTACCTTGTTCTCGGCCTCTAGTATTTTATATACAGAGTTAGACTCGGTGGCTCCAAGTGGTGTTGATTTTATTGTTATATAAGAGTCTTTTTGAACTTTATCTATATCAGATCTCTGAATTAAAAAGTACGTGTATAGGCCATACTGAAAGTATTGAGTAGGAAATACGTTATAGTATTCTGTCTTGTTTTGTTTAATAAAGAATCTATACTTAGTAGCAAAGCAAGGAGCCTCGTTATTTATAGATACTTTTATGTCGTTTTTATCCTTTGCCTTAGATAGGGGTATGTTTACTGTGTTTTTATCAGAAGTCAATACGGTTGTCATTCTTCCATAATCATCCAGATACACAATGCCAACCTCGTAATCCCTTCCGCTCTTCCATGTTTTCTTGGGAATGTTTTTATCCTTAGCTGTAGATATTGTCTGAGATAAATTAGCCTTTAAATCTATTGCAATTGGGACGTTTTTGCAGTTAGCAATATTATAAAACTGAGTATAGTTACCGTATGCTAATCTGTTGCCGATGTATTCTTGAGCTTTAGCCTTAAGGGGTACGTTGTCAAACAATCTGGTAACTTGATCTGCTGGCAATACTGCATAAGCCTTGTTGTTAACAAATTTAAATTTATTTGTAACTCCGGCTATCTTTGGGATATTCTCAATTATGTTGCAATTTAAGGATTGACTATCCTTAAATATTAATTGAACTTCTTTTACGATTGAGGTACCTAGGTCAAATGTTATGTCTACAACATTATTTGCGTTTAGCATAGACTTATTACTCCCTGTTCCGTAGTCGTATGCATACGTAGATGGGAAGAACGCAACCTCAGAAAATGGCGATAGTGCGCTATACTCGTTGTCTAGATATTTATATCTATACGCAAATCTTATGAATTTATCTTTAATGTTGTTGCTGTCTGATTCATCTTTAGATAAAACTATAGTAGGAGGATTTAATGGTGGCGCAACAATAACAGATATGTCTGCCTCTGTGAATGCGTTTAGCTTATATACTCTAGTTACGTTTATCTTTTTTGGAGAGTTTAAGTTGTCAGTCCAGAATAATAAGTTATCAACTAAGTTAACCCCAGTGATCAAGTAGCTCGTATTGAACTTTAAAACCTCTCCAACCCTGCCTTTTGTCTCTATTAATAAAATAGAAGTTACCCCTGTTCCGTCTCCGTTGTCGTGAAACTTAGCAATAATATCGAAGTTTCCGGTGATGAACCAATATATATTGTTGTTGGCTACGTCTACATATGAGCCAATAGTTGTGTAGTATCCGGTAAGCGAAATACCCATATTTGTCGCCGCCGTTCTTAATGACGATGCCTGGGTGTTTCCCATGATGTTCTGAACGGATCCAACATTTGTTCCGTCAGACGTTCCAACTCTTATGTTTCTGGCATCTCTATACTGCCCATTAGGCAAGATCCTCTCATCGAGGTCTTTATTCATTATACCCGAAGTAAAATTTCTTTTTAATTCCATAATTATTTAATCCACTTATCTCTACCTCGAAGAACCATGAGTAGTCTACCTGGCTTCAAGTTACTCAATCTTAACTTAGCATTTCTCCAAAGAGCTGTCTTCTCTTCTCTAGCGCGTCTAACAATGTATTCTGGAACACCAATTCTGTTGTTAAGCATGCACCACTTTATGTATGAATATATAAAGTCTTCCGCAAACTTATGAACCTTAACAGTTGAAGGGTCAGCGCTCTCTAGTCCGTCTGAAACGTATTCAAGGACAACGAGGCCGCTCATGCCAGAAGAAAAGTTAATAACGCCAGACGCCTTGTCTATAACAAATTTAGGGTTGACATTAGCCTCAGCCGTATCTAATCCAAACATACCACCCATACCATATCTAAAGTACCAGCATCCATCATAGAACCAGCCATCTCTTCCGTAGTACAAACCGTCAAGCAAGTACGTACTGGTTGGGCTATTTGTAATTCTAGCGATGTCTAACTCAGATGTACCAGTAATAACGTTACCTTCGTTGTCGTACAAGAATTCATTGTTGCTATCCTTCAAATAAGCTTTTGCGTAATTAACTGAACTGTTTTCAGTTAGCTTAAACAATACGCCATTAGATTCCATAGATATTCTTACGTAGTCTACATAGTCAGGAGGTAGCACCACCTTTAAGCTATCGTTCACGTCTAGCTCAAGAACCTTGATGTTTTTCATGGCATCATAGTTTAACTCTTGAACGCCTCTCTTTGCGTGAAACAACACGTTGTATCTCTGAGCGTTATCGATCAATTTATCCGGACCAACATACATAAGCATGAAGTTATTCACAACATCAGATAATGTGGCGTATTGGCCAGATCCCCAAAGGTCGCTGTCGTTATAATATTCTTGTTCTGTTGACATTATTGTTGAGCGTTTTTATTTGCCTCTTCGTTGGATGCTACCTGAACTATTTCTTGTTCTCTGATAGACACACCAGCGTATTTAAGTATCTTAATAATCAAATCATTCTGGCACACCTCTGGTAACTCAAAGTTTTTATAGTCCGGTGCGGTCTGATCAAACAATGGAGCCTGTGTAACTGGATCGGTATAATAAGTCCACTTTGGATCTACAGGGTATCTATTGTATATTGTAGATACATTTGTTTGTATAGATGATGGATATATCGTTATTTTGCTGCCAGACTGAGAATAAGCTGGATAGTATACGCTAGGCGCTGTATGGTTTGAATACAAGAAATAAGGTAGTTTGTTTTTTTCTATTCTCTCAACATCTTTATTGTT
>Ga0255117_1000203_pt1 | contig 18902 bp, 18 predicted proteins | sample Law_Atlam_RepA_8_2_FD_188583 | JGI IMG/M metagenome (GOLD analysis project Ga0255117, IMG submission 188583) | Freshwater microbial communities from St. Lawrence River, New York, United States - Law_Atlam_RepA_8h | ecosystem: Environmental > Aquatic > Freshwater > River | place: USA: New York...
TCAAACAAGACAAATGCGACCAATGTCTTGATCTCAAACGTTGAAACGCTTGGTTTCCCTTGCTCAACATCTAAAACGATCCGCATCACTCTGTCCGTTGCTAACACAAAGTCGTTAACGGAAACGGGTTTGCCATTGATGAGCCAACGCTCACGTACATCATAGACAAACGGGGACATATACGTACCGACTGTGTGCCCGTAAGCCAGGATGCCATTTGTCAGCATCATCGAAACGGCACCTTTACCATTAGTGCCTGCGACGTGAAACGTTGGGATCTTTGCCTGAGGATTCCCAAGGCATTCCAGTGCATGACGAAAGAGCCCTCTGCTTGCTTTGTCTACAGCACCTCCGCTTGTCCGCTCAACAAATGTAATGGCTGCCGCCAAAGTCATCATGGTTTTTTACCGGCCTCAGGTTCGATGGTCACCGGGACGACATCACGGGATGGACTCGATTTTATGTGTCGCGGCGCAACCTGCAAAAAGGTTGTGATGAGTGCAAATCCCTTGTAACCGGCCAGAGAGATCATCGCCAAAAGTAGCAGAAAAACGGCAAGAGAAATCGATGTCCTTTGCTTGGGCGCTTGCCGCTTCCGCGCTTCAAACCGCATCAGACCGAATGCTCCTCGCGATAGGTTGTGACCTCATCTACGAGAACAGCGTGTGCATCGAGGGCCCGTTGGCCAAGCGCACGACCGCGTTCCTTCTTGTCACGAATACGCTCGCCATCGAGTTGATCAACGATTCCCCAGCTGGCGTTCATCGGTGCATAAGATGGTCCATCATATTCACTCACGTAGCTTGCTAGAGAGCCGAGAACAGAATGGCGGTGGAAATCGAGGGTTGGGATTGCGGCTGATAGACCTGCCATCAGTCCCGTTGCGGCACTCTCCAAATACCCTTCCACTCCTGTGATCTGCCCGGCAAAGCGGATGCGTGGGTCTGTCCGCAGTGCAAGGTTACGCGTCAAAAGCGTTGGTGAATGGATGTAGGTATTTCTATGCATCACTCCAAAGCGCACAAACTCCGCTTTTTCCAAACCAGGGATCATCCTGAAAATACGTGACTGCTCGCCCCACTTCATACGGGTTTGAAAACCAACCATATTGAAGAGTGACCCGGACTTATTCTCCTGACGGAGCTGAATGACGGCATAGGGACGGCGGCCTGTATGCGGATCTGTCAGGCCAATGGGTTTGAGAGGACCGAATGCAAGTGTCTTAGGCCCGCGGCGAGCCAACTCTTCCACTGGGAGACATGCTTCGAAGAACTTGATGTCCTCAAAATCGTGGATTGGAGCTAGTTCAGCGGCATTAATGGCGTCTACCAGTGCCAGATACTCATCTTTTTCGAGCGGACAGTTCAGGTATGCAGCGTCATCCGACATATCTGGCTCAAGGCCTTTACCGCGGCGGCTTGCCCGGAACACTTTCGACATATCAATACTGGATGATTCAATGACCGGCGCAACGGCATCGTAGAAGTATAAATCGTACCTTCCAGTCAGCTTTCCAATGGTTTCCGCAAGGCTATCGGATGTAAGTGGGCCAGATGCAATAATCACATCACCATCAGGCAGCTCGGTAACTTCACCTCGACGAAAGTCGATATTTGGATGCAGCTCAAGTTCACTTGTGACCATCGCACTAAAGAGGTCACGGTCAACGGCGAGTGCTTCGCCAGCCGGCACCGATGTCGCATCTGCGCATCGGACAATGAGTGAATCCAGCCGTCGCATTTCTTCTTTGAGTACGCCACTTGCATTTGACACATGGTTGCTTTTGAAGGAGTTCGAACACACGATTTCGGCTGCGAAATTCGAGCGGTGTACAGGTGTGTTTCGGACCGGGCGCATTTCGTGGAGGATGACCTTTCGTCCACATTGAGCCAGCTGCCACGCAGCCTCTGAACCCGCAAGACCCGCACCGATGACATGCACAGAATTAGACATATTCCAATTCTACACGGCAACCCGCTTACGCCGATGCAATTTCGAACGTCATCCAGAGCATTGGGCTATGATATTCACATGGGAATTGCAGTTACTGATCGAGCGAAACAGTTGTTTTTGAACGCATTTGATGGGGCCGCAGAGTTTGTGGGTTCTGCCCCTGGGCGTGTCGAACTGCTTGGAAATCATACAGATTACAATGGCGGATTTGTTTTGACGGCGGCTGTAGACATTAGAACTGCTGTCGTTGTCCGTAAATCCGCTGGTGGTATGACTCGAATTGTGACTGAACTGCCCGGTCATCACGGAGCGAATATTGATCTCTCCATGGGACCCGCACAGCTGACCGATTCGAATCGCTGGTGTGGTTACATCGCGGGAGTCCTCGATCACTTTTCACCGCCTGGCTCAACGTGGGATGTTGCCGTCGCCAGTGATGTGCCAGATGGCAGTGGTATCAGCTCATCAGCAGCCGTTCTTGTCGCAACTGCAAGTGCTGTTTTAGCGGCGCTAGGATTATCGTTAACCACGATGGAAATCGCCGTTGCTTGCCGTGCCGTCGAGAACGGACCGTGGGTTGGAGCACCGGTTGGGCTTTTGGATCAATTTTCGAGTGCTTGCGGTGAGCATGGGATGGCTTTATTTCTCGACTGCAACTCATTTGAGTGGAAGCGCGTCCCCCTCAGTGCCGAGCGTTTAGGCATTCTCATCGTGAATACAAATGTGAAGCATTCTCTCGCGGATGGTGGAGGTTACACGACGCGCCGTAAAGAGTGCGAAGCGGCGGCGCTCCATCTATCGGATGGCAGGACCACGTTGCTTCGTGGAGTAACTGAAGCTGAGTTCAATGATGGAATTTCTGATGTTGAACAACCATCTCAAAATCGCGCTCGTCATGTCTGGAACGAAAACAACCGTGTGCTGAATGGTACGGAATGCCTCGTAAATGGTGATGTCAAAGGTTTTGGAGCAATGTTGAACGCAAGTCATGCCAGCTGTCGTGGATTGTTTGAAAACACATGCCCTGAGATCGACAAAGTCCAGCGGATTCTTGAGGGAACAAATGGTGTTTTCGGGGCAAAGCTATCCGGTGGAGGCTGGGGTGGGAGTGTTGTCGCTGTTGTTGAACCCGCGATGCTGGATACAATCATCGCTAACGTTGTAAGCGAAGACGGGGATGGCCTGACGATTCTCTCAACGTATGCAGCAAGTGGTGCACAAGGTGTGAAGGTATGAGCACGACAGCCGTTGGAAATCTTGGCGGTGTCGCATCCCCTGAAACACTCGCAAGTCACATCGGGGTTTCGGTTCTTGCAATGGGAGGCAACGCCATCGATGCCGCTGTTGCCATCGGGTTTGCGCTCGCTGTCACGTTTCCAAGCGCTGGGAACTTAGGCGGTGGTGGCTTTCTGTTGTATCGCCATCCAAGTGGACGCAATGTCGCCATCGACTTTCGTGAGACTGCGCCGGCCATGGCGACTTCTGACATGTACCTGAGTAAGGATGGCAAGGTGATCTCCGGAGATGGCGGTCCGGTTGATGGCTATCGGGCTTGTGGCGTTCCCGGTAGTGTCGCAGGCTTCGAACAAGCATGGATGCGCTACGGTAGTGGCCGAATCCCGTGGAGTAAGCTCGTAGATCCGGCAGTGCAGCTGGCATCGGGAGGCTTTTCGATGCCACATTCGCTTCAGAGAAGTCTTTCACTCTCGATGGACCGCATTTCGTCCGACCGGTCGTTTCAAACGATGTTTCTGAGCAAGTCCATCGTTGGTTGGCAACCGCAACGTACTGGCACGACGATACGGCAGCCGCGCCTCGGTGAAACGCTTGCGCGTATTCGTGACAGGGGAGCCATCGACTTTTATGCAGGAACCACAGCAAGGTTGTTAGCCTCTGAGCGCAATGGCGGGATGTTACTGTCGACCGATCTTGCAGGCTACCAGGCCGTGCGGCGTAAGCCATTGTCCGGTCGATTCCTTGATTTCCAAGTCCTGACGATGCCTCCGCCAAGCAGCGGGGGAATTGCACTCCTGCAGATGCTGGGAATGTTGGAAATGTGCCACCCTCTTCCAGCTGCATATTCACCTGCATACATTCATCTCGTGACTCAGACTATGCGTAGGGCGTTTCGGGACCGTTCTGAATACCTTGGGGATGCTGACTTTGTGGATGTTCCAGTTGATGCGCTCCTTAGCAAACTTCACATTAGGTCTCTCAAACGAGGACTATCCGTTTCGATGAATGTCAAGACGGACGATTTACCGGCAACACGGCCGTTAGTGAATGAGTCTGAACAAACAACGCACTTCACCGTGATCGACCGTGATGGTGGTGTTGTTTCCACGACTTACACCCTAAACGGTAGCTACGGTGCAGCCGTCATTTCAGAAAACACAGGAATTATCCTCAATAACGAAATGGATGACTTTACAGCCAAAGTTGGTGTTCCAAATCAGTTCGGACTCATCCAAAGTGCGAAAAATGCGATCAGCCCCAAAAAGCGGCCTCTCTCGAGCATGGCACCTACGATTGTCGCCGATGCCTCGGGTCACATACGTATCGCGACGGGTTCTCCTGGGGGACCAACCATCATCAACTCTGTCCTGCACACCGTCTTGCAGGCTGCTTACTTTGGCGTGAGCGTGCATGACGCTGTGGCGGCGCCACGTTTTCATCATCAATGGAAACCCGAAGTCCTTCAGCTCGAAAGGAGCCTGTCTTCTGCACGGGCATCGTTGAGTGCAATGGGCTACGAGACTGCTGTGCGGTCCCTAGGGGATGTCCATGCGGGGTCATGGAACAGAACTGGTGGCGTGACGATGTCAAGCGACCCTAGAGGTACCGGTGAAGCCCTTGCCGAGTAGGTGTCCGCGTATCGCGTACTTTGTCAGCTCCCATGGATTTGGACATGCCGCACGGACGCGAACAATATTAGAGAAGCTCGAATCGCACGCTGCGGTGACGCTCTTTGCAACTACTCCAAATTGGTTTTGGGGAAACCTTGCGGTAGACCATGTCCCTTTTGAAGCAGACATCGGATGCATTCAACAGGGAACTCTGAAGATTGATGAAGCTGCAACCGTTGCTGCTTTTCGTCAGTTCAAGACTGGTTTTCAGCTGCGTTTTGAACAGCTGCGCCTTCTCAATCAGGGTATACCCTTCGACCTAATAGTAACGGACATTGCTCCTGAGCCACTTGCATTTGCGGCCCAACTAAATGTTCCATCTGTTCTTGTTGCGAACTTTACGTGGGTTGAAATCTACCAGCAAATGGCATCTATGGCAGGAGAAATTCCAGATCTTCTCAAGCAATACAAGCTAGCAACGAACACCCTCATCCCTGCGTTCCAAACAGGAATGGAGTGGGCAACAAATCCGGTTGCAGTGGACGCTGTTGCCAAACTGGGACATGATATTCGTCAGTTCCTGAATCCAGAGAATCGCTATCAACGGTTGATTTACATCGATGCTGGACGTTGGGGGACTGAAATCGGCTGGAACAACGCAGTGCAGTTTAGTGACACTTTGTTCATTCGCATTGGTCCAGCTCTAAGTGACCTGCCTCCGAATGTCCTTCAACTTGGGTTTGGATCTGTAAATCATCCTGATCTGGTGCGGTCGGTTGATGTAGTCGTTGCAAAGCCCGGATATGGAATCGTGACGGAATGCTTGGCGAACGGCACGCATTGGTGCTGCATCCCGCGTGATGGTTTTGCGGAGGATGATGTCCTCATACGCTACGCCGAAGAAATGGGAAACTTTTCAAGTGCTGACTACAGTCAACTCGCTTCACTGGATTTCCCGTGTGTTGCTTTACGCGATGTAGCGCCCTCTTTAGCAAGCGATGGGGCAGGCCAGATAGCACGGATGCTATTAGAGAAGGTAATCACATCGTAGCTTTAGCCGGCTATCGGTTCGAAAACCGTACGCCTACTTTTGTGACAGATGATTCAACATTTGCTGCGGCGGTTACTCTGTAAACCGTCAACTTAATAAGTAACTGGATATTAAAATCGCCCTGTTGTCATCAGAACTTACGCTTTCTCGGCAGGATTCTCGACAATCCAGTCGTACAATGACGGTACGTTTCGCGGGTCAACTAGACCTGTTACAGAGGATAACCTATGAAGATTGGTATTTTTACAGCTCTCTTCCACGACAAGCCGTTTGAAGAAGCTCTGGATCTGATTGCCGCTGCCGGAATCGAGTCTGTAGAGCTGGGTGGAGGCGCTTATCCCGGATCTGCGCACCTCGATCAATACGGTGGGCCAGCAGCTCTGGTTACTGATGAAGTTGCTCGCAAGAAGTTGGTAGATGCAGTAGCATCGCGCGGGCTCATCATTAGCGCCATATCCGTTCATGGAAACCCATTGCATCCTGACAAAGCGATTGCAAGTGAGCATCATGAAGTCTTTGTAAATGCTGTATTGCTCGCAGAGCAGCTCCACAAGGACGGCATCATGCCGCAAGCAACGGTAAATGGTTTTTCTGGATGTCCAGGCGATTCACCAAGAGGCAAGATGCCAAACTGGGTGACATGTGCGTGGCCGGATGAGTACCGCGACATTCTTGAATATCAGTGGCGTGTAGCGAAGAAGTATTGGAAGGCGCAGAACGCATTTTTGGCCCAACACGGCGTACGATTTGCGATTGAAATGCACCCCGGCTTTATCGTCTACAACAACGACACTCTCCTCAAGCTGCGTACGATCGCAGGAACCAACATTGGTGCAAACTTTGATCCTTCACACCTTTGGTGGCAGGGGATTGACCCACTTGTTGCCGTTCGTGAGATTGCCGAAGCTGGAGCCTTGTTCCATTGCCACGCCAAGGACACACTCATCGACCCGCAAAACTCTGCGCGCAACGGAAACCTTGACACCAAGAGTTATGGCGACATCAAGGGACGTAGCTGGGTATTCCGCAGCGTCGGCTATGGCCACGATGAGAAGTGGTGGAAAGACTTCATTAGTACCATCCGAATCTTTGATTACGATTATGTTCTCTCGATCGAACATGAAGATGGCACACAATCAACCGGCGAAGGTCTTCACAAAGCCCTTGATGTGTTGAAGAGAGCGAATGTTTCGGAGAAACCAGGCGAGATGTTCTGGGCACGTGACTAGTCGCGTGTAGCTTTTGTAAAGAGGACTGAACGTTTCGTTCGGTCCTCTTTTTTCTTACTGAAAGTGTAGTAATCGCTGCTTTAATTTCGTTTAGTTATGTATGGAAGATGCAGATCAGATTTGTCGCGTTTACTTCTCAAAGCCTGGCCTTCGTATACATCAAAGACCAGTCGTTGATGCAGTTCTTGCAGGTAACAATGTCATTGGAATCCTGGCAACTGGCGGTGGGAAAAGCCTAACGTATCAGGTTCCATATATGCTCTCTACAGGGATAACCATTGTTGTGTCCCCGCTTATTGCACTGATCGATGATCAGGTTAATGGATTGCCAGCGGCACTAAGAGAGTCAACAGTCATCCTGTCTGGAGAAAACGGGATGTTGTTTAAGTCAATCTCACAAGCGCTTGTAAACACTGGCAGATGCCTTATTTACACTGGTCCGGAGAAACTCTCGCACTTCATTCGATCGCAGACACTTCCAGCACATGTCATTCGACTGGTTCTCGATGAAGCCCACTGTGCATCCGAATGGGGAAACACCTTTCGTGATGCCTATCTTTTACTGCCAAGTCTGTGGGAACAGCTTGGGAAGCCACAAATTCAAGCGATGACTGCGACAGCATCAGAAAGTACTTTGAATGACCTCATGTCAATGTTTCCAGTTAGCTTCACGGTCATCCGAAGCAGTATCTATCGCTCAAATCTTTTCTTAACGGCCATAGAACATCAGGCGACTGAGCATCGCGACGATCACCTCCAAATGCTGATTCGTAACAGGGTTGGCCCAGTCATTATCTATGCCAATAGCAGGTCATACGTTGACCGTACAACAAAGTGGCTTTGTGATCTTGGACTTCGAGTGGAAGGCTTTCATGCAGGAATGTCAACCGCAGAAAGGAGCGAGATTCAGAAGCGATTCATAGCCGGTCAAACCGAAATCCTTGTTGCCACAATTGCGTTTGGTATGGGGATTGACAAATCCGATGTAAGACATGTTTTTCATGTTGAGCCACCATCAACGCTGGAGGACTACCAGCAACAGGTTGGGCGCGCTGGCCGTGATGGTGACTCATCTTGGTGCGTTGTATTTGACACAATGAATAAACGTCGCCACCGAAATGAAGCTTTAAGAGCTGCAATAAAGTTGGCGCAAGGAAATGACCGAGATTCATTTTCCTACAAGCTACTTTTGCGAAAACATGCGTTGGAGCGGTTTCTAAAGCTCGGAGGATGTAGGCATAACCACTTAATGGCGTATTCTGGCGAGTCTTCAACAAAGCAACGATGTGGTCATTGCGACAACTGTTGTAGGCGCTAGAACTGTCGGTCTACGTCTTAACTAACGGCATTATGGAATGACTGCACAATTGTGCGCAGGAACGTTGCTGCATCAAGTCGAACGAATGTGTATGCATAATTATCTTCCATCCTCAGTAGTCGGCGGCATTGCGCTACTTCGGAACGCTGCAATGGGTGTGGCTGCTGCGCGGCTTGGGCTTGAGGATAGCTATGTCGAGGCTTTGGTGTCCGGCGATGGTGAACAATGGCGCGAAGACCATAGTGAGCAGCGTGAGGCGGTGTGTAAGTCAGACTACGGGCGATACCTGAGAATATTGGCATCGGAAGCCATGCTGCGTGGCGCGGCGGCAGAGCTGCAGCAGATGGCCACTCCGGAGTCAATCGGTGGTACTCCTGATGAGTTGCTTCCAACATTTCCAGATATTGATGTGACAGCGGTTGCGACAATCGTTCATCAAATTTATGACAAACTCGACAACGGTGAGGTTGAGGGATTGGCTATTGGTTTGATGGAATCATCCAAGCGCCACCTGTGCGCAGCATATCTGGCCGCAGGTCGCGATTTAGTACGACGTGATCTGTATCCAGCTGTAATCGAGATCGCAGAACGCCTCGTTCAGTCGGAGCCGTGCACATCCGCGACGATACGCGATGCGATCATGGCTGGCGAGCGGCATAGTCATTAATGAGTCACCCTTGTTCGATTCAATAGTCGTTGCAAGGTAGTTCCAGGGACATCCAACTTATAGTCACGAAGCTTCCGGCTGTAGTCTTCAGACCGTGTAGCGTCTCCGTATACAGCTCCAACTTCATCCGCAATATCATCAACGCGCGTCAAGCTTACCGGATTGCGATTTGATTGATTCGTCGTTCCACCGCTGAGAATCATTTCAGTGACAGTTGTAAACGCATACCCTCTGCTGCGCAGTGCAGTAACGGTCCCGCTTAAACTATCAATGGTCGTTTGTAACCCGCTGTGCAAAAGGATCACGCCACCAGGGTTGATGTCGCGGAGAATCAGGCGTGTTATTTCACTTGCAGATCGTCCTGGCTTGTAGTCGGCGGGATCACATGTCCAGAGAACATTGACGTAGCCATTTGCTGCCAGTCGGCGCGACAGCGCTGGGGAGTACTCACCACCTGGTGGGCGAATCAAGCGAGAACTACCGCCGATAATCATCCGCATTGTGGCATCAGTTCGCGCAAACGTAGCCAAAATCTCAGTCGTTGGTAAGCAGGGAAGGCGTACGTGGTTATAGGTGTGATTCCCAACTTCATGGCCATCCAGGATCATTCTCGTTACAAGATCGGGATGAAATCGCATACGCTTTCCAACAAGAAAGAATGTTGCCTTTACATCAAGCCTTTTCAGCTCATCTAACAGGCGGCTGGTCATGACTGGATGCGGTCCATCGTCAAATGTGATGGCGATCCGTGGTTGAAGCCAATTCCCTTCAACAATCTCTGAGACACGAAGTTTCCGTTGCCGATCAATCATCTGCCGACTCGCACACAGCAGTCTAGTGTCCAACACCAATCCTCACAAATGAGACATTCATATCTGATGGTACATTGTAGCCATGATGCTGGGGCGACTTCTACATCCGACACTGGTAACCATGATGTGGTTCATTTCCAATCCTTCGGGGCTCGGTTTTCTTGATACATATTCAGAAAATGTGCAGGTTGACTCTGTTACGAAGTCAGCTGTTTGGTCAGTCAACGATCGCGGGCAGCTGATTTGGGATGGGGCTCCGGTGAGCCTTATTGGTAACAGATGGTTACCACAATCGCTAACCCTGAGTACAGAGGAAAGCTTCGCTGCCGATGAGAAGTATCTCGATGCCGTTGCCAAAAAGGGCAACAGCGCAGTTCTGTTACAGCTACCTCAAGGTGGGATAACAGTTGTCGCAAAGCCGAGACTCCAGAAAATTATTGATCTGCTTGAGACAAGAAATATACGCTACGGGATTTCGCTCAAGGCTCGTGCAACTTATGCAAGGCCCGTTGCAATCATCCATCCAAGCCGTTTACGCTTCTCAACATCGCTCGGTAAAGAACCCGTTACGCTGACATTACCAATGCTTCGCAGCTGTTGGACCGTAACAGCCTTGCAATCCGGCGAAATAATGGATTTCGCAAGGGAAACAGTGGCTGCTGGAAGCGTCGAATATCAACTTCGAAATCCTATCGAAGGGTCAATCGTTGGCATTTTTGTACCAGAAGTAGACATTTCTGACGGGTATTCAACACTTTTTTCTGATACTGATACGCTCCGGGATGAGTTGATGTTGGCATTGGAAGGCTTGCGCTTCGGCAAGAACCTTCGCTTCTTTACCGACCCATTTGACCTCCCTGTGTTATCGCGTATCGAAGATCGCCGAAAAGTTCCGACCACCGATGCATTTAAAACGGCATGGGGAAGTTACCTGAAGCAGAAGTATGCAACGCTGGATGGGGCACGAATTTCTTGGCGGCTGGATAGCACCGAGCGTGTAGATAGCTTCGATGCGCTTGCACGTCTGTTGCCTCTCAGTTTCGATGGTCGGGGTGTTTCAGGGTTTATTGATCCCGTTGGAACGGGTCGTGTCCTAAAGTGTGAATCGCAGCCATCAATCTTCTGGTCGGATCTCGCGGCCTTTGTCGATGGCCTTTCGAGTGATGTACAGGATCGCACGGCATTGGCAATCCAGCGCTCGGGCATCCGTGTCCCGATCATCTCTGTAAATGCTGTCAAAGCAGCTCACAAAGGCCTCTCAGGTGTCTTTGTTTCATCTGGGAATGTCATCGATGCTGCCCCAAGGCTTTTGGACCAGGGTTCATCTGGAAAACACATCTGGAACGTTGTTGATTCAACACTTGCTGACTCACAAGCGGTTCAGCCATCGAATTGGGCGGCAGCGGGTGCATCAAGTGTTTTTTACCCTGAAGTGAACATGGACCGGGTATCTGGCGGTCAGATTGCCCCAGCGGACAAAACGGCGATTGTTCCACTGCCAGTGGACCTTAAGGTAAAAGCCAAGCAACTTGAAAACGGAACGTGGTGGCTGCCAGATCCACGCCCGATGAAGGTTTATCGCTATCCGAATGGCTTAGTAGCTTACGGAATCTCGGATGGCGAGCAATCCACGTTTTACTTTGTCGGGCAAAAACGTCCGGCTGTCGTAACCATAAAGCTCCCGAAGGCACTCGAAAAAGCACCCATTTCATGGTTTCCCATAAGTTCTGGGGTGCGGAACAAGGGAAATCTACAGCTTACGATTAGTGATGAACCTGTTCTCATAAAGGGATTTGGCAATTCATTGCCGGTGCCATATGCAGCCATGACGGATGCCCTCGATGAAAGCAAGCGGCTTGTAGCAGAGCTGCGTAAGCGGAACATACCGGATGCTGGGCGGATGCAGCTTGAGCTGTCAAAATTCGATGGACGTCCTGACCATGAAAATCCACAGGCAATGTATTCAGCTGTACAGACCCTTCTCGATGCTAATCAGAAGATGATCGAGATGCTTCGTCCATTCTCGTTTCTTTACATCGAAGCTGAAGGGATGCCAAATCTCCGGATGACGCATACTTGGGATGGCATTTCAAGCAATCAGTCATCTTCTGGTGGACGAGTTCTACACGTCAGCCGCAATCCTCTTGGTAAGCAAGAAGCGGTAGCATCGTATACGCTCAGGGTGAACTCTAAAACGCAGTTCAGCACCTACTACGCCGCTGCAGGCAAGGTAAGAATGCGTATTGATGGAAAGTCTCTTGCGGGGGTAGGGGTGAATCAGGCATCCGCGATTGGATCTCCTTATGGCCCGAGTGGACTAGCATGGTTCTCAGGTGGATTCATCGAACTCGTGCCTGGTGACCATGTTATAGACTTCATCGCAGATGGCGAATGTGACCTAGATGCATTTATGTTATCTGTTGATGGCACAAAGCCAAATGGGAGCGAAATTCCTATTCCTCCGCTCACGGTATCGAATCCTAAATAGGGCTATCGTGGTACCATACAGTCACTAATTTCCAAGGGTTATAACGTGGCAGCATCGTTTCCAGTCAACATTGTTACTCCAGAACGTACGGTACTCTCTGCATCTGCAGAGTCAATACAGGTTACGACCGTAAACGGTTCACTTGGCGTTCTAAAGGGCCATGCACCGTTATTGGCCATGCTTGGCTCGGGTGAATGTGTCATTCGCCTCGATAACCAACAAGTACGCCGATTGGCGATTTCAGGTGGATGTTTGGATGTCACGCGTGATCGTGTAACGGTCCTCGCAGATGCAGCCGAATTTGAAGATGAAATTGATGCTAATCGTGCCGAAGATGCATTGGCAAAAGCACGTCAGCTATTGGCATCTGCGGATGCATCAGAGCGCGATAGTGCCGCGGTCGCAATGCGTCGGGCCCAAGCCCGCTTGCGCGTCGTTCGGGGTTCTGGTCGATAGTCGGATATCTGATCTGTGAACAACAAGGTTTGGCGGTTACTTTTCACCGCACTCCTTACATCTATAACGTCGCTGTTAGCCCTTCAGGGCGCAGAGATTTTCCTTGGCTACCTCAAGGGCCAGCGGTTTGATGTAATCCTCTCGTATGCGTGGGTCTACCCCGTGTACCGCGTGGTCTTTCTCATATCTGGCCTAATCATTGGATTTGAACTTGGCCGGACCATCTTCGGTCGCTTAGAAAAACAAGGCGATTCGCTACGGCAGATGTCCGTTAAGGACAAACTCGCAATTGGCGGTGGGCTCATCGTTGGACTTGTGTTGTCCGCGGTCATCGCGATTCCGATTTTTGTAGCCCTGAACAACCAAAAGCTCGCCGCCTTTGCCATTACTCTTCTTATCGGCTCTGTCATCACGTACTTCTGTGTGTCGGTGACATCATCGATGAAGGAAGAGTTTCAAGGGATTTCGACCGCTTCCGGGTCCAAAGAGGACCCTATCAATGCGGATACGGTGTACGTTCTGGATACCAATGTAATCATTGATGGACGTATCGCCGATGTGGCGAGAGTTGGCTTCTTGCGAGGAACGATGTACGTTCCAGGTTTCGTCCTAGATGAGCTGCAGTACATCGCTGATTCTGGCGACTCTCTGAAGCGCGTAAGGGGGCGCAGGGGCCTCGATATCCTCAACCAAATGCAAAAGGAACTTCCATTGGTTGTCAGGACCATGGACAAGCATGCACCAGGTACCGAGGAAGTTGATAAGCGCTTGGTCCGCCTTACACGTGCTCTTTCCGGACAGCTGATTACAAATGACTATAACCTTCAGCGCGTAGCAGAGCTCGAAGGTATCACTGTATTGAGCATAAATGCACTTGCAAATGCATTGAAGCCAGTCGTCCTGCCAGGAGAAGATATGCAGGTGTCTCTGGTACGCGAAGGGCGTGACCACAATCAGGCAGTGGCATACCTCGATGATGGCACCATGGTTGTTGTAGAAGGAGCCAGAAGACTGATTGGACAATCCGTCGACGTCACTGTCTCATCACTGCTACAAACAACCGCAGGTAAGATGATTTTCGCATTCTTGAAATCAGATCCGGTGGATGAGGACCATGGAACAGATACACGCAGTGATTCTGGCAGCGGGCCGAAGCGAACGCCTCGGGAACGTAGATAAACTGTGGGTCACACTCAATGGCAAACCACTTATTCAGTGGAGCATTGAGGCGTTTGATTCTGCAACCGAAATCTCCGCGATCACTCTCGTAACCCGAAGCGACACGTTTGACCAACTTTCTGACCTTGTCTCCAAGCTTAATCTGACTAAGTCTGTGTCCCTTGTTCTTGGCGGAGCGAGCAGAATGGAGTCTGTTAGTAACGCGTGTGATGCGATTGATACGGAATTTATTGCCGTCCATGATGGAGCGCGGCCATGTATTACTCCCGCTTTGATTGACTCAGTGTGCAGTGCCGCACGTGGAAATGATTGTGCGTGTTTGTCGCTTCCAGTCGTTGAGACCCTCGTGAGAACACGGGATCATCGTGAAACAGAACGCGTCGACAGGGCAAACCTCACTGCGTTACAAACTCCTCAGGTGATCCGATTATCCGTTTGGAAGGCTGGCAAGTCCGTTGCAGAACTACGTTCAGTTGATGTCACAGATGACACCCACATGGCAACATTGTTAGAAAAGCCAGTTGTTCATGTGGCCGGAGACCGGAATAATATAAAAGTTACCTATGCAGCTGACATCGCACTCGCTGGTCAAATCTTACGGACATCTAGACAAATGGAATATAGAACCGGCTTTGGATATGACATTCATCAGACATCAAAAACACGTGAATGTCACCTAGGCGGAATCCACTTTACTGAAAGTAGTATTGGACTACTAGGGCACTCGGACGCAGATGTATTGCTGCACGCAATCTGTGATGCCCTGTTGGGTGCTGTAGCTCTTGGCGACATAGGGGTTCATTTTCCACCGTCTGATGACCGCCACAAGGGACGTGCCTCATCAGAATTTCTCATCGAAGTCCACCGACTCCTCAAGGAGCATGGCTGGACCGTGGGAAACATCGATGCAACGGTGATTGCGGAAGCTCCGAAACTCATGCCAAGGGCCCATGAAGTGCGGGCACATATTAGCCAGTTGCTTGATGTGTCGATTGACAAAGTCAGTGTGAAGGCAACAACCAATGAAGGCTTGGGAGCACTAGGCAACGGGGATGGCATCGCTGCACACGCAGTTGCAATGGTGTACCGCTAGATGAACATTCCCATTATTGATTCTGAAGTCGCTGTGACCGATGGGGATTCAGCTCTCGTCATTGACAGGATCAACGCTCTTACACGCCGCTTCAACCGGACAGACTCATCCGTTGTATCGATTCGAAGGAAGAATGACTGGTTCAAAGCGGAGCTGGTCGTCGTTGCTGATGGGATGACCGTTAGATGTGAGAAGCTCGGATCAACGTTGATAGAAGCTGTTATCTTAGCTGCTGACTTTCTTGAGTCACAATTAGCTAAGTATCAGTCTCCTGTAGCTCCGGATCGAAACCGGGCAGAGCTGGTTGTACGCGAGAAACATTTTCCAATACGTCGATTGGAATTAAACAAAGTTGTCTTGGAAATGGAACTGTCAGATCATGACTTCTTCCTCTTTCAGGACATCGACTCAGGAGAAATCAAGCTCCTGTATCGTCGTGCTGATGGCAAGTATGGATTACTTGTTCCGCACGCAAATGACATCTAGTGGAGGATTAGAATGAAAGTTGGAATCTTGACAGGCGGTGGGGATTGTCCAGGACTTAATCCGGCAATTCGTGGTGTTGTGTATCGTGGCATTGACCTTGGATTCGAGTTCGTTGGAATCCAGGAGGGTTGGAGAGGCTTGGTCAAAGCCAACTACGAGCCTCTGGGACTGGCTGATGTTGAAGAGATCATATATCAGGGTGGAACCATGCTTGGTTCATCCAGAACGAATCCCTTCAAGAACCCAGATGACTTGAATGCCGTTTTGGCCAATATCAAGTCAGCAAAGTTTGATGCGATTGTTGCGTGTGGCGGAGAAGACACTCTTGGTGTTGCTGCAAAGTTGTATTCACAGCATGGCGTTCCAACGGTCGGTGTTCCGAAGACAATGGACAATGACCTTAGCTGTACAGACTTTACATTTGGCTTTGATACGGCCGCTGGGGTTGGTCTGGATGCAATCGATCGACTACGCGACACAGCACGGTCACACAGGCGTGTCATCGTCCTGGAAGTCATGGGACGCCATGCAGGATGGGTTGCCTGGTATGTCGGTATGGCAGGCGGAGCTGATTGGGTAACGCTGCCGGAAGAACCACTTGATGTTGAGGCGATGTGTGCTCACCTGAACAGTGTCCGTGCACGCGGTAAGAAGTATGCGCTTATAGTTGCATCCGAAGGAACCAACATTCCAACAGACGATACAGAGGCTGTTGTGGACTCATTTGGTCACGTAAACCTCTCCAATAGAAACGTTGGAGAATATCTGGCTAGTGAGATCGAGAAGCGAACAGGGTGGGAGAGCCGTCATGCGGTTGTCGGCCATGTTCATCGTGGCGGTGCACCAACCTTGTTTGATCGCGTTCTTGGAATGCGAGTCGGTATGAAGGCTGCTGACCTGGTCAACAATCGCGAATTCGGTAAGATGGCAGCGCTTGTTGGGACGAACGTCGTGGGTGTCGATATTGTGCAGGCTACATCTGTGCTCAAAACGGTACCAGCTGACTTACTGGAGCTCATCAAGTCCACCCGTAAGTAACCGATATGCCTCTGATGAGATCGCGATGCGGTGTCATCAGAGGCAGACCTTTTTCACTTGGCGGTTTGGTACTAGCCATAAACAAGAAGGGAGGCTACATATTGCTACGTAGCCTCCCTTTGTTTTGCACGGATTCTTAACTAGTGGTTGTCAGCGACAAACGGCAGAAGCGCGATTTCGCGTGCACGCTTGATAGCCTGCGAAAGCATTCTCTGGTACTTGGCACTGGTTCCGGTTGTACGGCGTGGAAGAATCTTGCCGCGGTCGGTGATAAACCGGCGCAACAGCTGGATGTTCTTGTAGTCAATAAACTCAATTTTGTTGACGGTGAAGAAACAAACCTTGCGCTTTGGTTTCTTAAACTTTCGATTTTTTGCTGGTCTCATTGCTGACATAGTAACCTCACAATCCGTTTACTCTGCAAACGGATCACTAATATCGTCTTCATCAAAACCTGATGAAGTCGGCATATTTACCGGCGGGCGCTGTGAGTATCCGCTGGATGGTTGACGTTCTTGTGAATAGCCACCATCCCCCGAATCACCACTTTCACGAGCCTTATCCAATGGTCGGATATTGTCACAAACAACTTTCGCGGCTTTTCGACGGGTTCCGTCTTGAGCCTGATACTCTTCGATTTGCAGCTTTCCCTCGACAGCAATCAAGCGTCCTTTACCAAGATACTTTCCGGCAAATTCTGCTGACTGCCTCCAGGCGGTCAAATCAATGAAGTCTGTTTGCTTTTCCTGTCCCTGAGCACGAGACTCACTGGACTGGGGCCGGTCCACGGCAATACGCAAACTTGCAACAGGCACACCATTTGGTGTGTAGCGAACTTCTGGATCGGCGGTCAAGCGGCCAATCAATATCACACGGTTCAAATTTCTTTGTCTCCCAAGTTGATTGATGCATCAAAGATGCAGTGTTGGCTACTGAACAGCGCGATGGAAGACACTATGCTTCTTCGCTGGATGCCTCGGCAGGTGCGGTCTCAGTAGGTGCTTCAACAACAACAGGTGCTTCAACAACCACTGGCTCGACAACAACAACTGCTTCAGCCATATTCGCAGCACGGGCCGCGGCCTCACGCTCACGACGCTCAGCTTCAGCTGCACGTGCACGTGATGGGCGAACATCTGCACGAGGATCCTGACGGATAATCATACTTCGCAGAATCTCATCAGCGATTCCAAAAATACGATCCAACTCGTTTTTTACAGCAGCAGTTGAAATGAAGTTGATAAGAATGAAACGACCTGTTTCACGACCCTTTACTTCATAGGCGAGCTTACGAGGCTCCCAAACATCCACATCAACAATCTCTCCACCGTTCTTTGTGACGATTCCGGTGAACTTCTCGACAACAGCTTTGATCTGCTCGTCAACAAGTCCGGAGTCAATCAAGAACATTGCTTCGTATGATACGTTCATACACCCTCCCTATGGTCTGTCGCGGCCCACTGGATTCCAATGAGCAGGGAGCAGCATTACGTTGAATGCCACTTTTAACAACCCGGCGATTGTAGCATATTGATGTCTCTGGCGCTATCCAAATCCAACACATTTACTAATCGTACGGGAGACGTCAAATATTACAAAAATTAGCGCAAATGGTCGAACAAAATTGTTGAAAGGTACCGCTCTGCATTGGATGGAACAATTGCCAGAATCCGCTTACCCTTGTTCTCGGGGCGATGAGCTAGCTCGACTGCAGCTCGGATGGCTGCTCCGGAGCTGATTCCAACAGCAAGACCCTCACGCTGCATAGCATCACGGGCAGTCTCAACCGCTGCCTCATTGCTCACGGTGATGACTTCATCAATCAGAGCCGTGTTCAACACTCCCGGAATGAACCCAGCACCGATACCCTGAATTTTATGTGGAGCCGGCGCAACGGGGATATGAGCAAGCGTTTGAGTGATAACGGGGGAGTTACTCGGCTCAACTGCAATGACTTTTACATTTGGAATTTCTGCCTTTAGAACGGATGCAACCCCAGTGATCGTTCCGCCAGTACCAACTCCAGAAACGAAGAAATCCAGCTTGCCATCCAGATCACGGATAATCTCGCGCGCCGTTGTCTTTACATGAATGGCAGGGTTATTTGCATTTTCAAACTGCTGGGGGATGAACGTGTTCTCTGGATCCGCTTCATGCAGCTCCAATGCTTTGTTCACGGCACCTCGCATACCCTTGGCGCCCTCTGTAAGCTCAATCGATGCACCATAACCACGGAGGAGCATTCGGCGTTCAGTACTCATCGTGTCAGGCATACAAAGGACTAAC
>Ga0255117_1000209_pt1 | contig 18735 bp, 15 predicted proteins | sample Law_Atlam_RepA_8_2_FD_188583 | JGI IMG/M metagenome (GOLD analysis project Ga0255117, IMG submission 188583) | Freshwater microbial communities from St. Lawrence River, New York, United States - Law_Atlam_RepA_8h | ecosystem: Environmental > Aquatic > Freshwater > River | place: USA: New York...
TGCAGAATATGAGACCGACTGGCGCAAGGTCATCGCCCGCGATGACATCGACCTCGTTGACATCGTAACGCCCGGTGATTCGCACGTCGAAATCGCCATCGAGGCCGCTAAGGCTGGCAAGATGGTGTTCTGCGAAAAGCCACTTGCGAGCACGGTTGCCAAGGCCGGCGCGATGCAGGATGCGGTTGCAGAAAACAATGTTCCCAATGCGGTTTGTTTCAACTATCGTGGCGTGCCTGCGGTAGCACTGGCCAAAAAGATGATCGAGAATGGCGACCTTGGCCGTATCTATCACTGGCGCAGCGTCTATCTCCAGGACTGGATTGTGGATCCAAACTTCCCGATCGTTTGGCGCCTCCAAGGAGATATCGCAGGCAGTGGCGCGCATGGCGACCTGATTGCCCACTCGATTGACATGGCGCGCTACCTGATGGGTGAGATCACGGAAGTTTCCGGAATGATGGACACATTTGTGAAGCAGCGTCCAATCCTTGCGGAGATTGATGACCGCTTGGGCGGCAAGGCAAGTGATCAGATGGGCGAAGTTACCGTTGATGACAGCTCGATTTTCCTCGCCCGCTTTGAGAGTGGCGCCGTTGGAACGTTTGAAGCAACGCGTATGGCTGCCGGACGCAAGAATCACAACAAGTTTGAAATCAATGGCTCCAAGGGCTCGATTGTCTTCAACATGGAGCGGATGAATGAGCTCGAGTATTACAACCACGAGGATCCGGATGACCGTAAGGGTTTCCGTGTGATTCAGACCACCGATGGCAGTCATCCTTACACAGGCAACTACTGGCCGGCTGGACATATCATCGGGTACGAGCACACCTTCATCAACCTGATTCGCGACATGCTGGTGGCGTTCACGGAGGGTAAGGAGTTTCATCCGAACTTCGCCGATGGCCTGGCGTGTCAAAAGGTTCTCGATGCAGTTGTTCTTAGCTCGGAAACGCGCAGCTGGCAAAAGATCTGAGAGGCTAGCAGTTACGAGAAAGCCCCTTCTGGATGAGTCGAGGAGGGGCTTTTTCGTTTTTCAACCAACAGCTTGCCGTTCAGTAAAGGCCATACTGAAACGTGCGAGATTGACTTTGACGGATGGCACGCATCGTTGGATGCGACGCAAAGCATTGATTGAATGTGGATTGGCCGTAGCACTCAAAATAGTAAAAACTCCCCTCGAAGGTTGTCTTCGGAGGGGAGTTTTTGTTGATGACCGTGTGGCGCTTAAGCCTCGGTAATCGTAATCGACTTAATCGTCTGATTCGTCGATGGACGATCTTGGGCTCCGGTTTGTGTTGTCGCGATCGCATCAAGGACATCTAACCCGGATGTGAGCTTGCCAAAGATGGTGTACGCAGGTGGCAAAGCGTAGTCGCTGTGCATCACAAAGAACTGGGAGCCATTGGTGTTTGGACCGGCATTTGCCATCGCCAACGTACCGCGGGTGTACTTGCGGGTGACCGTTTCATCGGAGAAGCGGTAGCCTGGGCCGCCGCGGCCAGTTCCCGTTGGGTCTCCACCCTGAATCATAAAGCCCTTGATGACACGGTGAAAAATGACGTTGTCATAAAAGCCTTCACGTGCAAGGAAGACGAAGTTATTCACTGTCATTGGCGCCTCGGCTGCATACAGCTCGAGCTCCATCGTTCCTGCAACGGTCTCAATCGTAGCCGTGTAGGTCTTCGCCAAATCGATGCTTAGCGCCGGAGGCGCTGCGTATTGCTTGTTGCTCATGCTGTTATTGTAACCGACTGTAAGGGGTTGAATTCTCGTTGATTACGAACTTTGCACACGTGAAGTTGGTATTCTAAATCTGATGAATGTTTTCGAGTCCATGCGTGTCGCGCTAAGTGCGTTAATTGCTAACAAGCTGCGGTCCATCCTAACGATGCTGGGTGTGATCATCGGCGTGGGCGCCGTCATCATTATGATTGCCATCATCCAAGGTGCCCGCCAGAAAGCCATCTCGAATTTTCGTGGAAATGGCGCTGACATCGTCTTTGCTGTCTACGCCCCCAAGCGTGAGGGTGGAGGCGCTGCGCGCCTCGATGGCATGAACCTCGATGACGTCGAAGCTATTCGGCGGCAGGTGACGCAAATCGATGCCATCGTTCCCCGCCTCGAAGAGCCGGCAAAGGTCATCCGCGGATCGAAGACATACTCCGCGCAAAGCGTTGGTGCGACGGCGAACTTCCTCGATGTGTCCGTTGTTGAGCTGGCGGAAGGCCGGTTTATCGACGGTGAGGACAATGACACGTGGGCAAAGGTAGCCGTTCTCGGACATAAAGTGGCATTGGAGCTCTTTGCCGCAGGTGAGGAACCCATTGGTCAGACAGTGGTCGTTGCGACCGGCCAGGCAAAAGTGCCTGTGACGGTTGTGGGCGTACTGGCGCGTAAAGGCAATGCGAACTTCGGGTCAAGCCCGGATGACCAGGTCTTTCTACCTTACGAATCCCAGCGCAAGCGCTTGTCGAACACGCGTATTGTGGCGGCGGTCAATGCTCGTTCCATCCCCGGCCGGAGCGAAGAAGCAGCCAATCAGATCTTTGCGGTTCTGAAAGCAAGACATCCTGAAAATGCCAAGGATTTCATCGTTGATACACAAGAAGGCATCATTAAGCAGCTGGATCAAGTCCTGATGCTCTTCCAGGTCGTGATGGGTGGCGTTGGTGGTCTGAGCCTCCTTGTTGGCGGTATCGGGATCATGAACATCATGCTCGTTTCCGTAACGGAGCGTACGCGAGAAATCGGTATCCGAAAGGCTGTCGGTGCCAAGCGGGCCAATATCTTGGTCCAGTTTGTGATTGAGGCGATGACGGTGAGCGGTGTTGGTGGGATGCTGGGAGTTGGCTTTGGCTACGGCGTCTCAAGCATTATTGGAATGATTGCCAAGGATAATCTGCCAACGTATGTACCTCTTTGGGCAAGTTTGATGGGTTTCTCGTTTGCTCTTGGCGTTGGGATGTTCTTTGGGATTTACCCGGCTGTGCGGGCGAGCAAGCTAGATCCAATCGATGCACTTCGCTTTGAATGAAATAGTGATGCGTTACGCGTAGGTAACATCGCACTTGGGTTGAATGTGACTCTATTGGAATGCGATTGCATCTACACCACTGCCCGATTTCTGGTTACACGACAAATCCTCAGGTATTTTGCTGGGTTGATGCTTGAAATGTGGTGTGGTCAGGATTACACTTTGGCATGAAACGTACCGCTCTCCTCGCTATCACCGTTGGTGTGATAGCCTCCGCATCGTCGCTGGGATGGAACGTCGTCCAACAAAAAGAAGGCTACACCGACACTCCATTCATCTTCACTGGTTCGAAGTACCGTGTCCATGATTCGGCCCGCCCTGTGCCACCTGTGGTAACACCTGCTCCTGGTGGAGCTCCTGTTGCAGCACCATCGGATGCAATCATCCTCTTCAATGGCAAAGACCTCTCCAAGTGGTCCAACCAGAAGTGGAAAATTGTTGGCGACGCAATGATGTGCCGTGAAGAAGGTGAGAAGGTTGTAGGCGTCGGTGACACCGCTACCATCGAAACGTTCGAAGACTTCCAGCTCCACGCTGAGTGGGCTACACCTACACCAAAGGGCGAGAAGTCCCAAGGACGCGGTAACTCCGGTATCTTCCTCTCAGGAAAGTACGAAGTTCAGGTCCTCGACAGCTTTGAGAACCCAACCTATGCGGATGGCCAAGCTGGCGCCATCTACGGCCAAAAGCCTCCAATGGTCAATGCCGCACGCAAGCCAACCGAGTGGCAGACATATGACATCTTCTATACATCCCCGCGCTTTGATGCCGCTGGCAAGCTAACCAAGTCAGGCTTTGTAACCGTTGTCCACAATGGTGTTCTTGTACAGAATCATCATGAGATTCTTGGCAATACAAATCACAAAAATGCACCTGCGTACGTTCCACACGGACCCGGCCCAATCCGCCTGCAGGACCACAGTAACGCCACGCGATTCCGCAACATCTGGATTCGTCCAATCAAGGATTCTTCGTAGTCCTAACTCCTAACTGACAGGGCGTTTCCACGGGAAACGCCCTTTTTTCGTAACTGGTTTCAAGACAGGAATGCAACATGAACTTTGACCTCCTTAAAGCGATCTGTGAGGCTCCCGGTGTACCGAGCCGTGAAGAAGTTGTGCGCGGTGTAATTCAGGATGCGATGGCGCCTCTTGTGGATTCCATCCACGTCGACACCATGGGCAATGTTATCGGGCACAAAAAGGGTAGCGGTAAAGGACCGAAAGTCCTGATCGCTGCGCACATGGATGAGATCGGATTTGTGGTCCGCCATATCGATGACAAAGGCTTTATCCGCCTTCAGCCTCTTGGTGGCTTTGATGCGCGCGTCCTTGTGGCACAGCGTGTATTGGTGCATGGATTTGCTGGTGAAACGCTTAGGGGTGTCCTCCAACCAAGCAGCCGACCAGCCCATCTGCTCACAGATGCTGAGCGGGGAAAGCCAGTTTCTCTCGATGACTTGTTCATCGACCTCGGGATGTCTGCTGACGAAGTTCGTTCCAGGGTTGAGCTTGGTGACCCGATCACGATGGACCGTACCTGCGAACGTATCGGCAAGCGGGTTATCTCAAAGAGTCTGGATGACCGCCTTCTTGTCTACGTGATGCTCGAGGCGCTGCGCGAGCTCGGAAACCACGACTGCGACATTTACGCAGTTGCTACCGTTCAGGAAGAGATTGGCCTCCGCGGTGCAACTCCTGCTGCGTATGCAATCAACCCTGATATCGCGATTGCGCTCGATATCACGATTGCTGGTGATACTCCGGGAGGCACTCCGGATGCACAAATCACCCAGTTGGGCGCGGGAACTGCCATCAAAATCATGGATGCAAGCCTCGTCTGTCATCCAAAGCTGGTCCGCCACTTCCGCGATGTAGCCGAGCAGCACAACATCAAGTATCAGCTGGAGATCCTGGGCCGTGGTGGCACGGATGCCGGTGGAATGCAACGTGTGCGCGGTGGAATCCCAGCGTTTACGCTGTCAGTCCCAACCCGCTATGTGCATACCGTGAATGAGATGGCGGATGTTGATGACATCAATGCATCCGTGCAGGTCCTTGCCCGCTGGCTCGAAGTTTGTCATACCCGCAGCTATGGCTACGGCGACGCGTAGGCCCGACGCAATGTAATCATCACCCGCCGTATGGAATAACCACTGTGCGGCGGGTATTTTGTTGGTATGTCCACAGATGAGCATCCAAACGAAAAGGCGATGTCAGCCATTATCAAGCAAGTTCAGGATTTGATCGAAATGGCGACGTACGAAACCCAAACCGATGTAGCAGCGACGCTCGCTCATTGGACGGCATCGATTGTCGCGGGCGAAATCAGGGATGCTACACTCAGCGTTTTTGCGACAACGGACCCAGAGACAGGAGATGTTGTCGAGCGGATTGTGAAGCCGACAGATTTGCGTATTGTTGTGTCGCACCCTAATGGAAGCCAGCTTGAACGACGTGCCACACTGAACCCATCGGCAAATCCTTACCTGGTCAGCCTGCGCCCCAACTAGCATCAGCGATCGCCACAAGCCGTCATTCCCTTGCGACTTACACGGCTTAGCGCAAAGACATATTTCACCATCACCTGTGGCAAAAATGACTTATTGTTTGGTGCACCGAGAAGAAGATACGTCTCGGTTCCCCGTTCTCCAGCTTCACGGTAGCTGATGTACGGATTGATGGTAGCGGGTGAGCCAGGTTCTTCCTGAACCAGAACACGGCCACCAATCGTTCTCGTGCGTGAGAGAATGTAGTTTCCAGTCAGAATGTGCTGTCGTCTCCAGCCTCCAAACTGCTGCAGGCCACCCGTGTAAAGCACATCCAAGTTTTTGATTGGTCTCCACGACACATTCGGTGCATAGAAGCGATACGCCTTGTCCGCTTGTTGCCCCGTAATAAGCTCCATACCAATCTGGCGGAAGCGGTTTGTCGCACCGGATGTGATGCCAAAGCGGACGGTTGCATCCTTCTGTGCATCGAACATGTTGTGGTTGACGCTGGTTGACAACCGCCAATCAGAGCGTGTGTCGAACTGGACTCCAAGACCGCCCCCTCTCTGGTAGGGAGTGCCATCTTGATGCCATGTATAGCTTGGGAAGAAGTCTACGGAAAAACTTCGCCATGCACCTTTTCGCCACTCACGGCTCCAGTTGTGGTAGACCTGAAAGCCTTTGAAGTCATCAAAGTAGAACAAACCATTTGCAGATCGAATGTTGCGCCCAGCATTCATCAGCTGAACGCTCGTAAAGTTGAATGAGTCCTGATACGAAAAATTAAGGTCTGCGGCCCCGCCACCGCCATTCAACCCCGATGACTTGATGAACTGGTAATCGAGACCCACTTTGTTTCGGCGAAGAGAGCCATCCAGTGCAACAACCCCAGAATGATCATTGTCTTTAGCAACATCCGATTGACTGGCAAAGAGACCAATCTGATCAGTTGCACTGATGTCATGTCGGTAGCGGACGATGGTATCAACTCTGTCACCAAAGTCAATCGCTGTCAGGAATCCTAGTGTGTCCTTTGGGGTGATCTTCCCATAGGCCTTTGCACCGATGTCAAAGAGTCCAATCCGGTTCGAGTAAAACAGCGGACCAAACGTATAGAACGAACCCGCGGAGAAGTAATTGGCCCCTTCTAGGAAGAAAGGGCGACGCTCTGGGACGAACTGTTCAGCACGCGAAAATGCGACTGTCTGTACAGCACTTTCGACAGTTGCAAAGTCAGGGTTGATCGTTGAAACAATCGTGAAGTCAGGCGTCACGGTATAACGCGCATCGATGCCTGTCCGAATCTGTGAACCTGTCTCCTTGGCCGTTGTGAGGGCGTATGGAAGGAGGCTCAGGGATGGCCTGTGCTTCTCCTTTGGAGGCTCGATTTGTGACCAGCGGCCCATCAGGTTAAGAAACTGCTGCGGAGTTGTGTTTGACCATTGGCTCTTGATGCGCGTCCGGTATTGGAACCTGGTGAAATTCAACCCAAAATCAAGGTTCTTCTTGCCACCGGGGAAAGACAATGTCTTCCATGGGATGCGCATTTCGGCTTCCCAGCCCGCCGATGTCTTGGTCGCTTTGGCATCCCAGTCGCCATTCCACTCTGCTTTGCCTGCTCGACCACCACTGATTTTCGCGCTTCTCGTGGAAAGAGCGTTTACAGAAAATCGACAGAGGTCACTTTGTTTCGCAGAGAGAAACGGGTCCAGCGTGACCTCAAGGTAATCCTCAGAGTCATTGTCGCCAAAGTCGCCCCCACCTGAATAACGGGAATCACGCAGAACTTCTCTGGCAATGATGCCTGTTGGAACCTTATCGAATGCCTTGAAGGCTACATAAAGATAGGTTTCATCGTAGGAAATATACGCTTCGGTCGGTTCAAGAGCCGTCTTACCAGTGACGAGGTCGGTAAAGCCACTTGCACGTGTCGCATCCGGCCACTCGTTCTCACCAACACGTCCATCGATGACTGGAAGGACCGTCGCACGTGTCGCCTTGATGACTCGATTGGAATCGCCGGTATCCGCGTTACCAGCTGCTGTAAACAATGCTAATGCGGCAAAGAGCATACAAGACGTTAATATTTTGAACGACATAACTGCCCGGTATACACCAATTCACTGAGTCAGGCACGTAAAGTGAATAACATTCCTATACGCAGTATGATTACGATGTTGAAGGCTAAAAATCAACAGCGAATCTGACCGGTTGCGGACGCTACGATGCCAATTGTAATGGTGAAAAGCGGAGCACGTTCCAAAACCATTGATATCACGCGATATGGGTGGGCCTTAGCCAAGCAAATCTTGTTGACCGTTAAGCCCGGTAAATGTCCAAAGAGTAGTCAGGCACGTAAAATTGCTTACGATTCTATACGCAGCATAAACTCGCAGTTGAACTCTGAAGGCTAGCTGCGAATCTGACCGGTTAAGGGGCTATCGATGTCCCTTGTCTTGGCGTAGATGCGAGTATCTTTCAAAACTTTTGTCATCACGCAATTCGGGTGGCATTTAGCCAAACGAAACTTGTTGAGCCTAACTGCAACCCACCATCGTTGACATTAAGATGCTTCCGGACCTGCAGAGTCCCTACCGAGAAGCTTCAGTACTGAGTCTCGTAAACCGGATGGCGCAGTCACAGAGCTTATCTTGGCACGAATTGTTTTCAGGAGTGTTTCTTCGAAATGGAATTTGTCAAAGCAACCCTTACATTGCTGCAAGTGCTCTTGGACCAGCTCGGTCTCATCAGAAGTGAGCTCACGACTCAAATATTCATTCAGTCGCTGCACAGCCTGTTGACACTGATTGAACTCCACAGGCGTTTGTGAAGTTTCGTTCATTCCGTTCCGTCCTTCTACTCGGCACTAAGCCATAGATGTTTATCGCGGGTTGTCCTGCGTAAACGCCCAAAGTGATTTCTGTATCAGCTTCCGCCCTCTGGATAAGCGGGACCTGACCGTACCGATTGGAATCTCCAACATCTCACTTATGTCCTGATAAGAGAACTCATTCATATCAGACAATATGACCGCCTCCCGGTATTCATCCGGCAGCTTGTCAATTGCATCCTGAATCGCCTCGACTTCCACTTTTTGCATGATGGCAGTTTCCGGCGTGAGTCCCCCGTCTGATGAATGCGCATCTGCTAGTCGGTTATAGAGGAAAAAGTCCTCCATCTCGTCGTAGGAAACGCGCTCAGGTTCTCGGGTTCGTTTGCGATAGTTGTTGATAAATAGGTTTGTCAGGATTCTAAACAACCATGCACGCGCATTGGTTCCACCTTCGAACTGATGAAAATACTGAAATGCGCGTAAATAGGTATCCTGCACCAAGTCATCCGCATCCTGGGGGTTCCGAGTCATCCCGAGGGCAGTGCGATAAAGCGCATCGATGTGTGGCAACATCTGCGTATTGAAGGCTGATTGATTACTGTGAGGAGTCGTCGGCATAGTTGTTAATCAGTGGTGTCCATCGAGTGCGCGGCGCGCCGGAGATGATGTTGTGTCAGGAAAGTCGGCAACCATCAACGAGAGCACATTCCTTACATTACCTATATTTTCAGCAAAGACGCGCATGACTTCCGAATGACTAACCGGTTCAACCCCTGCGACGACACCTGCATCGAAGTCCGTCACAAGGCTAATGTTCACATACGGCATTGCCAACTCACGCGCCAGCATCGCTTCCGGATAGCCTGTCATCCCAATCACATGCCAACCATTGCTTGTAAACCACTGCGATTCAGCCTTTGTACTAAAGCGTGGTCCGTTAATGACGACCAATGTCCCATTTTGATGTACCGTAATGCCGGCTTTCGTAGCCGCAGCAATGGCATGCTCCCTCAGAAGCGGACAGTAGGGATCAGCAGGACTGACATGGACAACTTGGTCACCATCGTAGAACGTGTCCACACGCCCTGTCGTTCGGTCCACATATTGGTCACAAACGACCATGCTTCCTGGATGGATATCTGCTTGAAGGGACCCGACCGCAGATGGCGCAATAATGCCCGTCACTCCCAATGCCTGCATCGCCCAAAGGTTGGCGCGGTAGTTTATTTTATGCGGAGCGATGGTATGCGTACGGCCATGGCGGGGTAGAAACGCAACGGACTTCCCGCTTAGCGTGCCGACCATAAACGCATCAGATGGCGGACCGTATGGTGTTTCAACGTGGACTTCATTGTATGCATCGAGCAATGCATACAGACCCGAGCCACCAAAAATGCCAATACTTACCTGCGGATATCCAGAGCTCACGCAGACAGTCTACTCCGAATGTGACAGAGTGAGCACTTCTCTGTAAACACGCTCCACTTTTCGGGCGGTAATCGATGCTGTAAAGTGGCGCAGGACGCGCTGGCGCCCCTTGGTACTCAGTTTTGCACGCAGCTCCGGGCGGTCAATCAACATCCGCAGTGCATCTGCAAGAGCCTCGGCATTCCCCATCGGGACCAGCAAGCCGGTCTCCCCATGAACAACGGTTTCCTTGACTCCGCCGCCATCCGTCGCGACAACAGGAATACCGGCAGCCATCCCCTCGATGACAACCTGACCAAACGGCTCCGGGCTTGTTGATGCGTGTACCAAAATGGAGACGGTCGGGAGGAACGCTTCTATTGGATCGACATGCCCAAGGAACTGAACTTTGCCCTGAAGTCCGAGGCGGTCAACTTGGGAATGTAGCTCAGCAACATAGCTATCCTCACCAAACATCGCTGTACCAGCAATCAAAAACTGTGCATCAATGCCAGCCTCGACAAGCTTTGATGCCGCTTCGAGAAAAATGTGCTGGCCTTTCCAGCCTGCGAGACGACCAACAATGGCGATACGAAGCGGACCGGTCACGAGCGTGTCAGAAGCGACAGGCGGTATCCCGGATGCGATGCCATCGTAGACGACTTCACCCTGCGGGTCGACGCCACTCGGTACAACAGCACCAGGTTTTGCAACTGCGAGGTGGAGCTGATCTAAGGTGCTCTGGGAGTTTGCGATGACAAACGCTGGCACGCGGGCAGCCAGAAAACGCATCATCTTGACCGCAAACGACGGAAGATAGGTCACATCAATATGATCGCGGATATGCCAGATGAGTGGCACACGGCACAGTCGGCTGACCAATATTCCGTAGATATCGGACTTCAACGAGTTTGTATGGATGATGTCGACAGGCTGGGTACGAATCAGTGCAGCGACTTTGAATCCGTACGCAAGGACTTGAAGAATCAATCCAACCTTTGAAAAAATTCCGGATTGTACAGAATCTTTACGTACATCAAGGACGGTATCTGATAGCGGAACGACGTCGACCCGAATCCCAATGGCACGAAGACGTTCCGCAAGGCTGCCATCTTCAGCAAGGATGACCCAAGGGTCAATCGCTTTCCGGTCGATGGTTTCAAGGAGCCGAGCGAGCGCGATTTCGCCGCCGCTCAGTTTTGCCGTGTGATCTAGGTAGCACACACGGAGCTGCCGGTATGTGGGCGCCTCTTCTTGAATGCCAACAGCTTCATTGAGGTTGGTAAGGTGGCCATCTTCAGATGCGACCATAACCTGGACACCGCCGCTGCCGCTGTCTGGTGTTGCACCAATCCAAATAGGTTTCCACTGGTCGTCTTTAGAACTATGAACCATCCCCCAGAATCCGCTCGGAACCCGATGACGCATCGTGTAGTTCCCAGGCAAATCATGCAAGTCAACCAGCTTGCCATCGGTACCGACCACATCCCAACCGACATCATCGTGCGCACGGCCAATCAAGTGCCCGGGAGTTAACGAAAAGGTCGCTGCAGCAGACTTGTTAGCACCAACAATGGTGCCTTCCGCTGAGATGTCGAGTATTCCAACCACGCTGTTTCGATTGAGGTCTTCGAGCCGCTCTGCGCGCCGCTGGGCAATACGTGCACGTCGACGAAGGATATCAATTTGCGTGATGATCGTAAGGCCAGCAAGCAACAAGCCGGCAAGAATCGCACCTTCTAGAACAAATCCAACGCGTTCACGAATAATGCGTGCAGCAAGCGCCTCGCCGACAATCGTTGCAATAAACGCGTACAAACCTGCGCTTCGCCCGCGCCACATCGTCCAGGTTGCGCCAAGGAAAAGGGATGCGATCGCGACCCAGCTCGGATCTTCAGGTGCAACAACGCGCCCAAGGAAGCCGATGAGAACACCCGCAATTGCGCCTATGACCCGGTCGCGGATGATGTGTTTGGGTGTTGCCATAAGATGTCTTAGAAGGAACGGGTTTTCGTTTTCAAGTTGTCAAGACTTATCAACGCTGTAAATATACACAAAAATGTACCACGGTGAAAATTGCAGCAGCATTCATCTGTGACCATATTCGTAAATTTTATAAATGTTTAGTCGTGCAATTTGCAACAATGCTACGTAACGTTACAACATTCTATCCATTGCACGATGTTACGTAACCATTACGCGGTTCGATTTTGTTAACTGTAAACATACCAGGGCGTCAAGAGGAAACGGGTGCAACAGACTTTTGGATAAAGGATGGAGTTTGCCAGAGATAGTCATTTCAAAACAGCTGTCATCGAATGTTGCTGTAAACGATGTATGGGCTACGTGGCTCCGAACGGTGCCTGAATGTATCAAAGAAACCTGTTTAGCCATCGGAGTTGTCCATAGTGAGCAGATTCCATCGGATTGGTCGATTGTCATCCGAGCGGTTACGCAGTCAGGAAAAGTGCATTACATTAAGGCGAGTCCACCGGGAGATGAAACCCACGCTGCGATAAGTGCGCTTGTTCCGAATGATCATCCACAGCTTGTTCACTGTATCCATTCCGACATCGGCAATGGAATTCAAGTGCTTGCTTACATCCCCGGAAAACAACTATCGGGGGAATTTAACACCACCGATGGATTGAAAGCCGTTGGATACTTACTTGCAGAGCTGCATCAGTTGCACATTGCCCCTTCGATGATTCCACTATCGAAGTGGTGCAATGACCTCATCACTCCGCGTTGTAACGTACCGCCTGAGATCACGGTGAATATCGCGCGCTGTGAACGTCTGCTCGCAACCTCAGCTGCTCCCACATGGCTTCACGGAGATCTCCACCATGGAAACATCATCGAACATGCTGAGACAGGACAGCTAGTTGCCATTGACCCCAAAGGCCTTTTTGGCGATCCAAGCTTTGACATTTGCACCTTTATTCGTAACCATGTGCCCGAGCAGCTGGATGACGAAGCCCTTGCCGACCTTCTCGAGCGTAGAATTCGACTGATCGGTGATGCTGCGGGTTATCCAAGTCAACGTGCATTTGCGTGGGCAGCAGCTGGAAATGCCCTTTCACTGGTCTGGGACCTGCCAGTGTCCGGAGAGCTGACCACAGAACATCACTGTCATTTGTACCGTGTCCTAACACAGCTAAATCTCCTCGCCAGTCGCTACGGCAACGTTTAACGTAACCCTGTAGGATGCACTATCGGTGTTCGTATGGGCAATGAGGCAGCGTATGAAATCAACGGTTACGTGTGCGGCTGGCAAGCATGTTGCTGGCGTAGGACTAGCAGTAGGAGCCTTCGCGCTAGCCTTAATGGCGCATTCGGCAAGTACATCCTTACAAACGCCGCCATCCAAGCTACAAGCGATTCTCACCAAATGTGCCACCTGCCATAACCCGGACCAGCGGGCTGGCGGTTTGGATTTGACATCCAAGAAAACCGCGCTTGAACACGGACGTGCACTCGTACCGGGAAACGTGGATGCCAGTGCGATCGCGCAACAGGTTGTTCATGGAGCGATGCCTCCTGGAAACCCGCTCAGCGAAAGTGATCGGGACATTGTTGTTGAATGGATAAAGTCTGGTGCCGCGTATCCAACCATCACACGTCCATCAAAACCACTGAATCCCAAGAGCTGGGCGTTCAAACCACTCGTGCTCCCGGCAGTTCCATCTGCGAATCGTTTGGGTACGAAAAATCCAATAGATGCCTTTATCTTGAGTGGATTGCAAGCAAAGGGATTGAAGCCTGCTGCCGAAGCAAGCCGAAATACGCTGATTCGTCGGGTTACCATTGATGTAACCGGCCTCCCGCCTTCCCCGGCAGATGTTGCATCTTTTCTCGCGGACACCAAGCCCGGTGCGTATGAGCGACTTGTCGACCGGCTCCTGGCGAGTCCACAGTATGGAGAGCGCTACGGACGCTTTTGGCTCGATATTGCACGGTTCGGCGAGTCCCATGGTTATGAATATGACAACCTCCGGGACAATGCTTGGCCATACCGGGACTATGTAGTTCGGGCATTCAATGATGATGTCCCTTACGACCGTTTTCTGACTGAACAGCTTGCAGGCGATACATCATCACCAGCCGTGCCGGCAGCAACGGGGTTTCTGGTCGGCGGCCCGATGGATGAGGCTGGCAAAGCGGCGGCGGGGTTACAGGTTCGCCTCCGGGCACGCGAAGAAGAGCTCGAGGACATGATTGGCACGGTTGCTCAGACCTGTATCGGGCTTACGGTCAACTGCGCTAGGTGCCATGATCACAAGTTTGATCCCATCCCGCAGGTCGATTACTTCCAAATGAAGGCGGCTCTTACGGGTGTAGCTCCTGGTGAGCGCCCACTCCCTTCGACACAGCCCCCCTCTGCCGGCGACAACAAATCCGCTACTGAACGCATCAAGCGCACAGTCCAGCAGCTTGCCACCCTCTCAACATCCGCTCCACCATCGGTTACTAAAAAGCTCACCATTGAACCCCTCCTCCGGTGGACATTTGATGGCTCCCACGGAGATGCGGCAACATCGGTGGGCGGGATGCTCGCAGGAGGCGCAAGGATAGAAGCGGGAAAGCTTACCCTTCCGGATACAAAGTCCGTTTATAAAAGCGCTCCAATCCCAAAAAGGCTTACAGAGAAAACCCTTGAAACATGGGTCACACTCGATCGGCTCGAGCAACGCGGTGGAAGCGCATTCACGGTCCAGACTCTCAATGGCGTCACCTTTGATGGAATCGTTTTTGGAGAACGTGTCCCCAACCGCTGGATGGCAGGCTCGGATGGATTTGCACGTACCCAGGATGTTGTCGCATCGGATGAAATCGCAGCGGATGTAATTCCTGTTCAGCTGGTCGTTACGTACGCTGCAAATGGGGATGTGACCCTCTATCGCAACGGAAAGCTTATCGGAGGTCCGTACCGTCCGGCAGCTGTGCCGCAAGGTTTCGACCCTAATGGCTGGCAGGCAGTCTTTGGGCTTCGCCACGATGGATCCAATACCTACCTTCAGGGCACCATTGATGAAGCAAGGCTTTATGACAGAGCATTGACGGCAGCCGAAGTTGAAGCCACTTATCGGACACCTCCAGCGGGCTTATTGCTGGAACCTACATTTGCACTGGGCTCCGATAGTGACCAAAAAAAGCTTGCTGCAGCGTGGAAGTCGCTCAACGACATGCTTGCCGCTCGAGCACGTAATCAAGCACGCACTGTCACCGCCGACCGTGTCTACGCGGCAACATCGACAAAGGCCGAACCGACATTTCTCCTCGCGCGCGGGGATGTCAACGCGCCTAAACAAGAGGTCTTTGCGGGAGCCGTTTCCTCCATCGGTACCCTTCCCGCACTGTTTAATATTCCATCAAATGCGACAGACAGTGACCGCAGGAAAGCCCTTGCAGCTTGGATCACCGATAAGCGGAATCCGCTGACAGCTCGCGTGATGGTCAATCGCATTTGGCAGTGGCACTTTGGTACTGGGATTGTCTCGACACCAAATGACTTTGGTAATACCGGCGAGCCACCAAGCAATCCAAAGCTCCTCGACTGGCTTGCATCAACCTTTCAAACGGACAACCGCTACGGTAAGGCATGGAGCATCAAGAAAATGCACCGCCTCATCCTAACGAGCCAAACCTATCGCCAGGCGAGCACATCAAGTGCAGCTGCAAAGAAAGTCGATGCCGATAACCGCCTCTTGTGGAGGTTCTCGCCACGAAGGGTTGAGGCAGAGGTGATCCGGGATTCGATGCTGATGACGGCCGGAAATCTCAACACAACCATGGGTGGGCCGAGTTTTCGCCCCTTTACGGTTTCCAGCTATGGCTCGAAGTTTTACGCCCTTGTCGATCGCGATACGCCTGAGTTCAACCGCAGGTCAATCTATCGAATGACCGTACATTCGGCACGTAACCCACTCCTCGAAGCCTTGGACTGTCCAGATCCATCCAGCAAGACACCGAAGCGTAACGTTTCCACGACGCCAACGCAGGCGCTGGAAATGATGAACGATGCGTTCGTCCTTCGGCAGGCACGTATTCTTGCAGAGCGTGTGCGTACGAGCGCAGGCACCGATGCGAAGAAGCAATGTATTACGGCGGTTGGCCTGACACTGTGCCGAAAGCCATCGCAGAACGAGCTGACCAGAGCAGATACATTCCTGAAAACCAACACGCTCGAAATGTATTGCTGGGCCCTACTGAATTCCGGAGAGTTTGCATATGTCGATTGAGAATCAGATACCGCGAAGGCACTTTCTGCGCGACACGGCGGCAGGCCTCGGGAATATCGCATTGCTTTCGATGCTTGCCGATGAAGCAAGTGCATCCGGGCAGAAGCCAACCTTGTCATTCAAGCCAAAGGTCAAGCGCGTCATCCAGATTTTTGCCTGTGGTGGTGTGAGTCATATTGATACCTTTGACCACAAGCCTGAGCTGATTCGTGCGGATGGCAAGGAATGCAACAAAGCCTTCGACACATTTTTCGACAACCCTGGGCGGTTGATGAAGAGTCCATTTACCTGGGAGCCAAACAAGCAAACGGGCCACCTGATTAGCAGTCTGTTCCCTCATTTACGCGATGTCGCTCACGAGATCACTTGGCTGCACAGTATGAAAGCTAAGTCGGCGAATCACACGCCGGCGACATTCCAAATGAACAGCGGCTTTACCATTAATGGCTTTCCATGCATGGGCGCCTGGTTGTCCTATGGTCTTGGCTCGCTCAACCGGGACCTCCCGACATTTGTGGTTCTGCCCGACCCGCGGGGGCTACCGGCGGGCGGTGCCATTAACTGGACCAGTGGCTTTCTACCCGCGACGCACCAGGGGACGGCGTTTCAAACGAAGGGCGCGGCTGTCAACAACCTCTTTCCGCCCGATAGCGTAAATGCCCGTGAACGCAAGGCTGGCCTTGCATTGCTGGGTGATCTGAATGATGGCTTTCATAGTAAACATCCGGATGAATCGGGAATCACAGCGCGTATCAAGGCGTATGAGCTCGCGGCCCGGATGCAGGTGAGTATCCCGCAGGCGGTTGATATTGAGTCGGAGCCAGCGCATATTAAGGCGATGTACGGTCTTGATAGACCCGAAACCGCAGGATTTGGCCGCAATTGTTTGCTCGCACGTAGGCTTGCCGAGAAGGGTGTGCGCTTTGTCCAGCTGTATCACGGAGGGGCATTTGGGTCGCCGCGTATCAACTGGGATGCCCATGAAGGCATCGTCGAAAACCATGTCGGCCAGGCAGCAAGCATGGACCAGCCCGTGACGGCATTGCTTAAAGACTTGAAGCAGCGCGGGATGCTGGATGACACCTTGGTCGTTTGGACCACGGAGTTTGGGCGGACACCTATAACGCAGGGCATTGGTGCGACAGGTCGTGACCATCACCCGTTTGCGTATACGTGCTGGATGGCCGGTGCTGGTCTAAAGCCTGGTTTGCGGTATGGCGAGACGGATGAGCTTGGCTATGACAGTGTCACAAGTCCGGTCAGTGTCTACGATTTCCACGCAACGGTGCTTCGGCTTCTGGGTATCGACCATACAAAGTTGACGTTCTACCACAACGGTATCCGGCGACGTCTGACCGATGTCCATGGCCATGTCATCGATGGCATTTTGGCGTAGGGGCACGTGGATGAATCATCTTTTCGGATGATGGTCTGAAAGACTCGTTTGTTTACTTTAGATTGCAACCAACTGGGTATCGTCCATACAAAGTTGACGTTCTACCACAACGGTTTCCGGCGGCGGCTTACGGATGTTCACGGGCATGTTATCGATGGCATTTTGGCCTAGTTGCGACATGATTATACGTACCAAGACCTACACCCTCGTGTTTTGACCGGGTAGACTTTTGACCGACAATGTTATTCCTGCTCCCGCCCAGTGAGGGTAAAACGGCTCCGTCGGATGGCCCGGTATTCGATGCGAACTCGCTTCGTTTCCCCAAGCTCAGCCCGAAGCGTAACAAGCTGCTCAGAGGACTCATCAAGCTCTCCAAGGGGGATGTCACAGATGCCCTGAAAGTACTTGGGCTTACAGCGGGCCAGCTCGACTTGCTTACTGTCAACAGCCAGCTGCTCAGTTCACCGTGCGGCCCAGCCCATGAGGTTTACACAGGCGTTCTCTATTCGGAGCTTGCACCTGCATCGCTTACACCTGATCAGCTTTCCAGACTCGATGCATCCGTTTGGATTGCCAGTGCCCTCTTCGGGTTTGTAGGTTTTTCCGATTACATCCCGGCGTACCGTATGTCTGGGGATGTCACTCTCCCGGAAATCGGCTCCCTTACACTGTTTTGGAAGCAGGACCTTGGAGCGATGCTGGACGAGGTATCAGGCCCGATTGTTGACTTTCGCTCCGGGACGTATGTGAAGCTTGGGCCATTGTCGAAGGATGTCAGTACGCGAACGGTGGTTCCGCGGGTGTTGCAGCGGATGCCGGATGGCCCTCCAAAGCTGATCACGCACTTTAACAAGGCAACCAAGGGGCGTTTGATGCGGGCGTATGCGCTTGCGGAATACCCGGTTGAGTCATTGGATGCATTTGCGGAGCTGGTTCGGACGACGGGTGCGGATGCGGATTTGATACCGCCTGCCGGCGCGGGGAAGCCTTGGACGATGGACATTATTGTCGGTTCTCCATAGGCGCAAGAGCCTGTGCTAGGTCTGGGCTGACGTGTAGGTCATAAGTGTGCAAAAAAGCCCGCTGGATTACTCCGGCAGGCTGATCTTCCTTGCAGAGTCCAATTTTCAGCTTTCTACAGCAATACTTCTCCCACAGTAGAAATCCATTCACACAAAATTCCCTACCCTCGCAAATAACCAAAAAAGCCCGCTGGATTTCTCCGGTGGGCTGATGTTTCTTGCAGATTTCAAAAGTCAGCACTACGCAGCGATATTTCTTCCGCCTTGTAAATCCATTCGCACAAAATTCCCTATCCTCGCAAAT
>Ga0255117_1000217_pt1 | contig 18513 bp, 10 predicted proteins | sample Law_Atlam_RepA_8_2_FD_188583 | JGI IMG/M metagenome (GOLD analysis project Ga0255117, IMG submission 188583) | Freshwater microbial communities from St. Lawrence River, New York, United States - Law_Atlam_RepA_8h | ecosystem: Environmental > Aquatic > Freshwater > River | place: USA: New York...
ATGCCGTGCAGATGCTCAACGCCAAACCGGCGGATAGCTCCGACCACGACCTGAGCCAAGCGACCGAGAAGCTCGACGCGGGCGATAGCGTGGCGGTGTCGCCGCTGGCGGTGCCGCTCATCACGGGTCCGGCCACGATCTCGACGATGGTCATCTACGCCGAGAAATCGCAAGGCTTCGCCGACCAAGCGCTCCTCGTGGGCGCCCTCGCGACCTTCGCGTGCCTCTTCGCCAGCACGCGCATCACCCGCTTGCTTGGGCAGACCGGTATCAACGTCATGACCCGCCTCATGGGCCTCGTCCTCGCCGCCATCGGCGTCGAGATCATGGCCGACGGCCTCGGCAAACTCTTCCCCGCCCTCCTCCGCTAAACGCGGCAACGGGGTCAGACCCCAATATTGGTGCCTGACCCCATTATTTAGGCCCGGGACCAATCAACCAATGTAGTGCGGGAGGCGCCAGCTGAGGTTGGTCCAGGCAGAGGTCTTCCAAGCGTCCTTGGTCGCAAGTTCGCGGACCAGGATATCCTCCGCGTGGACTTCGACATAAAGAAAGGCCTGCGTGGGTCCGCCGAAGTGCGCGGCGTTGTCGGTGTTGAACGTCGGAATGCCCGTCGGCAAGGGCTTGCCGGCGACGACGGGGTCGGGCTTCGGTCCGCGCCAGGCGAAGACGGCCCGCACATGCGTGTGGCCATAGAAGATGCCGGCGATGCGGTAAGGCTTGAGGGCATCGTGGAAGGCCTGCACGTCCGCGTAGTCCCACTCGTTCTTGAGGACGATTTCATCCGCCACGGGCAAGGCATAGCGGGCAAAGTCAACGTGGTGCGAGATCACGACGGGCGCGCCGGATGTACCGACGTGCTTGGCGAGGTAATCCACGAGGAACTCGAGGCTGTCCATCGGGTCGTAGCGCCGCTTGCGGGTGACGGTCTTCACGCGACCAACCGTGATGCCAAGGTTGATGAAGTGCACGCCGTTCACGACCCACGCATAGTGGAGTCCATTCGGCGAAACGGCCTTGAGGTCCTTGCGCTGCTTATTGCGGGCGATGATGCCATCGAGGACGAGGCCCTTGCCGTGCGGGCCATCATGGTTGCCGTGGATCTCGTACGTGGGGTACTTGAGCCGGCCATCCTTGCCGTCCAAACCGTAGTCCGCCTGCCACTCCTTCCACTCGGTGGCCTGCATCTTGGCGATGACCGCCCCATTCTTGTCGCCGCTGTCGATGATGTCGCCGACGTGGATGACCTGACTCAAAGGGAGCACCTTGCCGCCGCCCAGAGCGGCAGGCAGTTCGGAACCGGATAAGCGGTTGAGTTGCTCGATGAGCGCCGCGGTGGTGGCTCGCGAGGCGGGCTGCAGCGCGGAGGGGTCATCTTTGTCCGCGAAGTAATGCGTGTCGCCGATGACGGCAAAGGCAACTGGCGTGAAGGCTGGCTGATCGGCGGCGACCAAGCGTGCAGTCACGCCCGGCACAGCCGCAAATGAGGCGACGGCGCCAAGCTTCAGGAAAGACCTGCGGGGTAGCATCCGACTTTTCTAGCCGAGCACGGAGCCACCTCAAACCCATATCGGGGCCACACCCTGATAATGGGGTCAGGCACCATTAATGGGGTCAGACCCCAATATTGGTGCCTGACCCCGTTGTTCGTGCCTGGCACCGCGGCGGGAACCGCGGTGGACAGGGGAGGTCGGACGGCTTAAGACCATGGCCATGAAGCTGACCCCGCTCCTGACGCTCTGCCCCCTGCTCGTCCTCGCCGCCCCGGCCGAACCAAAATTCCGCCTGCAGGAAATCGATAAGGTCTCCATCGGCTACGGCCTCGCCATCGCCGACGTCGATGGCGACGGGAAACCCGACATCCTCTTGGCCGACCAGCACACGGTGCAGTGGTACCAGAACCCGACGTGGAAGAAGCACGTCATCGCCGAGAACCTGACCAAGCTCGACCATGTGTGCATCGCCGCCCAAGTCGTCGACGGTAAGTGCGAGGTCGCCGTCGGCGCCGGTTGGAATCCTTCCGACACGGTCAATAGCGGCGCGGTGTTCTACCTCAAGGCTCCCGCCGACCCGACCCAGAAATGGGAAGCCATCGCACTCCCCCATGAACCGACGGTGCATCGCATGCAGTGGGTCCAGGTCGACGCCAAGCGCTGGGACCTCGTGGTTCAACCGCTCCATGGTCGCGGCAACAAGAACGCCTCCGGCGCCGGCGCCAAGATGCTCGCCTACGAAAAGCCCGCCGACCCCAAGCAGCCCTGGAAAATCACGGTGGTCAACGAAGTCGGACATGTGACCCATAACCTGCACGCGACGCGCTGGGGCCAAGGGCCCGACCAGCAGATCCTGTCCGGCTCCAAGGAAGGCATCTGGCTCAACTCCTTCAAGGCCGGCGCCTGGACGAACACGGCGCTTACGAACGTCCCGACGGGCGAACTCCGTGACGGCAAGCTCGCCAACGGCCAGCGCTTCCTTGCGACCGTCGAGCCCTTCCATGGCACGATGTCCGCCGTCTACACGCAGGACGCCGACGGCAAGTGGATCCGCCAACAACTCCTCGATGGCTTCAAGGAAGGCCATGCGGTCGCCTGCGCCGACTTCCTCGGCACAGGCTCCGACCAATACGCCGTCGGCTGGCGCGGTAACGATCCGGGCATCCGCCTGCTGACGCCGCTCGACGCCGCCGGCAAGACGTGGCGGACGAGCACGCTCACGACCAAGGAGATCGCGGTCGAAGACTTCAAGGCCGCCGACCTCAACGGCGACGGCAAGCCCGACCTCATCGTCGCCGGTCGCCAAACCAAGAACCTGCTCATCCTCTGGAACGACCGTTGAGCCAGACCGGCACCACCAGGCCAATGAAATCCGCACGAAAAAGCCCTCCGCGTGGAGGGCTTTAGGTTTCAGAAATAGTCCGACTAGGATTTGAACCTAGACAAGGAGAATCAGAATCTCCTGTGCTGCCATTACACCATCGGACTGTCCTGAGCCGTTTGACGATGGGACTCCCCGCCCCTGCGTCAAAACGAAAGATACGGCCTCTTGGCCCGAAAACCCGCGGAATCAGGCTACTTGCGGCGCTTCTTGGGTTTAACCCAAGCTCGCCAGGATGCCACGATAGGCCAACAGGCTAATCAGGCTAAGGCCTTACTATAATCTAAACATGAGCGAGCGGAATACCATTAGCTCACTCTTGAGACCAGCAGTTGATGGCCGCGTAAAGGCGCGAACTGAGCGCAACCGTGACTTATTCCTAGGTCTCTTCATCGACGCCGCAACTAACAGAGCCGCGCCGAAAATCCAACAAGGGGACCCTCTCACCTTACTTCCGCTTCTTCTGGGGCGGGAGGGCGTCCTCGATCACCCAGTCGGGCCACGTCTCCCGGGTATACTGCTGGAAAGCCGCGATCGCGTCGCGCAACAAAGGCGAGGGCTCGCCATTCCAGCGGAGGCCAATTTCCATCGGCGCAAAACCGGTCAGCGGCAGCACCCGGACTTCGGGGTGCTCGATGGCTTCCGGGATCGCGAGGTTCACGCCCCAGCCCTCCCCGTTGGCCACATAACTGGTGACCATCTCCATGGAGGTGGCCTCGACCGCCTGCGGCCACGTGACGCCGAGCTTACGCAGGTCGCGCTGGAAACTGCGCGTGACGCTGCTGGCGGCCGGCAAGCTGACCAAGGGTTCGTGCCGTTTCTTTTGCTTCCAAAGGTCCGCCGCCTGCTTGAGGGAGTGCTTCTTGGGAATCAGCAGGACGAGCGGCACGCGCGCGAGTCTCAATTGACCGAGCCGCCCGCCGGGCTTCTGGTCAATCGGCACGATGGCGAGATCGATGAGGCCGTCGCGTAACCAGGTTTCGAACTGGACCTGATAACCGGAGCGGAGGCTCAGCTGGAGACGTGGGTGGCGCTCGCGCAAACGCCGCGTGACGGTTGGGATGTGCAGCCGCAGGACGAGTTCAGAGGCGCCGAGCCGCAGCTCCGGGCGCTCCTCGTCACGCAATTGCCCAGCCAACACCGGCAGACCCGCGAAAAAAGGCTCGATGTGCGCGTAGAGCTTGCGGCCCGCGGAAGTCAGGCGAAACGGACTGCGCTCGAATAAACGCGTCCCCAAGTCGGCCTCCAAGGCGCCGATTTGCCCGCTCACGGCGGGCTGCTGGATCCCGTAAGGGATGTGGCGCACGGCGGCGCTGATGCCGCCATGTTTCGCGACGTAATAGAACAGCTCAAGGTGATGCACGTTCATGGCCGGGAATAGGGACATTCTCTTCATTGTGAACAGGAGCGCAATGACCTTTCCCCGCTCTAGTCGATACATCCTATCAAGTTTATCGATTAACGGGTTTCCGCGGGAAGGCGTATCATGGTGGGACCAAAAACATGGAAACCGCTATTATTACTCTCCTACAAGCCCTTGGCGTAGTCTTGTTGGCCGACTTCGTCGCTGGCGTGGTGCATTGGCTGGAAGACGCCTACGGCAGCGAAGACACCCCCGTGGTCGGCCCTCTCTTGGTCAAACCGAACATCGTCCACCACCACTACCCACGGTTTTTCACGAAGTTGAGTTGGTGGCAGAGCTCCTGGGACCTACTCCTGCTCGGCGCGCTCCTGCTCGGGGCGGCGGCTTGGCTGGATTGCCTGAACTGGCAAGTCGCGCTCTTCGTGGCCATCAGCGTGAACGCCAACCAGGTCCATAAATGGTCGCACATGACCCGCGCGGAAGTCGGGCCCGTCGTCGCGTTTCTCCAAGATATCCGAGTATTGCAGACCCCGCGCCACCACGCCCTCCACCATACGGATCCGAAGAATACCTACTACTGCCCGGTCACGAACCTCGTGAACCCCATTTTAGAAGTGGTCGGCTTCTGGAGCCGCGCCGAAGCGTTCATCGAAACAATCACGGGGATTACCCATCGCCACGACACCTCCAACCGTGGCGCAGGCCCTGGCCCAGCTTGGCTCGCCGACTACCGTCCCGCCCACGCCGCCGGCCGTCGCCACGCCGGCCTCGCCCCGAAGCAGTCCGACGAGGGGTGAGCGGTTAATTGCCTTCCTCGGGGTCAGCTTCAACCGCGCCAGCCATGCGGACGATACGGGGGTGGAACTCAGCCAAGACTTCGATGAGTTCGCTTTGGGCCCCGATCACGCTCCGGATATCCTTATAGGCGCCCGGAGCCTCGTCGAGCCCGCCACCCAAGAGTTCGACTTGTGCGGACGCGAGTTGTGCATCGCGCTGTTCGGCGGTGATCACCTTGAAGGCCTGAGACCGTGACATTTGCCGACCAGCGCCGTGTGACGCTGACGCCAGGGAATCCGTCGCTCCGCGCCCACGCACCAAGAAGCCCGGAGTCCCCATCGAACCGGGAATGATGCCGAGGACACCCGCGCCGGCAGGGGTTGCCCCTTTGCGGTGCACGAGTACTTCCCTGCCTCCGTGGTTCTCCTTCCAAGCAAAGTTGTGGTGGTTGCTGACGGCGCGGACCGGCGTGAGGCCAGACAAGGCGGTAACCGTGTCATGGATGACCTGATGGTTGACGGCGGAGTACTCGCCCGCGAGTTCCATGGCATCCCAGTAGGCCCGCCCTTCTTCGGTGTCCATGGATAGCCAAGCCAAACGCTCCAGTTCTTTCGGCAACCGCGTGAGCTCTTGGGCGAGGGCCGAAAAGTGATTGGCGATATTGTACCCCAGCGCACGGGACCCCGAATGGCTCAAAAGTGCGAGCCAATTGCCCGCCGGAATGCCTTCCGCCGGCTCCTGGAGCCGAATCTCCCCGAACTCGACGAAGTGATTGCCGCCACCAGAGGTGCCGAACTGTAACGCCGCGCGCGTACGTAAGTCTTTCTTCTGCAGACGACGCTCCACGGCCGCTAACCGCGGGTCATCTAGCAATGGGTGCTCCAACGCCTTGGGCCGCAAGGCTCGTCCAAAGTGCGTGCCCTTGAGAATCGCTTCACGCAATTTGGCGCGCAGTCGCCCGAGATCAGCGGTCGGCTCGCGGAAGACGGTCAAGTGCATGCGGCACCCGATGTCGACGCCGACCGCATAAGGAATGACCGCGTTCTCGACGGCGGCAACGCCGCCGATGGGCATGCCGTAGCCGACATGCGCATCGGGCATGAGGGCCCCAGCGACGACGGGCGCCAAGCTCATGACATCGTTCATCTGCTTGTGGGCCGAGCTATCAATGCCTTCCGCGCCATAAACTTGATAGTCCAAAGGCTCCGACCGCGGCTGGATCAAGATCCGCTGGCGAAGCCGTTGGGCGATTTCTTGGCGGATTGGATCCAGCTCCGACCACGCGCCCGTGATGGGCGCATCGGGCGTCGCCATCATCGCGGTCACGGCGAGCAGGAAGCCTTCCTCTTTGGCGCAGGGCAGCCGGTGGAGCCGGCCGGCCCAGCGCTTGGCGAGGTGGTCTTCAAAGCCCGTCAGGCAGGCGAGAATACTGGTGAAGTCGGAAGCCATGGCAGTGATCGATTAATTGTTCGATAATCCATTACTGCCATGGTCGACGAGCCTGTACGTCGCCAGCATCTGCGCCGCCGCCCTCTTGCCCTTGCTTTCCAAGGATTCCTCCAGTTCCAAGAGCAGAGAGGTTCCGGCTTGGCTCGAGACGAACGCCGCGAAGCTCATGCCCGCGAGGCCACGTTGGCTGTCGACGTCAGTCAGACGCTCAGCGCATAAACGATGGATCTTCGAGAACGCCCCCCAGGCCTTCTGGGCGGACGCGATGTCCTCCCGCAGGAGCGAGGCGAACGTCGCGATGGGGAGGAGGACGGCGGGACCCATATCACAGATGCAATACCTGTCCGTGATTCTACCTTTCAGGACGCTGGCCATGCCCCTAAGGAGGGCGATTTTTTCGGTGACCGAAAGGCTCCATACATCTGAGGCCACCAAGCCCCTCTCCGCCCTAACGCCTTTGGGCGTCAACTTCAGGAAAGAATCATCGAAGCCATCCAGACCACCAAATGAAGCGACCAGTTCCTCTTTCACCCTGCCGTTGGGCAACTGGCCGATGATGATGAGGTTCCTCACGAGCGAAGCGGTGGACACGGTGAGCGTGAGGTCGCCGGCGTGGCCGGCGACCTGTGTAATATCTTGGACGATAATCATGTTTTTAGGTGTTTTAGGTATACCGCGCAAATAGCGGCGAAAGAAAATCAAACGAAGTGCCTCTATAAATAGAAGAGGCCGGACCCCGAAACGAACGTCTCGGTTTCCGGCCTCTGAATACGGTCTTAGATCTCGCCCTTGGCGAACTTCGCCATCAACGCAGGCGTCGCGCCGTCGAAACCGACGACGTCGAGCATGCCCGCGTCATTGGGATCGGCGATGGTGAAGCCGGTCGAGGTCATGCCAACGACGATCAGCTTAGCGCCGATACCGGTGGCCTGCCTGTACTTCTCCAGCGCCTGAACGGGGTGGGAGCCGCCACCGTACGTTTCGTTGTCCGTGAGGACAACGAAGGTATCGACGTTGACTCTGTTCGTCAGCGCCCAAGTCATGGGCACCGAAGCGTTGGTCGAGCCGAACGTGAGTCCGGAGACCTTCCTCGTCGCGACGTCGACCCTGTCCTTGGCGGTGATGCCGAGGTCCCTGAACGAGTCAGCGAAACCCATGATGGCGGTCCAAGGTTCCGTCCTCGCCGCGACGACCGCAAGGGCCGCCGTTGCCGCCGAGGGCGATAGACCGGGAACACCGGCGATCTCGCCCCAGGACATCGAGCCAGAAACGTCGAGACCGAGGAGGTGCCTCGTGCCCGCGGGTTCGACGACTCCGAAGGAGAGCTCGAATGCTTCGTCGAGTGCTTCGACTACTTTATTCGAGACTGTCCACGTGGCCGCCGACCTCACGCCCCTGCCCGAAGAGTAAGTCCTCAGGGCGGAGAGCAACTGGATAGGATGGACTTTGGCACCCCTAAGCCTCTCGGCATCGGTCAGTCTCTGGAAGACCAGTTTCTCGGCGTCGGAGAGGGGCTTGAGGAGCCCGATCTTCGACATGGTGCCGAGATTCCTGATCATCGCCGTCATGGGCATCTCCTGAAGGAGCGCTTCCCAGACCTCGACCCTGTTAAGGGCTTCGGTGGGCAATGCTTCTCTGGGGAGCCTGTGGGTGACGATGAGGTCGACCAGCTTCTTGACCGAGGCCTGGTTGGCTTCGGCGAAGATTGCTTTCACTTCCGCGGTGTCCGCCTGTTCGGCGACGAGCTTCAGTCCGGAGGCCTGTTCAGCCGCCCACACGAAATCGAGGGCCTTGTCGCCAGGCGCGACAGGGGCTTTCGCCCAGTCGGCTTTCTCGTGCTTCGCGGTCCAGCCGAAGAGCTTGCCCTGGACTTCCGTCTCAGGGACAGGCTTGGCGAGCCTCAGGACGTCCTTCATCGACCAGCCTTCCCTCTGCTTGTATTTAACAAGCTGCAGGGCGAGCGTCTCATTCTTCCTGCCCTTGAACCAGAGCTGAACAGCCTTCTTAAGTCCCCTGCCCCAACCCCTAAGTCCGTTGACAGCGTCAACGAACTTAAGGAGGTGGGTGCCCGTCTTAAGGGCGGAGGGAACCGCGGCGAGGGCGGCCTTTCTGGTCGCGTCGTCGCCCTTGGAGGCGGCGAGCGCGAGGACGAAGATCGCGGTGTCGGGCTTGGGGGCCCTGCCGGACTTCAGTATCTCGACGGTCTTCTCCACGACCATGACGCCGTCCTTTTTGAGGAGCAGCAGGACGTGGTTGGCGTTCTCCGCCGTGAGCTTCTTTTCGGAAACGTAGAAGGTGCCGCCCTCGGTGCCGAGGATGAGGAACCTTTCCAGCTGCTTCCATTCGTCGAGCTTGAAGACGAAGCCCCCGGCGTTGTTTTCGACCATGTCCCTGCCGGGGATGGGAAGCCCCTGATGGGTCTCGGTCGCGTGAAGGCCCGCGAGGGCCTCCTTGATGTTCTTTTTCATTTTGTTTGGTGCCCGTGAGGGCGGTTTTTTGGTTTTTAGTGCATTTGATTGCGGTGTTGGTTTGGACTGAAAGGGATACCGACGCCCGGGAGCCTCCGTGACGAACGGAAGCCCCCGGCTGCGGTGCGTAAGGAGCGAGGCAACGGACGAATTCGAATCGTCACGGATGGCTTATGAAACCATCGGCCAACCCATGGGCGCTGCCGACCGATCTGACGTTGAACTAACAGTTCATTAAAAGTGGAGAGGGCGGGGTTCACACCCGCATGAGCAGATTCGCATAACCCAACCGCGAGCGGCTCTGTTATCCAGAGCAAGGTGGGTGCGTTGGAATAAGGCGCGCTAACGCCTGTCTGCCGTCTTTTATTTTAGACGACCTCTCCAAAAAGTGAAGGGGGCGGGACTCACACCCGCAACTCCGAGCTTATCCAGATAACCCAACGCGAGCGGCTCGGTTCCCCAAGCAAGATGGTGCGCTGGAGTCACGGCGCTTTGATAGTTAAGCTACCCCTCCTAAAATGGTCGTCTCGAAGGGAATCGAACCCCTACTTCTCGGTTCGTAGCCGAGTGGTCTGTCCATTAACATACGAGACGTATGTTGATCCGAAAGTAGCTGCAGATGGGCTCGAACCATCGACCTCCGGGTTATCGACCCAGCGCTCTGCCAACTGAGCTATACGGCTATAAAAATGAAGGGGTCGGGATTTACACCCACATCTCCGCGTTGCCACGGCGCTTTAATGATTAAGCTACCCCTTCAAAAAGCTTGCGCATTCCGGGACGGACGTCGCCCCTGGCCATTTTCTGAATGGCGGGGATAAGGGGAGTCGAACCCCTGCTCTCCGGTGACCAGCAGCCGGACATATTAACCGCAATACGATACCCCCAAATGGTCAGAAAAATGGGCTTCGATCCCACGACCTCGTGCACCCCGAGCACGCGCTCTGCCTGACTGAGCTATTTCCTGATTAAAATAATGAAAGAGGCGGGGATTATACCCACAACTCCGATTTACGTGTAACCCAATTTGCGGCGGCTCGTTTACACGAGCAAGGTGTGCACTGGATATTATCGGCGCTTTAATTTAAGCTACTCCTTCGAAATGGTTAGGTAAAAGGCACTCGAACCCTTGGCCTATATTAAGCTACCCCGACTTAGGCCTGACCTTATTACCTGAAAATGGCCGCGTCGATAGACGCGAGAAACGAGCAAGGGTGTGAATGAGAGGTTTTCGCTAGTAACTCTCTTCCTTCGGCTCGAAGATGGTGTTCGGAGAAGGACTTGAACCCTCATTTGTTGGTCCGTAGCCAACCGCTCTATCCATTGAACTATCCGAACGAAAACTTCTCACCGTCCGGTGAGTGAATTCAAAATTGGTCACCCATGGAGGACTTGAACCTCCACCCTCTCGGTCCCAAACCGAGCGCGATACCATTACGCTAATGAGTGATGAATCCAGACCGCACTTGGGGAATTCGAGCAAGGTTTTGCCGTCGGGATATTGCCGATGAACCGGTTGCCCGGATCGCTACGCTTGCGCGCATCAGCTACGATTTTATACTTTTTCGTTTGTATGAGATAACCGACAACGTTCGGCTCGAAAGGGGACGGAGAAATTCAGCTACCTCCTAGTTAAAATATTCGGCAATGCGGGAACCGAACCTGCCATACGATGAAGCAGATGATTTACGGTCACCGTGTACACCTTGTAATTCGTATGGCCGATAAATGTATCCGGTTAAACCGGATCCGCCGCGCGCCGCCAACCGGCGCTGAAGCAAAGTCGGTAATGGCGCGCGACGGACCCGGGTGAGCCAACGGATTAAGCTCTCCGCTGGCCCTGGTCCGGACTTAAAGAAATGGCAGAAGTTGTAGGAGTCGAACCCACGCCCGCTGGTTTGGAACCAGCGATGCTACCGTAACACTTAACTTCTATAAAAGAGATTTGAGCAAGGTGACAGAGAAAGGAGTGGGCTTACGCCCAACATATGGAGTGTGTGGTAACCTTCCTCAATTCGGCTCAAAAGGGTTGCCCGCGGTAGGATTCGATACCTACACTCTGGGGGTTTTGCAGATAACCAACGACCCGTTCAGCCCGATCATCGGGAAAGGGATGGGGTTGGAATCGGGTATTACCCGACCCTGCCTCTAGCTTGGGCTACGATTGCAGAAATGGTCGGCAGTGTAGGAATCGAACCTACTGTGCGTAAACGCAACGGATTTACAGTCCGCTACTCCCCCATGGAATGTACTACCGTGAAAGGTTCGGAAACCGGATCCGCCGCGCATCGCCAACCGGCGCTGAAGCAAAGTCGGTAATGGTACGCGACGGACCCGGGTGAGCCAACGGATTAAGCTCTCCGCTAGCCCTGGTCCGGACTTGAAGAAATGGCAGGCCAGGAGGGAGTCGAACCCTCGGCTGAAGATTTGGAGTCAACATGCGACACCGTGATCTCTGACCTGTAAATGGTCTGGGAAGGTTGGCTCGACCCCCAACAGGCTCATTAAGAGTTAGGGCACCCTACCAACTGCGTTATTCCCGAATAAAGTGTTGGTGCATCAAACAGGACTTGAACCTGCAACGTTCTGCTTGGAAAGCAGACACTCTGCCAATTGAGTTACTGATGCAAATTCGAGGCCTAGGTGAGAGTCGAACTCACGTATACGGATTTGCAGTCCGCCACATTGCCGTTTTGCTACTAGGCCGTAATGGATGCCCCAAGCGTCACCTACACTCCACGTTACAAGAGAGGTTCCAGTGACAGGGGCAGAGCCAAACTGGTGGAGGGGGTTCTTAGCGTTTTCCTATTTAGCTTCCCGGCTTACCTAGGCTGGCTGAGCCAGCGCAGGGTGAAAAATGATCCCTGGGGGTTGGTTATCCGGTAGCTCGCTGTTTTTGCGGCCTCCGGGCACCCCCAGGGTTTTGTTCTTCGTTTGACTGAGAAAGATCGTGTCGATACGTTGTCCGACCGTTTTAAGGGCCTCGCTGATTAGGCGATGACAGGGTGTCGACTGCATGCATGGGAACATGAAGAGGCGGGGGTTAGTTGCAAGCATGAAAGGTGGAAGCATCGTACTGTTATCATTTAAGTCATTGACTATCAACGAAATTTAACTTCAAAATGTTAATCCAAACCTCTCACTTCCCTACCTTCGTACCGGTTTCGGACGTGAGATAGGCCAAAAGGTCGCGTTGCTGCTCGGGGGAAAAGGCCTGCAGGAGGGCTTCGGGCATGAGCGAGATGGGCTGGGTGTCGCGCTTCGCGATGTCAGTCTTGTCGAGCGTGGTTTCTTGTCCAATCGAACGCAGGGTGAGCGTGCGCTCGGTCCGCGCTCCGACGATGCCGCTGAGGACGCGGCCGTCTTTCATGGTGATGGTGTTGAGGTAATACGCGGCGTCGACGATGGCGTTCGGATCCACGATGTTCTGCAGCAAGTAATCGAGGTCGCGTCGTCCGCTGCCCGTGAGGTCCGGCCCAATCGCGCCGCCTTCCCCAAAGAGTTTATGGCACTGCCCACACACGCCCGCATAGAGCGCCCTACCCTGCGCTATATCCGCCTTCGCTAAAAAGTCCGCAGTGTGTCGCGCCTTGAGTTCAGCGATGAGCTGGAGCTTATCCGCCGGAGTCTCGCGCGCTTCGCCCCACACAGCCACGAGTTGTGCCGTTAACTTGGCGTCATTGAAGCCACGGATTTGCCGCACGGCGGTAGACCCGAGGTCTGACTTCAAGACCTTGCCTTCAGCAATCGCACCGAGGAGTTCCCATGCGAACTTCGGACGCGAGACGAGCGCCATGATGGCCTGCGGGCGCTCATGCGGATAAAGCTGAGGATAGCGGGCGAGGATCTTCTTCGCGACGGCCGGGTCATCAAACTTCGTGAGGCCTTGGATAGCTTCCATGGCAACGCCACGGACGGAAAGGAGTTTCTCGCAATCGGCCCGGAGGTTCGAGTCGTTGGCCTCGATGAGCGCCAACAAGGCGACGCGGCGCTGCTCGGTGAGGGCTTTCTCATCCAAGGCAATCTTGCGCACGGCTTCCAAGGCCAAGCCGTCGCCGAACAACACGTTGAGCTGGCGGACGGCCTCAAGGGCGGCGGTGTCAGTAGAGGGCATCGACGCGACAAACTTATCCCACGCGGCAGGCTTCTTCGCCTTACGCCAACCTTTGAGCCCTTCCACCAAGCCCGCGACAAGTGGGGCGTGACCATCCGGCATATCCGCCGCACCCGCCAAGAGGTCGTTCAGCGGTTCCGGCTGCTTGTCCGAGGCTTCGGCCAAACGTCGTGCGATGAGTTTGCTAACCTGCGGGACGCGGCACACGTGCGCGACATCGACCAAGGCCGGGAGCGGGAGTTCGCGGATGCCAGTCCAAACAAGCAAGGGAAGGTTGTGATCCGTGCTGTCCTGCTCGTAACGAAGGAGGTGCTGGGCCACGAGCGCACGAATCGGTGCGGTGAGGTGCGGGAGCGATGAAGCGAGGGCCAAACGGACGCGTTGACCGCGCGGCTGGCTAGCCAGCTGCAGCAAGGCGGCTTCTTGTTCTTCGCAGGCCGCGATGAAACCGAACTGGTGGGCGTACTTGGTCAGGGAATTATTTCGCCGTACCAGCGGCTCGGTGAGTTCGCGCTCAATCAAGCGGGCAAGGACATCCGGGCGCTGCTCGGCGAGGATGGCCTCCGGCGAGTAACGCGCCTGATGTTGCGCCGTGAAAGGGCTAACGCCCTTCGGCATGGCTTCCATCGCCAGGAGGGTCGAATGGGCGTTGAGCGCGAGCACGGGGTCCGCTTCGGCGGCGAGCTTCTCCCAGGCGGCGATACCAGGCGAAAGGTCTTGGCCCTTCCACGCGCGCTCGCGGAGTTCCCATCGCGCCATCCGCACAAGCCATTCGTTGCGGCTGCGCTGCAGTTCGACGAGCTGGGCCGCCGTGGCCTTCGTCAGGTCGACGTCAGGCTGCTTGGGCGTGCCATAGGCGACCTTGAAGATGCGCCCGCTGGTCCGGTGAATGCCGTCTTCATCGTGACACTCCCCGATATCGCTCCAGTCCAAAATCGTCACCGCCCCATCCGGGCCTTGGCTGAGCTCGATGCCGCGGAACCAGGGATCGGCGGACTTCAAGATATCGGGCTGGTGCTTCATGACCAACGCACTGCCGACCCGCTCGATGGCTTCGACGTTCACGCGTCGGCCATGCATGTTCAGGGTCATGAGTTTATCGCGATACGTCGACGGCCAGTTATCGCCCTGATAAATCATCATACCGACGTGCGCGTGGCCGCCGCCAAAATCCTCCGCGCCACCGCGGCCGCCATCGGGGTCGTTCCACTTCTTGCCGGTATTCCAATGATAGTGGTCGGCCTGTTGGTCGATGAGTTCGTAGACGAACGGATACGGGTCCTCGCCATGCATGCGCTTGAAGTGCGCGCCGTGGATACCCTGCCAACCGTGCCCGATCACCGTGTTGATGAACAGCAGCTCGTGATCCTTGGTCCAGTCGGAGCCCCACGGGTTGGTCGTGCCGTGGCAGTAAGGCTCGAAGATTTTCTTCACCGGATGATAACGCCACAAACCGCCTGCGGTGGGCTGACGCTTATCCTTCGCCACGCCGGGGACATCGACCCACGAAGTGCTCGAGATGCCGACGCGTCCATACAGCCAACCGTCCGGGCCCCACTTCAGTCCGTTCGCAAAGGTATGGCGACTCGCGGCGGTCGTGCTAAATCCATCGAGGATGACTTTCGGTGGGCCCGCGGGCTTATCACCAGCCATCGGAATGAAGAGCAGGTTCGGCGGACAGAGCGCCCATACGCCCCCCAGCCCGCGCTCGATACTGGTGAGCATCTGCACGTCTTCCGTGACGACGGTGCGTTTATCGAACTTCCCGTCGTGGTCAGCATCCTCGAGGATGATGATCCGATCGCGAAGCTTGAGGTCGAAGCGCTCCTTGCCGTTGGCGTAAGTGTAGTTCTCGGCGACCCAAAGGCGGCCGCGCTCGTCCCAGCAAAGGGCGATGGGCTGACGGACATCCGGCTCGGCCGCGAAGAGCGTGGCGGTGAAACCCTCTGGCAGGTGCAGCTTGGTCAGCGCATCCGCGGGCTTCAGCAGCGGGATCGTCTCTGGCTGATTATTGGTCGGTTCCGGAAACGACGCGGCCCCCAGGGACAGGGCAAAGAGTAATGCAAGCGGGCGGGCGTCCATCGGGGTCTGGGTTACCGACCACACTGCGGGTCGAAGGTTCCGAGTCGACCCTGCAAGCGACCCTGAGGGCTCAGAACCCGCGGACGATCTGAGCGTAGACGTCCGTCGAGGCGATCTGCGCCGGCAGGCTGGCCTCACGCGCGGCGATGCACACGGGCCAATCAAGAGGGTCCTCCGGCAGGCGGCCATGCGAGCCCTTCACGAGCGAGGCGTCCTGCGAGACGACTTCCATGAGGGCCTTGAAGCCGAGGGTCTTCTTCAGGAGGAACCAGGCGATGGTGAGCATCGGGAAGCGGATCTTCGGGTCGATGAAGAGCTCCACAGGGTCGTAGCCGGGCTTGCGATGGATATCGATGGACGTGCTTGATGCCGGCGGCGGCTTGGGCCTCGGCATCAAGGACCTGCGCGACGCCCGGCGTGGCGAGGAGGACTTGGCGGACTTTTTCGCGGATCGATGAGTCGAGGACCACGACGTGCGCGACCTGGTGGTCGACGACGGCGAAGGCCTTGGAATTGAAGACGTCGAGGGTCTCGACGCCGGCCTCATCCTTGAGCTCGAGCCAGTCATGCTTGCGGAGGACCTTATTCAGCGGGACGGCCCGGTCGACGGCAGTGATGGCGTATTCGGAAACGATGACGACGTCTACGCCGCGGGACTCCAGGAAATCGGCGAGGTCACCGACGAGCGCGTCGACGTCGCGTCGGGCGGTATCGCTACGCGGGTCGTTGGGCCCAAAGCGCTGCAGGTCGTAATCGAGGTGCGGGAGGTAGACGAGGTTGAGGTCGGGCTGCTCATGCTCCTCGATCCAGCGCGCGGAGGCCGCGATCCATTGCGTGGATGGCAGGCCGGCGCGCGGTCCCCAGAAACTATGGAATGGGAAATCGCCGAGGTCGCGCTTGAGCAGCTCCCGGGTGCGCTGCGGGTAGCTGGCGATGTCGAAGATTTTTCCGCCGTTGGACTTGTAGACGGGACGCGGCGTGACGGAGATGTCCGCGTTCGTGCCCATGTTATACCACCAAAAGAGGTTTGCGACCTTCAGCTTGGGGTTCTTGGCGTGGAGTTCGTCCCAAACTTTTGGAGCGCCGACCACGCGGTTAGACTGCTTCCAGAACTGTACTTCACTGAGCGTGCGGTCGTACCAACCATTGCCGACGATGCCATGCACCGACGGCGTCTGGCCGGTCAGGTAATCGGACTGCGCGGTGCAGGTGACGGCCGGGAACGCAGGTTTAACCTTAGCGACGGAGCCCTTGGCGGCGCGCGCGGCCAGACGTGGCATCACGCCGGACTGCAGATCGCGCGCGGAGAGACCGACGACGTTCAGGACCGCGCGGCGCATGTCTGCTGGTCGCGCGCGCGCAACTCATCGGTCGCGCGGCGGACGATGGCGGTGGCCATTTCGTGGACTTGGAGCGATTTCCCGATCGCCGTCGGCAAGACGAGCGTCAGCTGACCGCCGAGGTGTTCGCGGAACTCCTCGAGCCCGGCCAGCATCGGGGCGCCACCATCGAGGTGCATCTCCGGCGCATAAGTCCGGAAGCCGAGGGCGGTGAGCAGATTCAGGGTGCGCTCAGCTTCTTCCCGGCTGAAATGCCCGAGGTCGCGGGCACACAGGATATCCAAGGCCAAGCCCACGGCGACGGCTTCACCGTGCGTGAGGCGATGGTTCGTCATCGATTCCAGCTTGTGCGCGGCCCAGTGACCGAGGTCGAGCGGACGCGCGCTCCCGAGCTCAAAGGGGTCGCCATTGCCGGCGATGTGACGGGCGTGGAGCTCAGCCGAGCGGCGGACGGCGCGGCCGATGGCGGGGATGTCGCCGGCGGCGAGCAGGTCGGACTCCTTCTCGAGGTTACCGAAGAAGACCGGGTCCTTGAGCAGCGAGACCTTCACGGCTTCGACGAGGCCGTCGCGGAGGCCGCGGGCATCGAGCGAGGCGAGGAGGCCAAGGTCGTTGACGACCGCCGCCGGTACCGCGAAGGCGCCGGTGAAGTTCTTCTTCCCGAAAGTGTTGATGCCGTTCTTCACGCCGACGCCGGCGTCGCCCTGACCCAAGGTCGTGGTGGGCATGCGCACGAGCCGGACGCCGCGGTGGGCGGTCGCCGCGGCGAAACCGACGGCATCGAGGAAGGCGCCCCCACCGATGGCGAGGACGTAGGAGTGACGGCAGATCTTGTCGGCCTCGATGGCTGCGAGCGCGGCCTTGACGACCGCCGAGTCCTTCTTGGCGGCTTCACCGCCGGTCAGCACCAGGGGCGTCCGGGTGAAGTGCACGCCCATGGCCTTGCCGTACGCGGCGATCTCCGCGACGAAGCCCGGGCGGGCCGACGCCAGGCCGGAATCGACGATGGGGATGACCTTGGCCCCGGCGAAGAGGTCGGCGAGGACGCGATTGCCGGACGCGAACGCATGCTCCGTGAAGAAGATGCGGTGGCGGTAGGTTACCGAGAATTCGAGGTCAAGGGAGTCGTCCATAGCCCTGGGGGAGGGGTTATCAGAGCCCTTACGACCCCTGCGGGCAAGCCCTGTTCCCTGCCGCCTACTGTCAATTTCCGCCAAAAAGCCTTAAGTCTGCGGAATCCAGCGACGGAACAGCAACGTCAGGCCAAAGCAGACGAGCGGACCGAAGACGGCCAGGCCCAACATCGGATACCAGTTCGCGACTGCCGCTAGGTGCCTTTCGCTGAGCTCACCTGCGCTTTGGAGCGCATAGACGATGTAAGCAAAGCCGAGAACGGACGAGAGGAGCAGATAGTCCAGCATCGGGAAGGCCGCCAAGCGGTCGGACACCCGCCCCGGGACGCCTGCCGGCAAAGGGTGGCGGCGATCGGAGAACCAAATCCAAGCCATATAGAGCAGACAAATGGGTAGGACGAAAATCGACCCCATGCTAAGTCCATACAAGACGAGTACCGCTGGATAAGGCACCAAGTAGATGACCCACGAAGTCCAAGCGGGCGGGTTGGAATCCGTCGCCTCGTGGCGCGCGACCCAGGTGAGCGTGAAGGTCAAGAGCCACAAGGTAAAGGAACACAGCAGGACGAACGTCCAACCAGGCCAACCCAAGCTATCGAGAGAGACGCCCGCCACCACGAGGCCGAGGATGGGCAGTAAGGCGCGACACAAGCCCATGACGACCGGAGCCCAGACGACGCCTTTGTGCCAACGGTTATAGACGAGTACGGCCGCGACTAAGAGGCCCGCCACCAAGACTACTTCGCCTGCATAGTTATTATTACGTTCGTCGCTACCGAGCGGAAAGGACCGCGCATGCAGGATGCGAATCGCCACGGCACCGACAGCGCCCGCCAGCAGCAGCGAGAACCCCACCAGATAAGCGGTGTCAGCGGAAACTTGGCCGGAAGGAATCGGACGCGTGGGGCGATGT
>Ga0255117_1000218_pt1 | contig 18435 bp, 1 predicted proteins | sample Law_Atlam_RepA_8_2_FD_188583 | JGI IMG/M metagenome (GOLD analysis project Ga0255117, IMG submission 188583) | Freshwater microbial communities from St. Lawrence River, New York, United States - Law_Atlam_RepA_8h | ecosystem: Environmental > Aquatic > Freshwater > River | place: USA: New York...
ACCCTACCCTGCCCATCCCATGCGACGACTTTCCCTGGCTTTCTGCGGCAGCGGCTCCCGGGCCCGGACCTACGCCGCCATCGCCGCCGGTATGAGCGACCAATTCGCCCTCGTGGCCGCGGCCGACCCGGTCCCGGAGCGCGTCGCGGCGATCCGCTCCCACGCGCCGGCCGGGGCCGACTTTCGGTCCTTCGCCTCGGCCGAGGCGATGTTCGCCGCCGGCAAACCTGCCGACGTGGTGGTCGTGGGGACCCAGGATGCCCAGCACCGCGACCACGCGATCCGGGCGATGGAGCTCGGGTGCGACCTGCTGCTGGAGAAGCCGATCGCCCACCGGCTCGAGGATACCCTGGCCGTGCGCGACGCCGCCCGCCGCCTGGGCCGCCGGGTGGTCGTCTGCCATGTGCTGCGCTACACACCCTTCTACGCCCGGGTCCATGCGTTGCTGCGTGCCGGCGCCATCGGCGACATCGTCTCCGCGAACTTCATCGAAGGGGTGCAACCCTGGCATCAGGCGCACTCGTTCGTGCGCGGTCATTGGTCGGTCGAGGCTAGCTCCTCCCCGATGATCCTGGCCAAGAGCTGCCACGACATGGACTTACTGGCCTGGCTCATCGACCGCCCCTGCGAGGCCCTCTCCTCCCACGGGGGCCTGTCGCACTTCACCGCGGCGCGCGCGCCCGCCGGTGCCCCGGCGCGCTGTACCGACGGCTGCCCGGCGGCGGCGACCTGTCTTTACGACGCCCACCGCTACGCCCGGCCGGAAGGCCGGCGCTGGCTGGCGATGGTCCATGACCGCGCCAAGGAAGCCAGCGACGCGGAGGTCTTCGACTGGCTACGGACGAGCCCTTGGGGGCGTTGTGTCTACCGCTGCGATAACGACGTGGTGGACCATCAGGTGATCGCGGCCCGGTTCACCGGCCAGGTCACGGCGACCTTCACGATGACGGCGTTCGACGAGGGCCGCCACCTGGAGGTCTTCGGCACGGAGGGCGTGCTGCGCGGCGGGGCTTTCGTGAAGAAGCAGCTCGGGTGCGACCTCACGGTGACCCGCCATGGCTGGGAACAGCCCACGGAGAAGATCGTGGTCGAGACGCCCGCGGCGGGCTACGCCGGCCACGGCGGAGGAGATTTCGGGTTGATGAGCACCTTGCACGCGGACCTGACCTGTCCGGATCCGGCCGCGATGCGCACCTCGCTGGAGGTATCCCTGCAGAGCCATCTCATGGCCTTCGCCGCCGAAGAGTCCCGACGCTCCGGCCGGACCGTGACCTTGGCGGTCTGACGGTCGGCGGAAAGTTGTCCACCGTGGCGCCCCCTTGGGGATTCGAACCCCAGTTACTTCGATGAAAACGAGGTGTCCTGGACCGGGCTAGACGAAGGGGGCGGACGGTGGAAAAGCCGAAATTAGGAACGAAGGTGCGTTGGTCAAGGCTTTTGGGCGAACAACAAAAAGGGCGGCAATCCCTCGGAATGCCGCCCCTGGGGGGACCTCGGCTTGGCTTTTAAGCGTCAGAACCGCTTACGGTAACTGATATTGAAGCCCGTGCCGGTGCCTTGGTTCTTCTCGTAGGTCAGGCCCAGGCTGTAGGTCGTGTTCTCGTTCGGCCCGAAGTTGATCGAGGGCGCGAAGTAGTAACCGGAACCACCCGTGACACGCAGGGGCGAGGTGTAACTCTGCCCGTTCAACCCGTTGGTATCGGCGTTGGTGGCGGTGAAGTCGCTCGTCTCACCCGAACCTTGGTTGAGATAACCTAGGTCGGCCGAGAAGCGGTAGCGCCAGGTGCCATCCTCGGACTCCCACTGCTTGTGGAAACCGACGCCCGCCCGGAGCGAGGTCTGGGCGATGGTCTTCGCCGTGACCTTCAGGGCATCGACCTGGCCGGTTTCCTCGAGGTTGGAGAGGCTGGTCGAGGAGACCTGGACGCCGAGGAACGGCGTGGCGTAGGCGCCGACGGCCTTCATGGGCAGGACCGTGCCGATCCGGGCCCAGCCACCGATGGTCGTCGCCGTCGGGGAAGCGACGTTGGTCGTGCCCGGCGCCATGACGGAATCGCGGCGGGTCTCGCCGGACAGGCGGCCCACGGAGAAGCCGGCGTCGAACGACAGGAGGTCGTTGTAGAACGTGGTCCCGGCGAAGACGTCCGCGCGGATGTCGTTGCCCTCGAACTTGGCGCTGGTGTCGCCGGTGGTGGTCACGCGGTTGGCGCCGAGGGTGAAGCCGTAATTGGCGCCCTCGTCCGTCTGCCGGATCAGGCCCGCATGGACGCCCATCAGGTTACCCTTCGTCTTGGTCTCGCCGGAGGCGCCGAGGCTGAGCTGGCGGATGTCGCTGCCCACGAACCATTCGGAATTGACGATGGACAAGCCGGCGCGGTCGAAGCGGCGCGTCTCCAAGCGCTTGGCCAGGAGGGCCTCCGAGGAACGGAACCCTTCGATCGACATGGCGGCGGCGGAAGCCGCGCCGAACGGCGTCAGGTTGTTGATCGCGATCTGCAACTGCGCGTCGCTCATGAGCGCCAGTTTGGAGCCGAGGAGGTTGAAGGTGGTGGCGTTCGGCGTGGCCTGCCAGACGTCGTCAGAGGTGCCGAGGTTGCCGTCGACGCCGTTGTCGACGCGCACGATGTCGACCCGCGCGAGGCTCTTGACCGCGGTACGCAGGGCGGCGGGCCCCCTGAAAGCGTCGTAATCAGCTGCGGTGCGGACCGAGTAGACGGCGACCTCGTTGGGGAGCACCGGGACGCCGACAACGACGGGCGCCGTCGGAATCGACAACAGGTAGGGCTTCGGGGCCGCCCCGATCATGGTGATCGAACCAGCCGGGATGACCGACGTGTAGTAGGACGACGCGAGGGCGCTCGGCGTGATCGCCACCGTCCCGGCAGGGACGGCGGTGAGGGCGCTGCTCAGCGTGACACCAGCCACGCGGGTGATCGTGCCAGCAGGAGTCGCCGTGGTGGGCTTATCCAACGTCAGGGTGTTGCCGACGATGGCCGTGATAGCGGAGTTCGCGGCGATACCCGCACCCGTCACGACCTGACCGACCGCGAGACCAGTGGCATCATCGAGGATGACGGAATTGTCGAAGCCTCCGGTGGCCGTTCGCGCCAGGGAGCTGACGACACCGGTAACCGAGGTGCCGGCGGCCAGGCCCGTGCCGGCGAGTCTGTCGCCGACGCGGAGGCCGCCTAGGTTCGCGGTGGCGAGGAAAGTCTGTCCGGAGACGCCACCGGCGGCGGCGACGTTGGCCGGCGTGAGTCCCTTGAAGAGCACATAGCGCTGGCCGAACGGGAGGGCGGCGACGCCGTCCTTGGACAGCACGATCTTGCCGTTGCCGCCGCTGTTCAGGTCCGCGACTCCGTAGAACTCGATACGGTCGTTGAAGGTGCCGTTGGTCTCCGTGGCGGAAAGCTCCAACTGGTAGGTGCCGGTATTGGTGACGTCGCCCGTGACCGTGATGACGCCGGGCGAGTAGCCCGGGGCGACAATACCGTTGTTGGTGAAATCCGCCGGCGCCGCCAGCGTGCCCAGGACGGCCGAACCACGGAGCGTGGAAGTGCTGCCCACCGAGATATCCCCGGAGATGGCCACATTGGGGGCGACCGCCGTACCGAGCGCCACCTTGGCTTCGCCGGTGAGCGCCAGGCCGCCGGCAAAACTGCCGCCGATGGTCAGGACGCCGGAACCAAGTTCACCATCGACCCGAATCAGGCCGGTGCCGCTGGAGGCGGTGAAGGCGCCGGTGGCGAGCGTCGCCGCGCCGCTGCCCTGTTTGATATCAAGGAAGCCGCCCTTGAGGGTGATCGGGCGGCCGCCGAGGATGCTGCCGTTCGCGGATTCGACAATGAGGTGGCCGGCCTCGATCTCATAGGACGAGAAGACCGCCGCCGTCACGCTGGCGGTCCGGCCATCGAGGTAACCCGCGCCGGTCTTGATGAAGCGACCGGCGGCCGTGACGCCGGCGACCGTGCCAAAGAATTCCTCGGGCGCGTTGTAGGAGCCACCGACCGCACGCACCGCGACGGAGCCCTGGTTGGCCAGGACCGCGGAGCTTTGGGCGAGGGTGAGGGTCTTGGAGCCGAAAGCGGGCCGGACCTCGATATGTCCGGCTTCGGTGGACGTGCCGACAGCGAGGGTGTTGGTGGTCGCGTGGGAGAGGGGGTCCAGGAAGTCGGTCGCGAAAGTAGGCGCCAAGAACGAGGCGCGCGCCGGACCGGCCAGCGTCAGGTCGGTGTTGATATAGCCGGAAGCGACGACGCCGAGCATCGTGGTCGGCAGGTTCTGGCGCAGCGTGACGGCCTGGGACGCCGCGGCGCTTCCGGGCGCCGGGGAGAAGGCCAGGGTGGAGCCGACGGAACCCTCGACGCCGACGACCTCGCTCTGGCCGTTAGTCCAGAGCGCGACATTGCCCTGCAAGCCGATCGAGCCCAGTTGCGGCACGGAAGTCAGCGCCACGGTGGCGCCGGTGCCGGCGTTGGCGAGGATGAGCGAGCTGCCGGCGGCGGCGGTCACCTGGGAGCCCAGGGCGCGCTCGGTGCCGTCGCCCAAGGCGATTTCCAACGTGGTGTTGGCGGCCAGGTTGGCGGTGAAGATCCCGGTGGTGAGGCTGTTGGGGACCGCGTTGATCAAGGTGATCGACGTGCCGATTCCGTTGGCCCGGCCGTCGCTGACGCGGAGCTTGCCGCCTTGGACGACGTAGTTTTCGGCGGTGTTGCCGGGGTTGGTCAGCCGGACTTCCCCGGCCCCGGTCTTGAGGATGGTGCCGCCGGCCGTGCCGGTGCCGACGCCGGTGCTGTTGACCTGGCCGGCGTACGTCCATGCCAGCGTCGGGTTGTCGTTGTTGAAGCCGATGGTGGCCCCATCGTCGACGGAGAGGTTGGCCGTGCCGAAGCCGGCCTCGCTGCCGATGAGGGTGCCGGCATGCACGTTGATGGCACCGATGAGGTTGGCCGTCCCGAGGCGCGCGAGGTTGAAGGTGCCGGCTCCCAGCTTCTCGATGATAGCGCCGCCCACGATGCTTCCGCGGTAGACCGCGATGGTGGCGGCGGAGACATTGATGGTCAGGACGGAGCCCGTGCCGTTGATGGTCGAACTGGCGTCGCCCGCCACGTTGGCGAGGTCCTGGCGGAAGCCGGAGACATCCAAGGTCGTGTTGATGCCGAGGTTCACGGCCGAGGCCGTGGTGAAGGTCGCCGCGGTGTTCAGCTTGAGCGTGCCACCCGTGAGGTTAACCGCGCCCGTGAGGGAGAGCGGGACGTCGAGCTGCAGGAGACCTCCGCCGGTCTTCTCGAAGTTGCCTGCGCCCTTGATGTCGCCCTGATAGAAGGCGTAGTCACCGCTGCGCGCCACGGTGGTCGCGGCGCTGAGCGTGAGGGTGTTCGCGTCGACGATGGCGGCGATGGTGCCGAGCAGCACCGGGGAGCCGGCCACGGTGTTGTCGTAGACGCGCATCCCGGCCCGGAGGCCCGCCGTGGTCGCGGACACCGAGGTGCCGGCGGCCGCCTGGGTGGCGGCGCGGCTGACCTGGGTGCCGTAAGTTTCGGCGCCGACGATGCCCTGGGTGGCGACGGCGGTCGTGGGTAGGTCCAAGGTCAGCGAATCCGTCCCGACCGCGACGACCACGGAGCCGGCGGCGATGCCGGCGCCAGAGACGCGCTGGCCGACGTAGAAGCCGGCGGCGGAGGCGACAGGGACGACGGTGCCGGCCAGCAGCTGGGTGCCGGTGGTGGCCGCGACCTTGTCGGCGAAGGTGGTGCCCGCGGCGATGTCGATCGTGCCGAAGAGGGTGCCATCCTTGGGCAAGGCGTTGACGACGACCTTGCCCGCCAGCACGGACAGGGTGCCGGTGGTGGTGAAGCTGCCGCCGATGGTGAGGGTGCCGGCGCCGGTCTTGGAGGTGTTGCCCGGGCCGCTGATCGAACCGGTCCATGCCAGGTCGTTCGGCGTGTTGAGCTGGAAGTTCGTGCCGGCGCGGACGTTGACGATACCGCCAGTGATGGAGGAGAGATTGCCGGGGTTGAACTGGACGGAGCCCTCGACGATGTCGATGCGGCCGGTGGACCAGCCGGTGGTCGTGTTGATCACGAGGGTGCCCGCGCCGAGCTTCTCGAAACCGCCGACACCGGCGATGGGTCGGTTGAACTCCAAGATGCCGGTATCGACGTTGATGGCCAAGGAGCCCAGCGTGCCGATGTTGATGCTCGAGGTGTTGGGCAGCGAGCCGCCGTTGATCTGGAGGACGCCGCCTTGGATGTTGGTGGCCCCGGAGTAATTGTTGACGCCCGCGAGGATCAGCCGCTCCGGCCCGATCTTGGTGAGGCCGCCGGTGCCCGTGATGTCGCCACGGAAGGACAGGACCTGCTGGTCGGCGACGGTGAGGACGCGGACGCTGCCAGTGGCCGCGGCGGTCAAGGCTTGGCTAAGGGTGACGCCAGCCAGGCCGGTCACCACGCCGGACGAAGCCGCCTGCAGCGCGTTGCTCAGGGTGATGCTGGCGTTGGGCGCGATCGCGGTGATGACCGTGTTGGCGGGGATGCCGACGCCGGTGACGATCTGACCGACGGTCAGCCCGGCGGTGTTGGTGGTGGGCAGGGTGGTTTCGCCGGCGAGGATGGTTCCCGTGAGGGTGGCCGAGCCCGCGGCGAGGATGCTGGTGATCGCAGCGCCGGCCGGAATACCGGTGCCGAGGATGGTGCGGCCTTGGATGAGCCCAGTGACATCGGCCAGGGCGAGGGTGGTGCCACCTTGGGCACCGGCCACGACGGTCCGGACGACCTGCTCACCGAGCGTAGAGGCCAGGTAGCCCACGGTGTTCTCGCGCGACATCCCGGTAACGGGGAGGTTGGTGAGGTCGCCGGCCGACTGGAAGCTCAGCGGGGTGTCGAGCGTGAGGACGTTGCCGTTGATGCCGGTGATCACGGAGCCCGGCGTGATGCCGGAGCGGATCGCCAGCTCGCCAGTCGCGGGAGCGAGCAGGTTGGTGTCGAGGGTGACGGTGTTGGTGGCGGTATCCAGGCCGATAATCCTCGCGCCGGTCGGGATGCCGGTCAGGACCGTCAAGGTGCCGCTGGTGGCGGCGGTGGTGCTCGCGCTGAGCAGCACGTCGTTCCCCGCGAACCCGGTGATCGTGGTACCCGCCGGGATACCGACGCCGGTCACCATCTGGCCGGCGGCCAGACCGGTGGTATCGGCGACGGTGACGAAACCCGCGTTGATGGCGCCGGGGACGAGGGACTTGCGGAGGGCTTCGGAATAAACGGTCTGCCCGACGGCGAGCTTGGACGCGTCGGCGACGACGAGGGTGGGCTGGGAAGCGGTCAGGCGGCCCGCGGCCTGCGCGGTGAGCACGTTGCTCAGGGTCAGCGTGTTCGTCGCGAGGTCGATGCCGACAATCGTGGTGCCCGCCGGGATGCCCGTCGCGACGGTGAGCAGGCCGGAAGAAGCGGCGGTCAGGGGGGCGCTAAGGTTCACCCTATTGCCGACGACGCTCTGAATCGTGGTGCCGGCCGGGATGCCAAGGCCCGTCACGGTCTGGCCCGCCGCGAGGTTGGCGGTATTGCCGACCGTGACAAAGGAAATGACCGCCCCCGCGGCGGAGGAGTTGTTGATCGGCTTGACGATGGGAATCGTCCCGATCGCCTGGCCCGGCGAGAGGTTGGTCACGTCAGCCAAGGTGATCGTGGGGGTGAGGGCCGCGCCGGCGCCGATCTGGCGGATGAAGAAGTCACCCGACCCGACGGACGCCGTCGGGTCGATGCCGTTGACCGGGGAGCCGGCGCTGAGACCGGCGACGCTGGCGAGGCTGACCGTGTTGGCGCCCGCGGCGCCCCACGGCAGGGTGATGGTGGCGTTGACCGAGGGGGTCGTCTGCAGGTAGAATGCGGGATTGGCGTCCGGCGAGGTCCCGGGGAAGTTGGTGAGTGCGGCGTTGAGCTCGGCGATCTGGCCGGTCGTCTTGCCGACGATCAAGGTGCCGCCGTTGAGGTTGATGGTCGACCCGGCCTGGCCGAAGAGCGACCCGACGGTCTGGTTGCCCGTGGCATTGAGGGACGCACCGGCGAGGAGCACGAGGCCGGCGGTGTTCTGGATGCTGTTCGTGCCGGTGAGGGCGAGGGCGCCCTGCTTGACGACGGTCGCGCCGTAGTAGGCGTTCAGGCCGGAGAGGGTCAGCGTGCTGGCACCCTGCTTGACGAGGTTGCCCGCGCCCGTGATCTTGCCTTGGTAGGTCGTGGCGGCGTTCTGATTCAGGGTGACGCTGCCGCGGCCGAGCTCGATGCGGGTGTTGGCGTCGCCGACGAGGTTGTTGACGCGCTGCGTGGTGTCGTTGAAACGGATGGTCGTCTCGTAGCCCAGGCCGCCGTTCACGTCATTGTCACCGATGCCCGAGGAGAGCACGATGGAGGAGGCGTTCACGAACGTGTTGTCCTGGCCGAAAGAGAAGGCCAGCGTGATGCCGCTGCGGACGACGAGGTCGCCGAAGAAGAGGTCCTGCCGGTTGTAAACGTCGATCACGCCGAGCTGGCCGTTGCCGATCGTGGCGTTACCGGAGCGGGTGTTGACGATGTTGTCCGTCGGGGCCACGGTCAGGACGGAGCCGGCGGCGCCGTTGATCTGCGCCCGGAGCGTACCGGCGTTGTTCTGGACGATGGAGAGGGTGCCGGCGGCGCCCAGCACGACGCGGCCGTAGCCGAGGCTCTGCACGTTCGCGATGATCTTGCCGCCGTTGACGTCGATCTGGCCGATGGTCGAGCTGGTGCCCATCAGCGCGAGCGCGCCGACGCCCTGCTTGTCGAACACGCCTTGGCCGCCGTTGATGCTGCCGGTGAAGTAACCGTCGAGGTTCGCGTCCTGGATGACGACAAGGCGCTGGTTCGGCGAGACGTCGATGCGGGAACCGGTGCCGGGACCGGCGTCCCAGAGGTTGACCGCGGCTTCCGCGAAGAGGGCCTGCAGGTTGCGGATCGTCTGGTTACTGCGGACCTCCAGCACGGGAGCGCCGCCGGCGGGGAGGTAGCCCGGACGCCATTCGGTGCCGCCGGCATCGTCGGTGGCGGAGTTGAATTCCGTCAGCGTGGTCTGCCCAGTCGGCGAACCGCCGATGAGGTTGACGGAGGCGGCCTGGCGGAGGGCGAGGCCGTTGGGGTCGTTGAGCACGAGGTCGCCGCCGGCGATGAAGACGTCGCCGGTGAGACGGCTGCTGTTCAGGATAGTCAGCTGACCGGTGCCGGTCTTGAAGAGGCGACCGGCGCCGTCGATGCGACCGATGGAACCGACCATGCCAGCATCGAAATGGGCGTTGAGGGCGTAGTCGGCGTCCTTGCCGACCTCAAGGACGGTGTTGACGTCGGACCCCTCGTTGCCGCTCACGAAGTCGACCAAGGTGCCAGCGTAAAGGTTATGGACGAAATTCAGGCGGAAAACCAGCGGCGAGGAGGGATTGCCCAGCTGGCCGTCGCCGAGCTGCGGGCCTTGGCGGACGACGTTGTAAGGGGTGTTCTGGAAGCTGAGCGTGGAGTTACCCTGCACCAGGACGGCCTTGGCGCCGACCATCCGCGACGTGAAACCCGCCGGGGCATTGCCGCCGTAGTTCGCCCACTGGTTGAGGTAGCCGCTGACGACCAGCGAACCTTGGTTGACGATGGCGATGCCCGAGAAGGCGCCCTGGGCGCGCAGGTCGTTGGGCAGGTTGGAGTTGTTCGTGAAGGTGTTGTTGCCGAAGTAGTTGATATCCTTGAAGGCATCGTACTGGAGGGTACCGCCGCCGGTCTTGATGAACAGGGGGACCACGTCGGCGATCGCCAAGTCGGTCACCGGGAAGGCGGTGATCGAGGTGAAGTCGTCGCTGAGTAGCTTGATCTGGGTGGTCGCGGCCACCTGCTGGTTGACGATGAGCTGAGTGCGGACGCCGCCGCCGGGCTGGCTGAGGTTCAGCGAGGTGATCGTGCGGGTCAGCTCCTGGATCTGCGTCGGGCTCGGCAAGGAGCCGGGTGCGCTGAGGTTGGTCAGGTTGACGATGCCCGTGAGGGGCGCGCCGACGAGCACCTGCGCCGGGTTGGTCTGCGGCGCGGCGTAGTTGACGGTGACGTCGGCCCGGGCGAGGGGGGCGGCCGCGAGGGCGGCAGCCAGGACGAGGAAGCGGCGGGAGAGTTTCATTGCGGAAAGGAAGTGAGCGGGACGATCAGAAGCGACGGCGGTAGCCGGCCTCGAAGCCGGTGGTCTGGGTGGAGCCGGCCTTCTCGAGCGAGATCGTCAGGTAATAGGCCGTGTCAGGGTTCGGGCCGAACGTGAACGACGGCACGACGCGGACGCCGGAGCCGGCGGCGACATTGGTCTTGGTGTTGAAGGCACCGACCCCGCCGAAATTGGCCTCGATGTCGGCCGTCTTCCCCCCGCCCACTTCAGCGAAAGCCTCGAGGTCGAAGGCGAACTTGATCATCTGGCCCTCGTGGACGGACAGCCAGGCGATCCCCGTGCCGGTGGAGGCGCGGGCCGACGTGTAGTCGTAGGAACTAACGCTCAGGGAAGACGGGTCATTGGACCGGCTGCCATTGGTTTCGATGAACGACTTGCCGCTGACGCGGACGAGGTCGAGGCCGACGAACGGGGTGAAGTTGACGCCACCCTTGGTCGCCAAACCCGCGCCGAGGCGGGCGAAGGCGCCGTAAGACATCGCCGAGGGCGAGCCGCGCTGCGTGCCGAGGAATGTGACGCGCTCGGAGGTGTTCGTGCTGTTGCCGAAGGAGACGCCGGCGTCGAGGTAGACGGTGTCGCGACGCTCGCCTAACATGCCGGAGAAGAAGGCGGTGGCGCGGAAAGCGTTGCCGGAGACGGACCCAGCGCCTTCGGCGAGGGTGCTGGTGGTGCGGGAGGCGCCGAGAGTTACGCCGGCCACGGACCACGGGTTGAGGTCCTTCATGTAGCCGCCGAGGAGGCCGGTGAGGGTGGAGTTGAACGGCGGCGCGCCCGCGCCGGACCCGCCCTGGAAGCGCGTCGAGGTGGCCTCGACGAAGAACTCGTTGTAGTAGACGCTGTAACCCGCGCGGTCGTAGCGGCGCTGGTCGAGGCGACGCTGGAGGGCGTCGGTCTCGGCGCGCTGCTCGAGGGCGACGGTCGCCGGGATGGCCGACAGGGAGGCGGGCTGGAGCGAACGAATCGAGGTGGCGAGCGTCGCGTCATCCATGAGCATGAGGCGGGCCGCCAGCTCGTTGAGGTTGGCCGGATCGGCGACCAAAACGGATCCGCCCAACCGCAGGGCGCCGCCCGCGCCGGTCTTGGTGATGTCCTGCAGGTAGTTAACGACGCCGGTGGCGACGCCCGGAATGGCGTAACGGTCCGCGCCGCCGACGAAGTAGACGGCGTATTCGGAGGGCGAAGTCTCGAGACCGGGGAAGGAACCGACGGCGCGCGGCTCGACGACGAGGTAGCGGCCATTGGTGTCGCTCGTCGTGATGGCGTTCGGGGACAGGAGATTCGCGAAGCTCTCGGCGACGGTGGGCGTCCCGTCGACCGAAGTGTCCCGGAAGAGGACGAAGCGCCGGCCGAAGTCGGGCGCGGCCGTGGTGCTTGGGGCGTTCCAGCGGGCGATAACCAGACTACCGCCGTTCAGGTTGGCGACGCCGGAGAACTGGACCGAGTCGTTGAAGAGCTGATTGGGGGCCGTGCCAGACGGGGTGCCTGTGACCTCCATGACGGAGTTGCCCGCTAGGGTGAAATTGCCGGCCACGACCTGGGTGCCCGGCGAATAACCCGGAGCCAGCGACGCGCCCGCTCCGACAAAAAGATCGCCGCGGATCATCGCCGAACCGCTCAAGGTCGAGCCGGCGGTGATGGAGACGTTGCCGAAGATACTGAGGGGGGTGGTCACCGCCGTGCCCAGCTGCAAATTCGTACCACCCTGGACGTTCAGTTCGCCAGCGATGTCGCCGCTGACATTCAACGTGGGGGTGCCGGCGACCGAGGTGGTCACGTCAAGCCCGCCAAGCCCTAGCCGGGTGCTTTCCAGCTGAACAAAAGACCGCGTGAGCGTCTGCGAGAGCGTCAACGTGTTCGTGATCGGGTCCACCGCCGTGATGGTGGTGCCTGACGGGATGCCGAGGGCGGAAACGCGCTGGCCTACGACGAAGCTGGCCGCATTGTTCACCGTGACGGTGGCTTGACCCGCCGTCCCGCTGAGAATGGTGGGGATGAAGGCCGGCTGGGCGGACTGGAGCGCGCCGCCGGTGGCGGCAACCTCCACCGCGAGCGTTCCGCCATCCAGGCGCAGCGGGCGGCTTTCCCCGAGGTAGGGCAGAATCTTGGAGCTGGCGTCCAGGGTCACGCGCAAGGTGCCCTCCTTGACGACGTAGGAACCGAAGACCGGGTCGGCCAGGGTGCTGCCGGCGAGGATTGCCGCGGCGGTGAGATCCAGGGTGCCAGCACCGAGCTTGACCAGTTCGGCCGCGCCAGGGTTGCCGGTTACGACGCCGGCGTAGGACGCATCGACGCCCGTACCGACCATCACGCCGAGGCGGGCGCGGCGGGTGCCGTCGACCGCCAGGTTGACAGCCTTGAGGTTGCCGACGTCGAGCCCGAGGCCGCCGCCGAGCACGGTGACCGTGGTCGGGGTATTGGGCGCGGGAGTGTCGACGCCCGGAAGGGTGAGCGCGGCGCCGGTGTAGCGCAGCATGCCTGTCCCCTTGACGATGAGGTCCGTGGTGCCTTGCAGGTCGCCGGCAAAGACGCCGTCGACCGACTGGGTGAGGCTAAGGGTCCGGCCCGGAGCGGCGGCGCCGAGGTCGAGGATCGAGTCGGCCGCGCCGGTGATGCCGGTGATTTCGGTCAGGGTCGACACATCGAGGGTGATGTCCGCGCCCAGGTTGGTCGTGGCCACACCCGGCTGGGCGTAGGCGAAGACCGTGCGGGCCACGCTGGCCACATCGGAACGGAGGTCGAGGATACCGCCGCCGGAAATCTGGCTGCCGGACGGGGGCACCAGGGAGCCGATTCGGCGATTGTCGGCCAGCGCCAGGCTGAGCGTGGCGCCGGAGGCGATGACCGCAGTGAAGAGATCCTGCTCGCCCAGACGACTGTCCGCCAGGCGCAGCTCGCCGGCCTCGACGTTGAACCGGAGGTTATCCGCGGCCGCGGTCAGTTCGACGATGCCAGCGCCGGTCTTGCCGACGGTGCCGATACCGAGACCAGCCTCATAGAGTTCAGCCGCGCGCACGGTGTTATTGAAAGTCACCGTGGTGCCGGCGGTCGCGTTGTTAAACGCGACGTTACCATTCGTGCCGACGTAGAGGTCGGCCGTGGCGAAACCGGCGGTGGTACCGACAAGCTTGCCCGCGGTCACGACGATGGCGTCGAGGCTGTTCGAGCCCGCGGTGGGGGCGAGGGTCAAGGTGCCCGTGCCGGTCTTGACGATGGTGCCGTCCGTGACGCCCGGGGCCTGCTGGAAACGGCCAGCGAAGCTGTAGTTGCCGACCGGATCGACCTGCAGGGTCACCACCGAACCGAGGTCGGCGAAGACGATCGAGGAGCCGGCTTCGCCGGACAGGTTGCGGAAAACCTGGTCGGTGCCGGCCTGGACGTTGAGCACGGAGGTGCCCCGGAGATCGACGGCCGCGATGGGCTGGCCGACGACCGCGGGATTACCGAAGAGGTTGTCGGCGACGAGGTTGGTCGTGCCCGCGTCGGAACGGTAGGTGCCGGAGAAGGCGGTGGTCGGCGTATTCAGGGTCAACGCGCCGATGCCCTGCTTCACGATGGTGCCGGCGCCGACGAACACGCCGGTGGCGGAGACGCCGTTGGCGACCTGGAGCGTGCCGCCCGCGGCCGCGGTGAGGTTGGCGGAAAGCGTCAGCTCCCGGGTGCCGAGATTGATGCCGGTGATGGTCGTGCCCTGGGGGATGCCCGTACCGACGACGACCTGGCCGTTGGCGAGCCCGGCGGTGTCGGCGACGATGAGGCGATTGGTGCCGAGGTCGCCGCCCGTGATGGCTTTATCGAGCTGGACGTTGAGACGGGCGGTCGCCCCGGCGAGGACTTCGATGTCGCCCGTCGTCGCGCCGGCCCAACCGGCGGAGGCGAGGAGCGTGCCGGTGCGCACCAAGGTGCCGCCGGTATGGGTCAGGGAACCGCCCGCGGTCAGGACCTTGGAGCCGGCCCGGATCTCGAGCTGGCCGACGCCGGAAACGGCACCGGTGTAGGTCACGTCGACAGGCGTGGTCAGCACGAGGTGGGAAAGGACCCGGAGATTGCCCGCGGCCGCCTGGATGAGGTTGGCGCTGAGGGTCACGCCGGAAAGGCCGGTGACGACGCCGGCCGCGGCGCCGACCAACGGCTTGCTGAGGGTGATGCTGGTGTTTGCGGCAATCGCGGTGATGACCGTGTCGGCATCGAGGCCGGCGCCGGTGACGACCTGGCCAACGGAGAGGCCGGCGGTGGCCGTCGTGGGCAGGACGCTCAGGCCCGCGTTGACGGTGCCGGTGATGGTGGCCGAACCGGCGGCGAGGACTCCCGTGATGGTCGTGCCGACCGGGATGCCCGTGCCCAAGACGGCCTGGCCGTTGGCCAGGCCCGTGATGTCGGCGACGGCGAGGCTGCTCGACGCGGCGGCCCCGCTGACGACGGCGCGGGAAATCTGCTCGATGACGGCAGCGCCGTTGGTGGCGAGGGCGGCCATCTCCAGCCAGCCTTCGGCGACGGTGGTCGTACCGGTGTAGGGCGTCTGGCCGACGATGGCGCCGGGGGTCAGGACGAGGTAGCCTTCGCCGCGCTTGATGAAGCTGCCGGTACCGACGATCGGCGCCGTGAAAGTGCGCTTGGTGAGATCGGTGCCGGGGTTGTAGGGGTCGTTGACCGTGACGGCGAGCGCGCCCGGAGCGGTGGTCAGGAAATACTGGGCGGCCTTGAGCGGGGCGTCGTTCGAACCCGTGGCCCAGATGAGGTTGAGGGTGCCGCCGGAGATCTCGACGCGGCCGGTGAAGTCGGGGCTGGAGCCGCCGAGGTTGAGATCCTCGTTGCCGATCTTGATCAACGCGCCGGAGCCGACGAGGCGGCCGTCGAAGGAGCGGGTCGCCGCGAAGGCGAGCTCGGCGGCGGCGGTCGGGGCGACGTAGCTGCCGATACCGGTGCCGACGGCGACCCGGCTGAGGTAAAGCGAGGTCAGCTCGGGCATCGACAGGTTGCCGGTGTAAAGCTGGTTGAGCTCGGCGGCGCTGAGCGACAGGGAACTGACGTCGACGGTACGGACGCGGAGAACGGCGAAGTTGACGTTCAAGGCGGCGGCGGTCAGCGGCGCGCTCAGCTGGACGCCGGCCAGGCCGGTGACCGCGCCAGTCGCGACGCCCGCGAGCGGCTTGCTCAGGGTGAGGTTGTTGCCGGTGATCGCGGTGATCGCGGTGTCGGCGGCGATGCCGGTGCCGGTGACGATCTGGCCGACGGAGAGGCCGCTGGCGTTCGTGGTGGGCAGCGCGGTGAGACCGGCGGCGACGGTGCCGGCGACGGCGGTGGAGCCGGCCGCGATGACCTTCGTGACGTAGGTGCCGCCGTCGAGGCTGGCCCCGCCGATGACCTGGCCGACGCCGACGGACTCGATCGAGCTCAGCGCCAGGGAGGTGGAACCGAGCTCACCCGCCATGCCGGTCGGCTGGACCGGCAGCGGCTGCGCGGGTAGGATCGGGTCGAACTGCGTGGTGGTCCCGAGGTAGTCGGCGAGGAGCGGGTTCGAACCCTGCAGCGCGGTGGTGAGGGAGGCCGCGCGCGCGGACGTGTAGCCCACGGTCAGGCTGCCCGTGCCGAGGTTGACGAAGGAGCTGGCCGAGCCGAAGAGGGCGCCTACGACCTGGTCCTGGTTACCCTGCGTGTAGGTGCCGGCTCCGACGAGCACGAGGGCCGAGGTGTTGGGCGTGGCGTTGGCGGTGCCGGCGATCAGGGCGCCGCCCGGACGGACGATGGTCGCGCCGTAGTAGGCATCCTTGAAGAGACTGGTGCCGGTGGTGCCCGCCAAGGTGAAGCCGGCGGTGCCCTGCTTGATCAGGCTGCCGACGCCGGTGATGAAGCCGGCGTAAGCTAGGCTCGCGTTCTGCTCCAGCGTGATGTCGCCGCGGCCGAGCTCGACGCGCGCGGAGGCATTGCCCGCCAGGTTACGGATGAGTTGGTTGGTGTCGCCGAAACGCAGCACCGTCTCGCGGGCGGAGCCGGAGTCCAGGGTGACGGCGGTGGCGTTGATGAAGGTATTGTTCTGGCCGCCGGAGAAGGAAAGGTCGACGCCGTCATTGACGAGGATGCTGCCGCGGAATTGGTCCTGAGCGTTGATGACGTTCAGCTCGCCGGGGTCGAGGCCCGGGTTGACCTGGATGCCGGCGCCGCTGCCGTTGTCGAGCACCGCCGAAGCCAGCAGCTTGAGGGTCGAGCCCGCGGAGCCCGCGAGGTTGGCCGAGAGCGTGCCGGAGTTGTTCTGCAGGATGGCGAAGGTGCCGTTGTCGCCGATGAAGACCTGCTTCTGGCCCAAGCCCTGCGCGTTGGCGATGAACGTACCGCCCAGGACCAGGGTTTCGTCGTAGGAAGACCCGCCGGCGAGCAACAGGACGAGGGTGCCCGCGCCGGTCTTGACGATGCGGCCGCCGGGCACGTTGTTGACCGAATCGTAGCCGAAGATGTTGCCGCTGAACAAACCGTCCCGCCCCGCGTCCTGGTTGATGGTGAGGGTGTGGCCGTCGAGGCGCAAGGTAGCGCCCACGCCGGTGCCGGGGATGACGAGCTCGTTCTTGTCGCTCACGTCGGCGGCGGTGCGGATCGCGTCCACCGCGGTGTAGACCTCGGTGTTCGCCCCGCCGATGTTGGTGGTGCCCTTCGCGTTCAGGGCGAAGTCGGCCTGGAAGTTGCGAATCGTCTGGTCGTTGCGGAGGATGACCTCGGCGCCCGTATTCGCATAGGAGATGAACTGGTCGGCGCCGTCCCGCTGGACGGTCAGGGTGCCGGTGTCGGGGAAGAGCGCGGGGCGGTAGTCCCAGCGCGGGTAGTTGTTCGAGTTGGAGGCGACCTCCGCGTAGCGGATGTTGGCGCCGCGGCGCGAGAGCCCGAGGGAGCCCTCCGTCTGCTGGGCGCCGTTGAAGTCAGCGGTGTCCTGGGTGCCGGCGATGTTGAAAGAGCTGCTGTTGGCGAAGGTCAGCCCGGTCGCCGACTCCAGGATGATGGTGCCGCCCGCCGCGATGAAGTCGCCCGTCATGCGCGAGTCGTTGAGGACGCGGAGGGTGCCCGCGCCGGTCTTGATGACCTTGCCGCCGCCGGCGAGGATGCCGACGGACCCGACGAAGTCCTGGTCGATGTGGATGCCGAGGCGGTAGCTCGCGTCGGGACCCGTGGTGACGGTGGTCTGGAACTGGTCGTTGTTGTCGCCGGCCTGGAGGTTGTGGGCGAAGTTCAGGCGCAGCGCGCCGATGTTGGTCGCGGTGTTGGTGAAGCTGAGTTCGGCGGAGCCGTTGAGGACGATGTTGCTCGCGCCGGTCATGCGCTTGGCGAGGGCGTAGGCGATGCTGTCGGCGTCCCCGGCGTTGGGGGAGATGTTCGCGCGGAGGGCCGGGATCTCGAAAGGCGCGAGGATCTGGCTCTCCACGCGGGCGCCGTAGTCATGCCACATGTTGAGGTGGCCGCTGACCATGAGCAGGCCGGCATCGACTTGGACCCGCCCCTGCAGGCCCGACAGGCGCCAGTTGTTGCCGTTGGTGGGATCGGGCACCGGGACGTTGGGGCTGAGGTCGATCGGACGGAGACCGTAGATATTGTTGGTCCCGGGGTTCGACAGGAAGAACCCAAACGGCGTCTGGATGTAAGAATACGGGAGCGCGACGGAGTAGTTGAACATGCGGCCGGCGCTGCCCTGGTACTGCAGGACGCCGCCGCCGGTCTTGATGAGGTCGCCGTTGCCGCTGAAGGCGCCGGAGATCGTCGAGGCGACCAGATTCTCGAGGATGGCGACCGTGCCCGCGTTGGTGACGGTGATGCGGTCGGCCGTGGTGGCGTTACGCAGGACGACGAAAGGCTTCGGGTCCGTGGCGAGCACTGGGGAGGCCGTGGTAAAGGTGACGGTGCCCAGCTGCAACGTGCCGTTCGGGGTGGTGAGGTAGGGGGCGAAGGCGGGCGATCGGACGAGGTCGATGTCCGTGAAGTTGGCGGCGGTGGGCTCGTCGGTCACCGAGGTGTTGAACGCCCCCGGCAGCAAACGATAGCCGCTGCTGAAGAACCGTAGGGTCTGCGACTGGCTGGAGACATTGCTCGAGTCGTAAAGGATGTCGACGGTCTGCGTCGGGTAGGCTCCTTCGGGCGTTTCAGCGAGGACGGGGCCGTTGTACTGGAAAGTCAACGTGGCGGTGTTCGTCAGGCGGGCGCCCGAGACCAGCGGGTTGCCGGCCACGGAGGTCGCGGTCCAGTAGTTATGGGCCGGGGCGCCGGTCC
>Ga0255117_1000219_pt1 | contig 18390 bp, 16 predicted proteins | sample Law_Atlam_RepA_8_2_FD_188583 | JGI IMG/M metagenome (GOLD analysis project Ga0255117, IMG submission 188583) | Freshwater microbial communities from St. Lawrence River, New York, United States - Law_Atlam_RepA_8h | ecosystem: Environmental > Aquatic > Freshwater > River | place: USA: New York...
CGTGGCCATGAAAAAATCGGTCTTTTTGAGTCATTCAAACGGGTGATAAAATGACGGTAGTAATTATTTTGATGATTTGCAGTATCTGCGTGGCGGGCGGCTTTTTGGTGGCCTATTTGTGGAGTGTGAAACGGGGTCAATTCGATGATTTGGAGGCCAGTGGTTTTCGAATCTTGCATGATACCAAGCCTTTGGCTGATAAGGGGAAATTCCAAAATGATAAAAATTAATAAAATATAACTCTATGCAACTAGAACGTTTTTCGTACGACAACAAGATTGTAAAGTGGTTTGCTACGGCGACCATTGTTTGGGGTGTTGTTGGATTCTTGGCGGGTCTGTTGATTGCTTTGCAATTGGCGTTTCCGGCATTGAATTTTGATTGGGCACCCACCACCTTTGGCCGCATGCGTCCGGTACACACCAATGCCGTGATTTTCGCATTTGTGGGTAACGGGATTTTTATGGGGGTGTATTATTCGTTGCAGCGATTGTGTAAGGCACGTTTGTACAGCGATTTGTTGGGTAAAATTCACTTTTGGGGATGGCAGTTGATCATTGTTTTTGGTGCGTTATCGCTTTGGATGGGCTATACCACGGGCAAGGAATATGCTGAGTTGGAGTGGCCATTGGATATCGCCATTACTTTGATTTGGGTGGTGTTTGGCGTAAACATGTTTGGAACCATTTTGAAGCGCAGGGAAGGTCATTTGTATGTGGCCATTTGGTTTTACATCGCGACTTGGGTTACTGTGGCGATGTTGCACATTGTGAATAGCATGGAGTTACCCATTGAGTTCATGAAGAGCTACAGTTGGTATGCGGGCGTTCAGGATGCGTTGGTACAGTGGTGGTATGGACACAATGCGGTGGCGTTTTTCTTAACCACGCCTTATTTGGGATTGATGTATTACTTCTTGCCGAAGGCGGCGAATCGTCCGGTTTATTCGTATCGATTGTCGATCATTCACTTTTGGGCATTGATTTTCATTTATATCTGGGCGGGTCCACACCATTTGTTGTATACGGCTTTACCCGATTGGGCGCAGAGTTTGGGTGTGGTATTTTCGGTGATGTTGATCGCTCCGAGTTGGGGTGGTATGATCAATGGGTTGTTAACCTTGCGGGGTGCCTGGGATCGAGTGAGGGAGGATGCGGTGTTGAAGTTCATGGTGGTGGCGATTACGGCGTATGGTATGGCCACATTTGAAGGGCCGATGTTGAGTTTGAAGAATGTGAATGCGATTTCTCACTTTAGCGATTGGACCATCGCCCACGTGCATGTTGGGGCTTTGGGGTGGAATGGGTTTTTAACGTTTGCGGTGTTGTATTGGTTGATACCCAGGATGTGGCGCACGGAGTTGTATAGTAAATCGTTGGCGAATGCGCACTTTTGGTTGGGTACATTGGGGATTGTGTTTTATGCGGTTCCGATGTATTGGGCTGGATTTACGCAAGCGTTGAATTGGAAGGCTTTTACGCCAGAGGGACAGTTGCAGTATAGTTTCTTGGATACGGTAAACATGATTGCGCCGATGTATATGTTGCGCAGTTTGGGCGGTTTGTTGTACTTAACGGGAGCGATTTTGATGGTGGTGAATATCTGGAAGACGGTGAAAAAGGGTGAATTCCAGGCGGAAGAAGAAGCGGAGGCGCCTGCATTGGTGAAAATCGAGGCGCACAAGGGAGAGCATTGGCATCGATTCATCGAAAGGAAGCCATTACAGATGTTGTTTTGGAGCTTGGTGATGGTGGCCATAGGTGGAGCCATTGAATTGATTCCTACTTTTTTGGTGAAGGAAAACATTCCCACAATTTCTGCGGTGAAGCCTTACAGTCCGCTGGAATTGCATGGCAGGGATATCTATATTTCTGAGGGTTGTTACACTTGTCATTCACAGATGGTGAGGCCATTTCGGGACGAGGTGGTGAGGTATGGGGAGTATTCCAAGGCGGGTGAATTTGTGTATGATCATCCATTTCAGTGGGGCAGCAAGCGCACAGGTCCGGATTTGGCCAGGGTGGGTGGCAAGTATCCAAATTCATGGCATTTCAATCACATGTATGCGCCCACGAGTACGAGTCCGAAGAGCATCATGCCGAGGTATACTTGGTTGTTGACTACGGGGATAGATATTATGCGCACGCCGAAGATGATTAAGGCGATGCAAACGTTGGGGGTGCCATATGAAAATGAGTATCACAATCGGGCCAATGGGGATTTGGATATTCAGGCGGGGGCGATTGCTGCGGATTTGATGAAGGAGAAGGAGATCAAGCAAATCATGGAGTTTGAGGGGGTGAAGGAGTTGAGATACACGAAGATGGTGGCATTGATTGCGTATTTGCAGCGCATAGGGACGGACATAAAAACGGTATCGGCGGATGCGAAGCCGGTGCATTGATATTGGTGAGGTAATGAATAACAATCAATTGGAGGAAACAAGGCCATGAAGTTTATCAATTATTTAAAATCGATACAGGATGTGAGGGTTTATCCGATGGTATCGTTGATCATTTTCACTGCAATTTTTTTGGTGGTGTTGATGTATGCATTTAAGGCGAGTAAAAATTATATCGATCAAGCGAAACAAATTCCATTAAACGATGAAAAATAATCTAATGATGTTGAAGAAGAATTTTGTACTGTGGGTGTTTTCGGTACTGGGATTTTCCCGGTTGTGGGGGCAAGCGGCGGGAGCCGCTTCGGCTGCGGGAGCAGCCGGGGCAGCCGCGACAGTGGCTGCTGCCCCCACCACAGTGGCGGCACCCACTTTTATGACTGGTGAGCAGATGGTGCCATGGGTACTGGCTATCACCGCGGTGGCCATGGGCATTGTGGCTCTGGTTTTGGGTGCTTTGCTCATGCGCATTGCCATCATGAAATCCAAAAACGGGTTGGAATTACTTTCGGGAACCCCTGAAGATGGTAAAAGTTTGAAAAAAATCATCCAAAAACCATCCATTGATCCAAATGCGTTGCCCGATTATGTGGTGCCCATTGTGAAGTCGGTGTTGTTGTTGATGATGGCTTGCGGTTTAAGTAACGGGTTGGATGCCCAAGGCGCGAACATGGCCGTTGATGCTGCTGCTGTTGTTCCGCAGCCGGTGGATTGGTCGTTAACCGGCAATCGTTTGAATTTCTTGATTTTGGGTGTGATTTTCTTTGAGTTGTTGGTGATTTTCTATTTCGCCTACTGGTTAAAGACGTTGCTCATCCCTGCCAAAGAAAAATCGGCTGTTAAATCTGTGGCCAAAACCAATGCCTGGTGGGATCGATTCAATAAGTCGGTGGATATTGAAAATGAAAAAGATGTTCAACTCGATCATGATTATGACGGGATCAAAGAACTGAACAATGCCCTGCCCCCATGGTGGTTGTACGGGTTTTATTTCACCATCTTGTTTGCCGGGGTTTACTTATACAGGTATCATGTTTCGGGTTCAGCGCCTTTGCAGGTGGAAGAACTCAAAATCGCCACGGTTCAAGCCGAAAAGGATATGGCCCTTGTGATGGCATCCATGGCCAACAAAGTGGATGAGACCAGTATCGAATACAAGCCCGATGTTGCGCTGATCGATGAAGGTAAGATCTTGTTCGCACAGAATTGCAAGAGCTGTCATGGCGATTTGGCTCAAGGGGCTTCGATCGGACCAAACCTCACAGATGCGTATTGGATTCACGGTGGGGGTATCAAAGACATTTTCAAAACCATTAAAAATGGGGTGCAAGAGAAAGGGATGATTTCTTGGGCACAGACCCTATCGCCCAAGCAAATTGCCGCTGTGGCTACTTTTGTGAAGTCGCTCCAAGGCAGTAATCCGCCCAATCCAAGAGATCCGCAAGGCACTGAATACAAAGACGATCAAGCTGCTCCGGTAGATACTGCCGCTGCGGGTTCTGTTACTGTGAGTAAGTTGCAATAACCATGGAAGTTCCTGACGAACACGACTCGTTTCGAGACCGATCGGCCACAATTGATGAACAGGGCAAGCGCAAATGGGTGTTTGCCTACAAGCCTAGAGGTAGGTTTTATTCTGCACGCACGGCATTGAGCTATGTGTATTTGTTGGTGTTTTTTGGGTTGCCCTTCCTCAAATACAAAGGTGAGCCATTCTTGCTGCTGAACATCATGGAGCGAAAGTTTGTGGTGTTTGGCTTCGTATTCTGGAGCCAGGACTTTTACCTGTTTGGGATCACCATGATTTTGTTTGTGGTGTTTATCATCGTGTTTACGGTGGCTTTCGGGCGATTGTTTTGTGGATGGGCCTGTCCACAGACCGTTTTTATGGAAATGGTCTTTCGCAGGATTGAGTATTGGATTGATGGTGACGCCCCGAAGCAGCAAGCACTGAAACGCATGCCTTGGAATGCCGAGAAAATTCGCAAAAGGGTAACCAAATGGGTTGTTTTTTATGTGTTCTCCTTCACGATTGGCAATGCCTTTTTGGCCTATATCATTGGGATGGACGAGTTAAAAAACATCATCTCCGATCCATGGGGACTGCACATGAAGGGCTTTTTGGGTATGTTGGCGTTTTCATTTGTTTTTTTTATGGTTTACCTGCGGTTTCGTGAACAAGTTTGTACCGTTGTTTGTCCGTATGGGCGATTACAGGGGGTATTGCTCGATAGGCAGTCGGTGGTTGTGGCTTATGATTATGGGAGGGGCGAGCCACGTGAAAAAAATCGCAAGGGGGTTGAACGACAGGGTGGCGATTGCGTGGATTGCAATTTGTGCGTGCATGTTTGTCCAACCGGCATCGACATCCGCAACGGAACACAGTTGGATTGTACCAATTGCACGGCATGCATTGATGCTTGTGATTTCATGATGGATAAAATGGAAAAGCCGCGTGGTTTGGTGCGATATGCGTCTGAGGCGAGTATTGCCGATGGGAAGCCATTTGTGGTAACTGCGAGGCTCAAGGCTTACATAGTTGTGTTATTGGTGCTTTTTGTGGGCTGGCTGGCCATTTTGATTACCCGAAGCACTGTAGATATGGAAGTAAGGAAAGTGGCGGGGCTGTTGTATCAAGAGCGAGACAATGGGGATGTGACGAATTTGTATAATGTGATGTTTCTGAATAAAAGCCATATTGATTTCAAGAACTTGCATGTGAGGGTACATGGTGCGAAGGCCCATTTGGAGTGGGTTGGGTTGAGGGATTCTGAGATTGTTTTGCCGAAGGAAGGAATGCTGCGTTTAACGGGGTATATCGTGATGAAGCATTCTCAGGTCACGGAGCGACAGCAAAAGTTGAAGTTGGAGTTGTATGATGGAGATCGTTTGTTGCATTCCGAAAAAACGGTTTTTTTGGCTCCGGTGGCCAGATGATAAGATGAATAATATCGAACAGAAATGAAACAAATAGATAAGTTAAAGGGTGTTTGGAGAAGGTGGAACTGGGGCAAGGGCATTGTTTTGGTGTATTCGTTGTTTGTATTGGGGATATTGTATTTGGTATATCAAAGCAAGCAACAGAAATTGGATTTGGTGTATGAGGATTATTACGCCCAGGAGCTGATGTTTCAAAATCAGATTGATGCAACCCAACGGGTGGAGGATGCGGGTGAGAAGCCCAGTTTGGTTCGCAAAGAGGGGGGCGTATTTTTATTGATTCCAAGCGCAAAGGGGATTCAGGTATCGGGGAGTTTAACTGCGTATTGTGCTTCTGATAAATCGAAGGATCAACTGATGAGGCTAAACCAAACAACTGCTGGTTTGTGGCGTTTGCCAGTTTTGGACTTGAAATCGGGGCGATATACATTTAAAATTAAGTGGAAACAGTTGGGTGAGTTGTATTATTCAGAATTGCCTTTTGACAAATGATTTACAATGGATCTTTGCTGGCGGGGTTGGTGTTGGGGTTGGCGGGTAGTTTGCACTGTGTGGGCATGTGCGGTCCGTTGGTGTTAATGATGCCATCTGGTTGGTTGGGGTCTTTGGTGTATCATATGGGCAGGACCTTTGCCTATGTGTTGATGGGTTTGTTGGCGGGTTTGATGTTTCAGGTGTTAGATATTCGAGCATTTCAAAGTGAATTCAGTATTGGGGTTGGGTTGGTGTTTTTGGTGATGTGGGTCTATCAACGATGGGGTTGGCTCATTGATAGATGGGTTGGAGGGCATGGACAGAGTGATGGTGTGGATTTGGGTGAGAGGCAATCGCTGGGTTTTCTTTCAGTTTTGAGGGGGCGGGTGTTGCAATTATATGCTTCGGCGATGAAAGGGAACGATTTGAGGTGGCGTGCGGTGGCGGGATTTGCCAATGGGTTGTTGCCATGTGGACTGGTGTATGGCGCATTGATGGCAGCAGTGGGTCAGGGGACTACTGCTGGCAGTATGTTTTTGATGATGGGTTTTGGGTTGGGTAATATGCCTAGTTTGTTTGTTTTGGGCTTGGTTGGGTCGAGAATTGGTTGGGGCGTGCGAAAATATTGGTCGAAATTGCTTCCTTGGTGGTTGTTGGTTATGGGTGTTTGGTTTCTATTGAGGGGCTTGAATTTGGGGATTCCGTATCTTTCGCCGGATGTGAATATTGGCGTAAAACAGGGGTCGTGTTGTAATCCCAAATAGGGTAGCGATTTTTGTTTAACTTTTGTTCTTTTTGTTTACATTTGGAGTAGGATCTAATATATACTGACATGTCGTTCACCCATGATTCTGTAGACTGCGCCAACTGTAAAAAACGTTTTACATCGGTTTTTTGTAGGGTTGAAAACGACACTATGGATCAAATCAACGACGAGAAAATTTGTACACCATACAAGAAAGGCCAGGTGATTTTTCACGAGGGTTCTCGTCCGTTGGGTATCTTTTGTGTGAATCGAGGTAAAATCAAGTTGGTGAAATTGGGTGAGGATGGCAAAGAGCAAATTTTACGGTTGATAAAGCCTGGCGATTTGATGGGTTATCGCGCATTGCTGAGTGGTGATAAATACAGTGCTTCCGCGGTGGTTTTGGAAGAGGCGGGCATTTGTTTTATTCCCAAAGAGTTGTTTATGGGGGTATTGCAGAAAGATGGGATTCTTTCTATGGAGATTATGAAGATGTTGAGCGATGACTTGCGGAAGGCAGAGGTGAGTATTACGCATTTCGCTCAAAAACCGGTGCGAGAGCGACTGGCTGAGGCTTTGTTGTTTATCAAGGAAACCTATGGGTTTGAGCTGGATGGTAAAACCATCGATTTAAAGATTAGCCGGGAGGATTTGGCCAATTTGGTGGGTACGGCAACAGAAACTGCAATACGATTATTGAGTGATTTGAAACACGAGGGTGTGGTTGCTTTGGAGGGCAAGAAAATAGAAATTATCAATCTTGCGAAGTTGGTGAAAATCGCCAACATTGAAGATTGATTGTTGATTTACAAATCGTTTTGAGGAGTTTTGATACTCTTTATCGCGGCAAGGCGAATACCCATATCCTTTTTGAATAAGGCAGAGTTTACATCGTAAATCTGGGGCGTAAGCCACATGTGTATGATGCGTGATTTATGCAAATCAATGAGGTTACTCTTGTGGAAGAATCCCAATTTGTATAAGGAAGAACCAGAAAAGGCCATGTTCGCCCCTTTAAGGTGTAGTCTTTTGAAATGGGTTGTCTTTTTTTGCCACTGTTCAACGCGCTCTGGGAGTAATACCAATATGGCTTTTCCACCCATGCTCAAATTCCAGATTTTCTTGGCGAAATTCTCATATCGAAAATCTTCTGAGGGTAAAACCGCTACCCAATCTTTGAAACTAAGGTCGGCGTTCATGATCACTTCCTCGTCAAATTTGGAACGATTGTCAACCGGAATATAATAACGCAGCGCACCGGGGATGTTTTGCTTGCTGATGAAGTTATTCAACGTTGCAAGTGTAGCTTCTGGTGTTTTGTGCGGAATCAGTAAGCGGAATTCTGCAAAGTTGCATGTTCGTAAATACTGCGCATGCATCATCAGACGCTCATTCAGGTTTGAACCAGAAAGGTCACCGTCCTGCAAAAGCAGGTAATCTTTGTGTAATATTTGACCAATTTCTTCCATTCCAGGTTGTACGACTCTGCAATGTAAGGAATGGGATATGGTTGTGTCAACTGATTGTCAAAGTATTTCAATAAATGCATCCTTTTATTTGTGAATAAACAATGCAGTTTTTGTGAATGCGAAAATAGTTTTAGTGAATGAAAAATGTGTAATCAATTCACTGTCATTGTGCAAGTGTCAATCCTTGCTTTTCAACAGGAAAAAACCGAGTAGCGCACAAGTGGTGGAGGCAATGAGAATACTCACTTTTCCTAAGTCGATGAGCGTTGGGTCTGTGAAGGCCAAATTGTCGACAAAAATCGCCATCGTAAAGCCAATTCCCCCCAAAATTCCGGCACCCAATAGTTTTTTGAAATTGATATTCGACGATAAACTTGCTATGCCCAATTTAACAGCCAACAAACTCGCTAAAACAATACCGAGTGGTTTGCCAACAACCAGGCCAAAGAAAATGCCCAAACTCGCAGGATTTGAAATGAGCGTGGAGGTGTCTTCTGGGATCAGTATGGCCGTATTGGCTAGCGCGAACAAGGGTAAAATAACATAGGAGACAGGCCATTGAATGCTGTGCTCAACGCGATAACTCAACGTGTGGGGTTTTCCAGATTTGAAAGGCAGTGCAAAGGCCAGTATCACACCCGATAAAGTTGCATGAATGCCGCTGTGTAGCATACAGAACCACAAGGAGGTGCCCAAGATCAAAAACAACCAGCCATTTTCATTTTCTCGTTTGTTGAGGACATAAAGGATTGCGATGATCACAGCGCTGAGGATTAGGTATAATCCGTTGAATCCGCCGCCGTAAAAAATCGCAATGACCATAATGGCACCCAAATCATCAATGATAGCCAAAGCTGTTAGGAATACCTTCAATGCAGCGGGAACCCTATCGCCCAATAAGCCCATGATGGCAATGGCAAAGGCAATGTCGGTGGCCGTGGGTATACCTGCACCAGAGAATGTGGCGGGGTGGTTGAAGTTGAAGAGGATATAGATCAGCGCCGGCATCACCATTCCGCCCAAAGCGCCCATCATTGGTAGCATCGCCCGTTTTCTGTCTGATAGCTCGCCGATGTATAACTCACGCTCAATCTCCAATCCTACGAGCAAAAAGAAAATGGTCATGAGCGCGTCGTTGATCCATTCTGTGATGCTGTGCTCGAGGTGGAATGAATGGCTGCTTATGCCAATTTCTTGACCCCAAAATCCAATGTAGCCTTGTCCCCACGATGAATTGGCCATCAACAAAGAGATTGCGGTGGCAAGGACCAATAAAATTCCGGCCGACTGTTGGCTTTGGAAGAATTCTTTGAAAAGTGTGGTGAGTCTCAGACTCGATTTGGGGGATGGTTTGTTCATGGGTAGTAGGAATCGGCGATAGGAACTTGTGGGTTAATTATGCGGGAGAGGTTGTCTCCAGGCGGCCAACCATTCCTTGCATCCAATGCTCTTCGCATCGTGCTTGGTAAATATCTGCATGTCCTACCACCACCAAATCATCGCTACCGGGCTCCCGATAGGTGAAGTTTGCGGGTTTTTTGCACACGTGGCACTGGGCTTTTACTTCGATTCGTTGGGTGGCCAATTTTTTGAGCGATGCCATTGGGCCAAAGTCGCGGGCCATATAGTCTTTGTCAAGTCCGGCAGCAATCACATGGATATTGTTCATCATGATTTCGCCGATGACTTCAATGACAAAAGGACCCATGAATTGCACTTCATCGATGTACACTTCTTTGGTGGTATCGGTGAGCAATGGGTAAATTTCTTCGGCTTTTGAAATGCGGTGTGCAAGCATTTGTAATCCGCCGTGACTGTTGATTCTACTGGCGTTGTAGCGTTTGTCGAGCAGGGGTTTCACAACCAATTTTTCATCGCTCAGAAATGGGCTTTCGTTATACAGGCCGATGAGTTTGGTGGTTTTACCCGCAAACATGCAACCGTGGATAAGTGTAAATTCTCTCATGACGAAATTCCGGTGGGTGTTGTAACTTGCACAGGACAATGGAATCAAACAACAGTTCTCTGCGCGAAGTGCTAAACAACATAGCAAGTATACAGCATGAATTGGCAAACGACCAAACCCAAATGCTGGATTCAGACATTTTGATGCAACTGAAAGGGTTGGCAGCGAGGTTGTATCTGGAAAGTGATATTGAATTACTGTCGATGTCTTTCATGGAAGAGGATGTCCCTTCGGTAGAACAAGTCCCTGAAATCGTGCCGGCATTTATTCCTGATGTGGACGAGGTTGCCTTGGCGGCGGTGGTCCCTGAGGTTGTTGAAGTGATCCCGGAAGTGATCCCGGAAGTGGTCCCTGAAGTGGTTCCTGAGCCGAGCGTGTCTGATGTTGAGGTGAATGAACTTTCAGTGGAGACTCCCTTGGTGGAGTCCGAATCGGTGATTGAAATACCCGCGGTGACTGAAATACCCGCGGTGATTGAAGTGCCTGCCGTGATCCCTGATATGTTTCCTGAGCCAGTTGTTTCCGTGGAGCCGGCAGTGTTTGAGGTTCCAGTACCAGCTGTTGAGCCAGTTTCTGCTGAAGCGCCCACAGTGGATGCGTCTGTATCGCCCAAGGTAACGGTGGAATCGGTGATCGGACAGATGCCCTTGAGCCGGCGTTTTGAGTTCTCGAATATTCTGTTTGGGGGTAACATGGAAAAAATGGGTATGTTCATCCAGCAAATTATCGATGCTCCCAATGCGGCAGGACGGTTGGATGTGTACGATCGCTGGTATGAAGAATGTCAGTGGCGTAGGCGGGATGAATCGGCGAGCGATATGCTGAGAATGATCAAGCGCATTTTCGCTTCCTAATGTTGCGTTGGGGCTGGACTCCAACATGCAGAAACTCTTCAGGAAATACCCCTTTTTATGTCCGATGCTCGGCCTGTTGGTTGCGTATTTAATTGCTGACATAGCGGAATCTTTCTGGTTAGACAGTCCTTTTTGGTGGTTGCCAATTGCCTGTGTTTTTGGAGCGATGCTATTGGGTTATGGCGTGGGATTTGAGCGAATAAAGGGTGTTTGGCGATGGTTTTCGGTCTTCGTTTTTCATGTGGTTTTGGGCAGTTGGTGGTTTTCGCAAACGGGGTCATCAACGCCAAGCGAATTGCCTTGGAATAAATTGGGTGCAAATAAGGATGGATTTGCTTTGGTAGAAGTAAGGGATTCTTGGCTTGCAGGTCCGAAAGGGGTAAAAGGCACCGCCTATTGCATGGGTTTTCAATTGGGTGATGGTGTTCTCAGGCGTGCTGATTTTGGGATACGGGCGAGTGTGGCTGATGGTGTTTTGAATCCGCCAGCGATGGGACGTTATTGGGTGTTTTTGGGGGCTATTCGCGAGTATGGTCAGCCTGAGATTCCGGGGGATCCCAACTGGCAACAAATTATGCTGTCGATGGGGATTGGGGGCCACATACGTTATTGGGGCGATTGGCAAAGGGCTGGCAACGGTAATTTGGGTGGTGGTGTGGGGTATGCGTATCGATTGCGCGCCAGTTTGTTGGTTTGGATGCACGGTGAGTTCGGCCGGCGGTTGCATTCGCAACACGCCGGCCTTGTTTACGCCATGCTCATGGGGGATAAATCGGGCCTGGATCCCGCACTGGAATCCCAATTTGGCACAGCGGGTTTGTTGCATGTGTTGGCCGTTTCTGGGATGCACGTGGCTTTGATAATGGGGGCGTTGTTTTGGTTGTTTTCGGGGTTTGGTGCCCGCGGCAATCCGGGGTTGTTTTCCTTGTTCGTGCTTCTTGCCGCGGGCTGGGGCTATACCTTTCTCACCGGTGCCGGTGCCTCCGTAATCCGAGCCATGATCAGTGCCACTTGGATGTGGTTGGGTAAATATGCATTCAAACGAAAACAAGCGCTCATTCACGTACTCCTCGGTTCGGCCTATATCCAATGGCTAATCGATCCACCCGCCGTTGAGCAAATGGGTTTTCAGTTGAGTTATCTCGCCGTATTGGGGATTGCCTTACTGCATCCCTTGGTTTCAGAACAACTGTCAAACCTACCGCGCTTGGTGCGATGGTTAGCAGAAAATACAAGTCTCACACTATCAGCCACGCTATTCACTTTACCCCTGTTGCTGTGGCAGTTTCAGAGTTTCCCTACTTGGTTTTTATTGGGTAATTTACTGTTGTTGCCGCTATTCTCCATCTGTGTTTATCTCACATTGGTTTGTCTTTCGGTAGGATGGATTCCCATTCTGGGCGATATGATTTACCGACTTTTTGGCGCAGGGCTGAAAGCTTTGTTGGGGCTGTTGGATGCAGGACAGTCACTGCCATTGCCGCAAATCAAAGTGCTTCCCATGAGCGGATGGGATTTGTTGCTGCTGTTGCTATTGATGGTCCTGGTGAGTGGATGGTTGGTGTCCCAATTTCGTAAAATCGACCATCCTCATGGGGTACGAGTATCATGGAAGAGGTTCAATGTATCTGCATCTCAGGGTTGGTTTTTCGGTATCACAGTACTCTTTCTGTGTTTGTGGGCGAACTTGGAAAGGGAGCGAAACCAGCGCCGACATTCTACAGAGAGTTTCAAGATGCATGTGGGACGTGAAATGGTTGAAGTGCGTAAAGTCAAATCAAGATTACAGATCAAAGGCGATTGGCGGAATTCCCAAATGAAAATTCGCGCTTGGCATAAATTGCAAAAGTATGCCGTGCGCAATGGGGTGGCGCATGTGATATGGATAAACCGATTACCTTTGTACTATGAGTGAAATATTGCGAATCGAGATGGATGGCCCTGTGGCTCATTTGATTCTCAATCGACCTGAAAAACGCAATGCGTTGAGCGCCGAATTGGTCGAGCATATGTACCAAGCCATGTTGTCGTTGAATGCCAATGATTCTCTGCGGGTAGTGGTGATTCGCTCTGCCGAAAAGCCCTTTTGTGCGGGTGCTGATTTGGGCTATCTGACACAACTTCGGTCAAATACATTGGAAGAGAACGAGGCCGATTCACAGCGATTGAGGCAGTTGTTTGATGCGATTTATTTATCCCCCAAATACATTATTTCACAGGTGGAAGGTCCTGCCTTAGCGGGCGGTTGTGGGTTGGCTACACTTGCGGATTGCTGCGTGGCTACCCCCGATGCCACATTCGGATACACAGAAGTTAAAATTGGATTTGTCCCTGCCTTGGTGATGGTGTATTTACGGGAAAAAGTGAGCGGCGCGGTGATGTCTGATATTCTCCTTTCTGGCCGTGTATTCGGGGCTGATGAAGCCAAATCACTGCAATTGGTGCAGCAGGTTGTGCCGGCCGAAGAAATTGCACAATTTGTTCAAAATCACGCCAATCAGATTTGCGATACTACCTCTTCGCAAGCCCTAGCAAAAGTGAAGGAAATGATGCGTGCGATCCCTGCCATGAGCAGAGATAAAGCATTGGATTATGCGGCGAAACAAAATGCACAAGCAAGAGGAAGCGAGGATTGTAGGAAAGGCATCGACGCATTTTTGAACAAACAGCCCCTAAAGTGGCGTTGATTAAACGTGGTAATTGAACGAAGTGATGAGATTGATTGATACACATTGCCACCTTTACAGTGAGCAGTTTGATACAGATAGAGAGCAGGTGATTGCCAACGCCAAGCGCATGGGTGTAGATCGTATATTGCTGCCCAATGTGGATCTGCAAACCGTGGCAGGAATGCACGAATTGGTGGCGAATCATCCCGGAGTTTGTTATCCGATGATGGGATTGCACCCTTGCGATGTAAAACCCGATTACGAAACCGAAATCGCCCAGCTGTTCTCGTTCTTCGATACACATACATACTGCGCGGTAGGTGAGATTGGGATTGATTTATACTGGGATAAAACCACCCAGGATATACAAGAGAAAGCCTTTTTGATGCAAGTGGATTTTGCTTTAGAGAAGGGATTGCCCATCGCCATCCATTCCAGAAATGCTACCCACAGAATCATTGAAATGTTGAAAAACTACAAAGGCAAGGGATTGCGTGGCGTGTTTCATTGTTTTTCGGAGAGTTTGGAGCTGGCCCAAGAAATTCTGAAATTGGACGGATTTCTTTTGGGTATTGGTGGTGTGCTAACCTATAAAAATGCGGGATTGCCTGAGGTTATGCAGCAAATTGATTTACAGCACATCATTTTAGAGACCGACAGCCCGTATTTGCCTCCGGTGCCTCACCGCGGTAAGCGAAATGAACCCGCTTACACCCGTTTGGTTGCAGAGAAATTGGCCGATGTGAAAGGGGTTTCTTTGAGAGATATTGCAGACATTACCACGGCCAACGCGGAGCAATTGTTTGGGCTGTGACTTTTGTCACTCAATAGCCAATTCTGATTCGAGAAATTTGTCGCATGCAAATTTTTCATCGTCGCGCACTCACTTTTGGTTTGCAAAGGTTCAATGGTGTTTGTCGTGGGGTGATTTCGGATGTAGCGAAAAGAATATTGCTGCTATTAGTGACAGGGGTGGTACTTGCGTTGCAGGCCCAAGATCAACCGTTTGTGCATCACACCGAACGTGGGAAAGACGATACATCTGCGGTGGTGGCAGCCAAAGATTTACAGTCGTTTCTGAGGAATGGAAGGTTTTTTGGTCACACAAGATTGTTTTCCATGTTAACAGACAACAGTGAGGGATTGACTGATTATCAAGCAAATGCGGTAGGTGTTGGCATTGGCTACGAAACCGGCAAATGGCAAGGGTTTCAATTGGGTATTAGTGGCTATGCCATTTATCATTTGGCCTCGAGCAATCTATCCGATATCGATCCCTTATCGAACCAACCCAATCGCTATGAACTGGGGTTGTTCGATGTGGAAGACCCTTCCAACAAAAATGAACTGGACCGATTGGAGGATTTGTATCTGAAATACAGTGATAACCGCTTATCGATGAAACTGGGAAAACAGCACATTCGCTCGCCGTTTATCAATCCTCAGGATGGCAGGATGCGCCCAACCTTGGTGGAAGGATTGTTGGTGGATTACCAAATGAGACCGGATTGGATGGTTAATTTGGGCGTGGTGAATCAAATATCGCCCCGAAGCACAGTGCATTGGTATGGCGTAGGTGAATCGATGGGTTTGTATGGCGTAGGAGCGAATCCGGATGGAACGAAATCAAATTACAAGGGCAATATGCCAGAGTCTGTGGTTGTTTTTGCAGGCATCGAAAAGGATTGGAAACGAGGGAAGTTGAAATTGTGGGATCAGGTGGTTACGGATGTGTTTGAAACGCATTTGTTGCAGTGGGACGGTCGAATTGCGTTTAATCCGGCAAATCAAGCGGTGGTGAAATCTCCAAAAGACCATGGTGCAGGTGGTGGAATGCCAAGTGACCATGCTGCGCATGTGAACGGTTCCAATGCGTTTGTTTATGGATTACAATGGATTGGTCAAACGGCATTGGCAGACGGTGGAAATGCGGATCCGCAAAAAACCTATTTTGAAAAGGGGGGGCGCTCCAATGTGTTTGGTGCCAGAATGGGCGCACAATGGAATGGCGGCTGGAAGTTTTTGTTGAATTATACCCGCATTACAGCGGAAGGGCGTTATCTGATGCCCAGAGAATGGGGTCGGGACCCGTTTTATACTTTCATGCCACGCGAACGCAACGAGGGTTATGGCAATGTGCATGCTGCCACCGCCGTGTTGAGCAAGAAGTTCTCGTCGGTGAAAGGGTTAGCGGTGGATGTGAGTTACGGCCGGTTTTACCTGCCGGATGTCAAGGATTTTAATTTGAACAAATATGGTTTTCCGGCCTATCAACAGGCAAATGTAGATGTGCGATATACTTTTGGTGGTTTTTTTCAAGGGTTGGACTTGCAATTCTTGGCGGTTTTCAAGGATGCAATTAAAACCACTTATGATTTGCCCAAATATGAAATTAACAAAGTGAATCTTTCTCATTTCAACTTAATATTGAATTATCATTTTTAACCTCAGGGTTGGCCTATGGACAAAATATACCACGTAAAGAACTGCAGTTGCGGTTGTGATCAATCAGAAAAATCGGGCGACCGACGATCATTTCTCAAACAAGCCTCGGCCCTTGGCCTCGGCTTGGCCTTCGGCACCAAGGTGGCCTCAGGGGTTACCCAAGATGCTTCTGCCCTCCACGATATTAAAAAATCGCAAACGGTACAATCAGGGAAAGCACAACATTTTACCATCCTGCATACCTCTGATATTCATGCACAGCTGGATGTTCATGATGAGTTCTTCTTGGAAAACGGTAAGCCCGTTTACAAAAAACGAGGGGGTATGGCATCGCTCAAAACAATGATACAAACCCTCAAAGCAGAAAATCCAGTGAATACATTGGTGATTGATGGGGGAGATTGTTTTCAAGGTGGCGGTGTGGCTGCGCTATCGCAAGGGAAAGCCATTGTGCCGTTGATGAATAACATTGGGTATGATCTTATGCTCCCGGGCAACTGGGAGGTGGTGTATGGCAAAGAAATGATGATGCGGGATTTGGGCGCCTATGACGGAGCCAAAATTTGCGCCAATATGTTTCATGATACATCGGATCAGAACAAGGGGGATTTGATTTTTCCGCCCTATTGGACTACCCACGTGGCGGGTATCAAAATTGGGTTTATCGGGTATAATGACCCATTGACGCCGAAACGACAGAGTCCGGCCTACAGCAGCGGTATCCAATTTACGGATCCATCGGTAAATGCGGCGAAATATGTGAGGATTCTGCGCGATTACGAACAGTGCGCGATGGTGTTTATGGTGACCCATATGGGGTTGGCTCAGCAAGTGGATTTGGCGAATAAGCCATACGTGGAAGGGGTTGATTATATTTTGGGAGCGGATACCCACGAGCGCGTGCGCAAGCCTATCGAAGGGAAATATTCCAAGGTGACGGAGCCAGGTGCATTTGGTTCTTTTGTAGCCAAATTGGATATCGTGGTAGAAAATGGCATCGTGAAGGAACACCATTATAATTTGATGGATGTAGACCCGGAGATGTATAAGCCCGATGCTGAAATGCTTTCGTTGGTGGAAGCGGCCAAAGCGCCTTATCGCAAGGAATTGGAGACGGTGATTGGCAGTACAAAGACCACTTTGGTGCGTTATTATGTGATGGAAACGCCCATGGATAACCTCATCACCGATGCGTTGATGTGGAAGTTGAAGCCAGACATCGCGCTGTCGAATGGTTTTAGATTTTGTCCGCCCCTGGTCCCAGATCCTAAAACGGGTATGGCAACCATTACCAACGATTATTTGTGGAGTATGCTGCCGGTGAATTCGGAAGCGAAATGGGCGCAGGTGACGGGTGCGCAATTGAAGCAGTGGCTAGAAAAGGAGCTTGAAAACGTGTTTGCCAAAGATCCCACCAAACGTTTTGGGGGTTGGGTGGTTCGATTCAAGGGCATGGAGGTGAATTTTACGGCCGATAAGCCGAAGGGCGAACGGGTGAACTGGATCAAAATCAAAGGCAAAAAGATGGAGGCTGAGAAGTTGTATTCGGTGATTGCGTGCGACCGCGAAGGAGATCCGGTTGATACGTTGTGCCGGATTGAAAAAGTGCAAAATCCGAAGTTGTTGGGCATCAATCTTCACGATATTATGCGGGAGTATTTGAAGAAGTTCTCTCCTGTTTCGCCGAAGGTGGAGGGCCGAATTCAATGTACGGACAAACCCATCGATTTGTTGTCACAGCTCGAAGGATACGATTACGACTTTGTGTAAGGGTGCGTGATTTTTGTCACAGTAAAAGCAGTTTGGTTGTTACATCTTTGTATCATTAGGTTATAAAAACATGGAAATATTGGGTTATATCGGTGCGGTGGTAATGGGTCTTTCTTTGGGGCTCATCGGCGGTGGAGGTTCTATTTTAACAGTGCCCATTTTGGTGTATTTGTTTCAGGTGGACGCGGTGTTGGCAACGGCTTATTCGCTGTTTATTGTGGGTTTGACCTCTTTGGTGGGTTCTGTAAGTCACGTACGGTTGGGCAATGTTCATTGGCGTACTGCCATCGTTTTTGGTATTCCAAGTATTATCAGTGTGTTTTTGACGCGCAGTTATTTGGTGCCGAGGATTCCGGATCCGATCATGACTTTCGGACAGGATCCTAGCGGTGGCGCGGCCTTGGTGATTACCAAATCTGTTGGATTGCTTTTGTTGTTTGCGTTGATCATGGTAATGGCGGCATACAGCATGATTAAGCCCGCGAAAAAAAGCAGCACTGATACGTTGAGCAACGCAGAGGATGTGCAGCCTCAATTCAACTATCCATTGATTTTGGCGGAGGGTGCGATTGTGGGTGTGGTTACTGGTTTGGTTGGCGCTGGCGGGGGATTTTTGATCATTCCGGCCCTGGTGTTGTTGGCTAAGTTGCCGATGAA
>Ga0255117_1000221_pt1 | contig 18373 bp, 14 predicted proteins | sample Law_Atlam_RepA_8_2_FD_188583 | JGI IMG/M metagenome (GOLD analysis project Ga0255117, IMG submission 188583) | Freshwater microbial communities from St. Lawrence River, New York, United States - Law_Atlam_RepA_8h | ecosystem: Environmental > Aquatic > Freshwater > River | place: USA: New York...
GCGTGATCTGGATGCTGCACAACGTCGGACGCAGACGATGTCGCGGTGGAGTGATCGGTTTGATGCACTGGCAATTAAGTTGGCGGATGCAGATGCAGAGCGTGGCGACCTCAAGCGAAGTTTGGATCAGGTCATAGCGGATCGGGCCAAGATGGAGCGGCAGTGGGGTCTTGCACCTCAGCTGCAAAGCAAGTTTGACAACATCAATCGGCAAATAAAGGTCATTGATGAGCGACTTGGAAAAATCGACCAGGAGCTCACGGCTGCAGCGACCGAATCGGCCACAATTGTTCCGGTGATGTCTCTGCAATCGCATGCACACTTGCTCCCGGTTGATCCGGTGAACCGCTGGAAGGTCCTCGTCTACGGGTTGGCGCTATCAAGCGTTGTGTCGGCGCTCCTTGCAATCGGGATGTCGAGACTGGATAACACCATTCGGACTGGTGGAGATCTGGAACGGGAAATGGGAGTGAATGTTCTGGCATCCATTCCAGCCCACCATGGCGACCCTATCGAGGGTGCCAAAGTCGTGCTCAACGATCCGCTCTCCGGAGTCGCTGAAGCGTTTAGGCTACTGCGAACTGATATTCAGCTTTCACTCGCAACGCATCATTTCAAGACACTACTGGTTGTTGGTGCGCGCCCGGGGGATGGTGCAAGCACGGTTGCTTCTAATCTGGCGATTGCCCTTGCGCAGACAGGCCGTAAGGTTGTTCTGGTGGATGCCGACTTGCGGCGTCCGATGTTACATATGCTGTTTAGTGCGAATCCGGCGGCAGGTGTTTCCTCTGTCCTCACTGGGAACTTTGGTCTGGATGCCGCTGTGCAGCCAACAGAGCAGGATGGCTTGTTTGTCCTGCCAGCGGGCCCTGCGGTTAAACTCGCGAGCGAGCTATTGTCCGGTGCCGCAATGGGACGACTTCTGGTTGAGTTGAAATCCCGATTTGAAATGGTCATCGTGGATGCACCATCTCCAATCATTTTCGCAGATGCACTTGTCCTTGGTTCACAGCTGGATGTTGCGTTGATTGTTGCAAAGGCTGGTCACACGCCTCGCGGTGTTGAGCAGCAGGCCCGCCGTCAGCTGGAGCGCACAAAGATTGACTTGTTGGGTGTTGTGATTAATCAGGTGGAGCCGGCGCGCGTAGACTCGCTTTACTTCCAGGATCGATACTACTCTGCCGAAGCCGGTCACGGTACTGTCAAAACTGCATCAGAACTCTAGGTTTACGACTGCGCTAATTCGACTCTGTAACGTCATAGTCACTCGTTGAGCATGTACTGGATAGAGTGATCCAAGTTACCCATAGCTGAGTTGGACCGACTTAGCGCGGACCATTCTCGAGGAATGCAATCCAATTAGGTGCGGCTTTCGCGAGTGCGAGCTCTTTGTAGCGCTGACCAAAGCCATTTGCCTGCTGGATATCAGCGGACATATAGAGAATCAAGGCTTTGAGGAGGCTGCTCACGGTACTGTCAGAACCGCATCAGAACTCTAGGTTTACGGCTGCTCCGGTTCGACTCTGAAACGTTATAGTCACCCGTTGAGTATGTGCTTGATGGAGTGATCCACGTTACCAATAGCTGAGATGGACCGACTTAGCGCGGACCATTCTCGAGGAATGCCATCCAGTTTGGAGCAGCTTTTGCAAGTGCGAGCTCTTTGTAGCGTTGACCAAAGCCATTTGCCTGCTCGATATCAATCGTCTTGAATCGTATTGGAGTCGGGAGGTAGATTGCAAGTCCCTGCGAACGTGGGTGTTGCGCGCCATTTACATTTTTGACAATCACTGACTTTACTGCTGTGCGAAGCGCAACTGCTGCAGCTTGTACATCCGGATCTGGGATGTAGAAATTGCCTTGCGCATCTTTATCGGTAAGTAAGTCGATGAAGTCCAGAAGATCTTTGTTTTCAGCATATGCATAGCTCTCTGCAAGAGCCCGTGAGTCTGAAATGGCTGTGCCGTACGAGTTTGTTGCCGCCAATAATGCGACCCCGAGATTGTCCAAATACTGTGACAAGAGTGCCACCTGACTTGTGTCAATCACTGACTGCGTTGTATTGCTAAGTGTTCCATAGCGATTGATTGTCTGGGTGACGAGGTCAACTGCAAGGTCTTTCGTCTGAATACTTGGCGTACGCACGAGCGTCCGGGCAAACGCGTCGTACGGTAGCCCTTCGCCTGGCGGGCTCTCTTGTGATCCGACAATGTACTCGGCCTTGTTCCGTAGCTCATATATGACTTCCGTCATCTGCATGAGAGAACAGTCCATCACCAACAAGTCCCACATCCGTCCACTTGGATGCGACATTGCTCCAGGGAGGTCGATAGTATCGATGTGGTTTCCTGTGACGTCATCGTAGGAGAGACCCCGGGTGACCTTTTTGACGGACTTTACAGAGCGCCATCCAGCGCCGTGATTCCATAGAACCAGACAGTACCGACGCGCAGGGAAGGTCGTGACGCCCCACTGGATAAACTCACTCAGACGGGATTTGTCTCCCATGTCGATCCCATTGTGTTGGCTTATCAGGGTGCTTTCAATCTGTGTTGGGTCGTTAGCACGGTCAACATAAAACCTACGCGTATCTCCCCAGTCACCATCGGAGTTATCGTAGCGTCCCGCAAAGCGCTTGTATTGGATGACAAAATTGATATCTTCCGTAGAGCCGGATTGCTCAAGTTGATTCGTGTTTAGAAGGCCGTACGTCTCAAGGTCATTGGCACCATTCATATAAATGAGAACAGTCCATTCCTTCGCAGGTTGTATATCGGGATCGACACGAACCGTCCAACCTGGCTGGGCAACCTTCTGACCACCCGCGGTGCTAAGAAGGCGAGCCGATGCTGGTAACTTTAAGGTTGTCCCGCCTCCGCATCCGGCAACGATGGCCTCGATGGAAAAGGCAAGCGATGTAAATCCTGCTAGTTTGAGTGCATCACGTCGGTTGAGCTGCTTCATATTGTCTCTATGATACGCAACGGACTTTGTACCTTCACGCATCATCCAAGAAATCATGTAAATTCACTCTTTCCGGATTGCGACTTTAAAGTAGAGTATTGCCAATGAATGATGAACTTGCGCAGCACCCAAACGATGGCAAGCGAACCTACACCAGACGTCCGGATGTCGAGGACAGAGTCAGGCAGCTGGCTGCATTACGCCCTGCGGAGAGGGAAAGGGAGATTCTGATGCTATGTCAATCCATCTCACCTGGACAACACTATCCTGCTGGCACTCTTGAAGTGCTGGTGTGGGCAGTCCGCCACGGCTGTAGACGAATCTCAAAGGCGCATGATGAAGCTGCAGCTCGCTTGTACGCAGTCTCCAATCTCGTCTTGCGGGCAAAGGTTCGGAAATTCGGCTATTCAAATGTTGAATCTGAGAGAATCGTCGAAGAGACGCTTACCGCCGTCATGGAACACCTGCTTGTTGAGGATTCCAAGATCTCGTTTTGGGAATGTCAGTTCCTGCGGTGTCTGATCTACAGATTCGAGACCATTAGCACGAAATCCAAGGTGCGTCGAAGTCTATCGGATGCGACATCCCTCGATGCGGATAACCTTCCGGAAGTATCCGATGACGCAATGTCAGTCGAAGATACTGCGATGCTGCGTACGATCATGGCGGGTTTGTCCGAAGAAGAGCGCATGGTTCTGTACCTAAAATGTGTAGAGCAGCTGCCTGAGGAAAGCTCGGATGCCTCAGTGGACACGATTGCCCGCAGGCTTGGGCGCACCGGACGTACGGTGCGAAATATATTGACTCGGATTCGTGAGCGACACATTGAAAGTGAGACTAATCAGTGAACCCAAAAAGTGAACGTGATGCTGAGAACGTGATCGGGATGTACTTGATGGCCGATGTCCACGATGGTGAGGTCAACCGGCTACTTGACAGGTCAACATCCGACGAATTCGATGCCTTGTTAGGTAAAGGGCGTGCAGCTGTTAAGTCAATGAAATCTAGTTCCTGGTCGATCCGGGAATCGGCAGAAGCCCTCGGAATGGACCTGTCGGAACTCGGCCGACAACTTCGACTTCCACAAGATGTCATACATAAACTGGACTTACGACTGCTGCACGTTACATCCCTGCCAGAACGCCTCTTTGACACATTATCTGATGTCCTTCTCGTACCGATTGAACATCTCCGTACCTACGTTGCCTTGCCTCCAGCTATTCCCGCAGGGATTCGTTTCCATGCCGAGAACGGAGAGCCGATGGTGGTGTTGGAGACATTTGAAGATGCGTTGTTGGATGACGAAGACATCAGCGATGATGACCGTAGACATTGGTTGGAGCATAAATGTTAGATGCGGTGAGCGCACACGCATCGCAAGCGCTACAGCTGTGGGAATCAATGCGGGACACGCATTCGGGTGACCGGATTGAAACGCTGTTGGAGTGTTACGGTCTCCGTGTAAAGAGTGTTGGAGCAGCGAGTGCGTTGTTGTTTGGCGCAGATGCGTGCATCGATCCATCAACTCACACAATCCGTATACGTCGCGACTTGCATCCTCTGTATCGACGGGAAGTCCTTGCGCATGAGCTCGCACATGCGATTCTTGGACATCACAAACATGGCGCGGCCATGCAGTACCAGCCCTACGTGTCCGCCTATGGTAAGAACGAACGTATTGAGCGCATGGCTGACAACCTGGCTGCGCTCCTCCTTGTCAGCGAATCTGAACTCGATGTCGCAATACAGACCTGTGATGCTTTCACTGCTGCAGCCGAACGACTGAATGTTTCCATCGACATACTCATCCGGCGTCTAACCCAACACCGGTCTCCAATAACACTCCGGCTCGCTAGCAGATGTGAACTTCTTCCGCATCAGGTAACCGCTATCCAAATGCCGGGCAACGTATGCCTTGATGGCAGAATTGGTACTGGAAAGACGGAGGTGCTTTTCGAGCGCCTACTACGTCTCGCGGAAGATGCGGCTGTCGGAAATGCACGCATCCTATTTGTGACCTACTTACGACGCCATATGGTTTATCTGTTTGAAAGGATGGCCTTGCGTTCGCCGCTTCTGGCAGAACGTGTCAACTTCACGACATTTCACGACTATGCTGCAGACATCGTGCTGCGTAATGCAGCGAGGACGGGCTGTACCGGAACGCCTACTGTCGTCGGACAGGGTGAGTTAGTGTGTCTTCTCGAGAAGATTTTCCCGGACACAGCACGTGATGTACTGCAAGCTAAGTGCAATGATTACAGGCAGACGCTTCGCTACGACACACATCATGGAGAGACATGGGAAGCATTGCTGACTGAGCAGCTTTACCAACTCAACTACATCCATAATGGCTCTCTCGGGACACTTGCTGACAAACTGATGGCATTGGATGGCATCGCGGATGATGAAGCAGACCGCTGGGATGCCATTTTTGTTGATAACTATGAACAGCTTACGTATCCGGAATTGAATGTGCTACGGCTTGCTGCGATGCGAGCTAAATACGGGATTTCAGCATCATGCGGCCACAGCCATCTACCGTACTCATACCGAGGCACATCAGATATCGCCACAACGCAGTGGAAACAAGACTGTGGATTTGCTGTCTGTGACTTTTCGGCGGCAACACGACTGCGCCCTGATCCATCTCTCACTGAAACCCATTCGCGAAATCCAGTTCAAAGTGCCGTATTGGCAGTCAAGCACATTCGAGATGAGTGCAAACCTGATGACAGAATCATCGTTGGCATTCTTCATAACACGGAAGTTGGTCAATGCAGGTCTGCCATGCGGGATGTGTTTCCGGATCTGTTCGCATCTGATTCTGGCCCCAATGCAAGCTGTGCACAGCTATATGCATACTTGGATTCCGGAGGTGGCTTTTGTGACTTTTTGGAACGATGGTGGGGTGCGTACCGAGAGGCATCTTATGAAAACAGAGTTACCTTGCAATCGGCTTTAGCTGATTCGCAGTTGTATACGGAGCACTGTTCGCGGTCACATGCCGTTGGGCTTCCGGTCGTTTCGATGGCGGTTTACATGGACTCGATTCGACCACATCATCAGTATCGAGATATCCAGCTGGCAGAGCAGCTTTCGATCCAAACGCTTCACTCACTGTCTGGAGGCGAGGCGGACCACGTGATTGTCATTACCGATGGGTTGGTTGGTGCTGGACCTGAAGATTGGTTAGGTCCTGCGAATAGGGCATTGTTTGAGAATGCATGCGCACGGGCGAGAAAATCGCTTCGAATCATCCACACAATTCGCGATGGTCAGTGAACTGGGTAGCTGTTCTCCAATTCCGATAGTATCGATATAGCAAGAGGTCAGGGAGACGATATCGCAATGTCATATGGAGCTGGACAAGGTGGTCAAGGAAGCGGAACGGAAGCGCCCGCAGTACGCGTCGTCCGCGAAATGGTCGGCGATGCCGTGCGAATGCGCGCATCGGATATCCATATCGAGCCACGAAAGTCATCCCTTGAAGTGAGGATGCGTGTCGATGGTGTGATGCAGGTGTGGAAGGAACTCCCAAAGGATCTGCAGGACACAGTCGCAAGTCGTATCAAGGTTTTGTCTGACCTAGACATTAATGAGAAGCGCCTTCCACAGGATGGACGTATTTCGTTCAGTGTCGATGGCAAGGGCTTTGATGTACGTATATCTACATTGCCAGTGCTTTATGGAGAGAAAGTCGTGATGCGTCTCCTTGACCGGAGTATGTCCATCCGAGGTTTGAACGAGCTCGACTTTGTCCGTCACAACGCTGAGACCTTTATGGACCTGATCCATCGTCCACTGGGTCTTGTTCTTGTGACCGGACCGACTGGCTCCGGAAAGACGACAACACTTTACGCAGCTCTCAATGCCTTGCGTTCTCCAACCGTCAATCTTGTCACCTGTGAAGACCCTGTTGAAATCGATCTTCCCGGCGTCAATCAGAGTAGCGTGAACGAGCGTGTTGGCCTCACCTTTGCTCGGCAACTTCGGGCGATTCTACGCCAAGACCCCGATATTGTCCTTGTTGGTGAAATGCGTGACTCAGAGACCGCTGAAATTGCATTCCGTGCTGCGATGACAGGACACCTTGTCTTATCAACTCTCCACTCGAATGATGCTCCAACATCGGTTACACGCCTCCTTGACATGGGCGTTCCACCATTCTTGATTGCATCAGGACTGATTGGAATGGTCGCACAGCGACTCGTAAGACGGCTCTGTGCGAGCTGCCGCCAGCAGGGACCGGTTTCTGAAGTGAATGCGCGTCTGCTTTCGGTAAATCCCGGAGATCGCTTCTGGTACGCGGGTAGCGGATGCTCCGCGTGCGATGGGACAGGCTTCAAGGGACGAATCGGAGTTCACGAGGTCGTTGGCGTGGATGAAAACATGCAGCGCCTCATCATGGACCGGGCACCAAGTTCGACATTACGGCGTAGTTCTGTTGCTGCTGGAATGGTTCCAATCCGCGAGGATGCCCTGACCAAAATGCGTGCCGGTCTGACCACACCCGATGAAGTGCTTCGGCAGGTTTACGTCAAGGTCGATGACCTCGATGAACCAATTGAGCACATTACAAAGCTTGAGACGCCACCGGTTTAGGTAGTGGAAACGTGAAAGTGGGTCCGGATAGCATCCTGCCATGAGACCGCTTCCAAGCTTGCAAATCGATAATATTTATCTGTGTTCAATACTGAGTAAACAGGACGTTTCGCAAGCTGACGTCCTACCGCCTCGCATCTTGCACTTTGGATCGGCTCCCATTCAGCCAAGGTGGTATTCGTAACGGTACCAGCACCCGATGTCAACTCGGCGATGTAACTCGCCATCTCATATGTTGAACAGCCCCCGCCATGTGTCACATGATAGGTTCCTACGGCATCTGAGTCGCAGAACTTCAAACTTGCATCGGCAAGGAGAGTGGTACTCGTTGGCGTTATCCACTGGTCGGTGACAAATGGCATGGTGTAACCTGACTTTATACCCGACGAGATTTTGTCGATCAGGTTAGGGCCATGATGTCCAAAGATGTAACCAGTCCGAATGATGACCGCAGCTGTGCAATGGGCAAGGACTGCATCTTCACCCGCGAGTTTGCTACTACCGTACACAGATTTTGGGTCTGTACTGTCTGTCTCTACGAGGGGACGATGAAGCTCTCCTGGATAGACAAAGTCTGTAGATATATGCACGAGCTTGATTCCACTAATGGCTGCTACTATTGCGACGTTTCGTGCTCCAATGTAGTTGGACGTATAGGCTGCGGCAGCATTGGTTTCAGCACCATCAACATCGGTCCAAGCGGCACAGTTGATGATGCAATCCGGGGCATCATGTTTCGCACGCTCCAAGATTGATTCCACTTGCGAGATATCAGCAGCTGGACGCACCCACGGAATAACCGTATGGCCAAGCGTTGTAGCCATTTCTACTATCTGCTGTCCAAGCATTCCACGGGCACCCGTAACACATATTCGCATAATGTAAGAATACCGCATCGGTAAAAACTCTCGATAAACAGGTAGTTATTCCGGTTTCAAAGCGTGCCATTTCATTTTCCATGTTGGAGTCGATTCTGGTTGCCGATGATACAGACGTGGACTACAAAAAGCTTGGCTCATACGCCGTATCGTCACCGGAACCAGCTCCCATCAAAAAGAGGCGCAGGGGACGTCCTTCGTTGCATGTCTCTGAAGATGCATTCAAGTCACTTTTGATCGCATCTAGGGATGGCATCTACGAGCTACACATTCGCGGAGTCATCGATGGAACAACTGTCCTTGCCTTCCGGGAAGTGATGTTTTCAGCGATTGGACGACAACCCAGAATTCTTCGCTTGATGCTGAATGACATCGATGACATTTCAGATGTAGGAATCAGCAATCTGGTCACGACTGCACGTGTCGCTGCAATGATGCAAGTGGGGATTGAAGTCGTTGCAATAGGGCGTGTTCACGAGATGATGTCGACATCTGGACTGCTTGACTTGATACAACGTCCAGCGGTAACCGTCACATCGCCTGCTCGTGAATCGGTCGAAGCTGTACCGCTACGCCGCGCCGCATAGTCTAGAGCACTTCGTGCATAAAGGTACAATGGCGTGTGAATAACACCCCTGAGTTACCGGCCATCCACGCAGCAAAACGCGTTATTGGCGTGGCCATTGATGCGCTAACGACGCGGATGAATGACATCAGTCCGGATTTTCAGATGGCTGTGGATACGATTGTCAACAGTGATGGCCGCCTGATTGTCATGGGGGTTGGTAAGAGCGGGCACATTGCCCGAAAGCTTGCGGCAACCTTTGCAAGTACGGGAACACCTGCTCTGTTCGTTCATCCAACCGAGGCGATGCATGGCGATCTTGGGATGATTGCTGCGTCAGATACTGTCTTGGCAATCTCTCAGAGTGGCGAGAGTGATGAGCTTCGGGTGCTCCTTCCGGTCATCCGCAATAGAGCGAAGGCTATCATCGCCCTTACCGGTGGAATGATGTCAACACTTGCCAAGGCGTCGAATGTGACGATAAGCACAAGCATCAACAAGGAAGCTTGTCCACATAACCTTGCACCGACGACATCTACTACGGTGGCGTTAGCGATGGGGGATGCGCTCGCAATTGCGGTGATGGAAGCGAGGGGCTTCTCCCGCGAGGAATATGCGGCAGTGCACCCCGCTGGCTCCCTCGGCCGAAGACTGGTAATGACCGTCCATGACCTGATGCGCACCGGGACAGAAATTGCGATTCTGCCTGGGACATCTACGCTTGGAGATGCAATCGCGATGATTACCAAAGCTCGGTCTGGACTTGCCTGTGTCATAAACGAGATGGGTACTCTAATCGGCGTTCTAACCGATGGTGATATCCGTCGGGCATTCCTGACATTTGGACCAAACGCCTGGTCTGAGGCGATACAGGAGATGATGACTACTCATCCGGCTACCATTTCCGGTAATCCGTTGGCGTATGACACTTTGGTTGCATTCGAGAGGGGAGTCACTCGTATCGGTGATATTCCTGTCCTTGATGATCATGCAAAGCCTATTGGTGTCCTTGCTTTGAAAGACCTTGTTACCAATGGAATCATCCCGCATGAATAGTTCATTTCAGCGAAAGCTTGCTGGAGTTGAAGTCCTAATTTGCGATGTGGATGGCACATTAACAGATGGCTCCGTAACGTTTTCTTCCGATGGGGCTGAGTATAAAACCTTCAATGTACACGACGGTCTTGGTATTGCCCTTGCGATAAGAAATGGCCTTGACATCGTTTTTATGACCGGTCGCATCAGCGAAATGGTGTCACGCAGGGCGGCAGAGCTCGGCGTTACGACCGTGCTACAAGGCATATCAAACAAGCGGGATGCCATTGATGCGTTTGCAATCGTTAAGAACTTAAATTTGGATGCTGTTGCTTACATCGGGGATGACCTCAATGACTTGCCAGCAATGGAACGTGTGGGTCTGGTCTTTGCCGTTCACGATGCCTGTGAGCATGTTTGTCGACAAGCTACCTTTGTCCTGAACAAATGTGGTGGTCACGGTGCGGTGCGTGAGGCGATTGAACTAATCCTTGATGCAAAAATCGGTTTGGGCACTGTTGTTGACAACTACGTTGCATCGGCTCAGCAAACTTCATCAAAACCTGTCGGACAATAGGCCTTACAGCACCAGGCTAATTTTTCCAGGTGCTGTAGATGTCACATCACCGATAATCCATGCGTCCAGGCCAGCTACCTGCATATGTTCGACAAAGCGATCTACAAACGCAGGATCCATCGCAATACACAAACCACCACTTGTTTGTGGATCGTTGAGCGATAACCAGAGTGACTCTGAGATTAGTGCACGGCCCGTAACAAATGCATTTGTAAAGTTGGCATTTGCATGTGTTCCACCTGGTACACACCCTTGCTTTACAAGAGCCTCTAAGCCCTCAAACAGCGGTATTTTACTTGCGGTCAACGAGATGCCAATATCTGCATCACGGACCCAATGTGACAGGTGACCAAGCAGTCCGTACCCGGTAATGTCGGTTGCAGCATGGACCACCGCTGGAATGCCAAGAAGCTTTGCGATATGAATGGGTCCATCGTTGAGCAGCAGCATCGAAGCGACGATGTGCTCTATGTCCTCATTTGTAACTAGACCACGTTTCAGTGCCGTTGTGTAAACACCTGTTCCGATGGGCTTGGTGAGAACCAAAACATCTCCTGCAACGGCTGCACGATTCGTGAGGATCTGGTCTGGGTGACAAGTGCCTGTAACCGAGACACCGAACTTAAACTCAGAATCTTTGACAGTGTGTCCACCTAGCAGCATTACACCTGCGCGCGTTAGGACGGACAGTCCACCCGCGATGACATCCGCAAGGACAGCAGGGGGGTAGACATCCACTGGAAAGCAGCTGATATTCAGAGCGGTAAGTGGATTCCCACCCATGGCATAGACATCGGAGAGTGCATTCGTTGTCGCGATCGCGCCAAACGTAAATGGGTCATCCACGATTGGGGTGAAAAAGTCAACGGTCTGAATTAGGGCAGTATCCGCATTCAGGATGTGGACACCTGCGTCATCGTAGCTTGGGATACCGGAGGATGCCGGAAGGTCATAACGGGATGCAAGCGATAAGAGTACGTTTGTAAGGACCGACGGTCCCAGCTTGCTCGCTCAGCCAGCGCAACTGACCTGTTGTGTCAACCGAATCGTTGCGAGGTCTTTGTTGGAAGGAGTATCCATTTTAGATTGACTAAGAAGGACGGAGAGGACAGGATTCGAACCCGCACACGGTAACCCGTGAGACCGCTTTCAAGACGGTGGCGATACCATTCCGCTCACCTCTCCGTATCGATGCGAATTATATCAGAAAACAACAATGTGGTCACAACCCATAATCGGCTGTGACCACAAATTTTGTTAGATCTGTGCCTTCAACTTGGCACTGATTGCCGTGCGTGGGTATGCACCCACGAGGCGGTCAACTTCCTTACCACCCTTGAAGATAACCATCGCTGGGATGCTCTGAATACCGTACGTAACAGCCAATTCAGATTCATCATCAACGTTTACCTTGGCGATTACAACCTGCGCTCCGAGCTCCTCAGAAACGGCATCCAGCTCAGGTGCTACACGGCGGCATGGGCCACACCAAGGTGCCCAGAAGTCGACCAACACTGGAACATCGTTCTTAAGAACGACGGCATCAAAGTCAGCTCCGGTTACTGTTACGGCATTACTCATCATATTCTCCTGTTGCAACCCGGTATCAGCAGGCCGCACTTTCTAGTTTACCTTTAATCCCAGAGTCGTTCTTTGCTAGAAAGGGTTCGGACTATTTCATCAGCGACTGCTATGCCACTTTCCAATGCCCCGTTGATACTGGATGTTAGGAGATGCTCACCACAAACGTACAAGCCATCAGGGAGCGTAGCACTGGGTTTCCTTGAGCGAAAATGGTTTGGATCCTGTACGAATTGCGCTCTTTGCACCGTTTGGTCTGCTATGCAGGCAATGGAATCGGATGGGGTAATGACCTTGTTACGTTGCATGGCCTGATGAAAACTCTGCACGATTTCATCGGTGGTGTCCGTGAAGTGATCTGCCCTCACGGTGACTGCGAAAAGCGACTTTCCTTTAGGTGCACGGTCCGGATCGACAGCATGCATCGGGGCAACCGTCATGAAAGGAGATTGACGGTCAGGATTCAGGATGAGGGAGGGACCGCAGTCAACAATCCTGTCAAGTGTCAACCAGAGACATCTCTGGGAACGGTATTTTGGAGGATTATACTCAGGGAGTAATCCACCAAGTGACCACGCATCCGTTGCCAATACAACGATTTCCGATTCAGTCAATTCTGTAGGCGTCTGAACGTCCCAATGATTACTAGTCTTGGTCAAGCCAGTAACCTGAGTGTCTAGAAGAATGTCAACGTTCTTCTTTTTTAGTGCCGATGCCATCGCAGCTGGTATCGACTGCATCCCCCCAGCTGGAAGTGTAGCAATGCCTTTGCTTAGCATTGACCAGATGAACTTGAAGATGGCTGCACTGGTTCCGAGCGACTCATCTAGAGTGATACCCCCGACAAAAGGCCTGAAAAACAACTCAATCGCGGCATTACTAAAGCCCCTTCGTGTCAGGAAACGAAGGATTGTCTGATCTGGCTCATCCCAAAGTGAGGTCAGGGGCCGCCGATTAAATTCTGCGGCGAGGTGCCACATTAGAAGCTTGTCCTGGATGCTAACCACGGGGGTGATAATCGATGGCAGTGCATCGGCAGGGTTGCGGAACGGGTCAGAGAGCGTGTGTAACCGGTGCTCCTGCATGATGCGGGCACCAGGTGGGAAGTTGTAGGCGGGGAGTGTGGCAAGCTCTGGTAGTAATTGCAATGCGGGATACGCATTCAAGAGCACTTGGAAACCGATATCGATGCGAAAGCCATCGATGGTTTTAGATTGCACCCGGCCGCCCACGGAGGTTGACCTCTCGATTATGCGGACCGGAATGTTCTTATCTGTCAGGCGTCTAGCGCAAGCGAGGCCGGCTAAGCCGGCCCCGATAATCGTAACCTTCATCAAGAGAGATTACTTCTTCCAGTTTCCTCGTGTAAAGTCTGGGAAGTTGACAGCGCCACCACCACGGACGATAGAGAGCTCTGATAATGGAGTTGGAGCAGACCATGCGGCTGCATCGTAGACATCCATATCTGGAGCAATGCCCTGATGCAGGCACTGAATCAAACGGAAGTTCATGATGTAGTCCATTCCACCATGTCCACCCAACTTGCGGGCCTGGTCGCCATTCTTCTGCCACAGTGGGTCAATAAACTCCTTGTAGCGGTCAGTCTTCGACAGCTCGACCCATGTCTCACCTTCAGGTTGCCCCATCACACAAATGCGTGCTGGATAGTCAGCAAATGTACCTTGCGTTCCCTGAATCAGGTTGTGGCGAGTGTACGGGCGGAACGTGACAACGTCATGCTGCAGCATGACCGTACGGCCATTTGCTGTCTTCAGCAGCGATGTGCTCATGTCACCGGCTTTGTACTTTTCCTGACGCTTTGGCGAATCCTTGGCCGTGTGCTTGTCACGGTACTCGGACAGTCCGGCTTCCTGGCTGCTCATCGATACCATTGAGACAAAGCGGTCTCCATGATGAATATCCATGTAGTTTGCAACTGGACCAAGTCCGTGGGTCGGATAGAGGTTGCCGTTGTGGTCGACATGCGGCTTGCGGCGCCACAGACCTTCACCGGAGTCTGCTAACAGGATCTCGTTCAGGTTGTGGATGTACGCTGCCTCACCATGGGTAATAGTTCCGAACATCCCCTTACGGACCATGTTCAAAACCATCATTTCAGAGTTTCCATAGCAGCAGTTTTCAAGCATTATGCAGTGCTTGCGTGTGCGCTCTGATGTGTCAACGAGCTTCCAGCAGTCTGCTAGCGATGTGGCTGCAGGAACTTCTGTAGCGGCATGGTGACCGTTTTCCATGGCTCCGATGGCCATCGGCACGTGCCAGTCCCAAGGAGTTGCAATGTAGACGATATCAATGTCATCGCGTGCTACGAGGGCCTTCCAGCTATCGAGCTTGCCGCCGTAAACAGTTGGCTTTTGAGCGCCACCACGTGCGACACGGGATGCGCCACTTTCGGCACGTTCTGTCACCAAGTCACAAACAGCACGGATTTCAACGCCTGGGATGTTAATGAGGTCGTTAAGAAGACCACTTCCACGTCCACCCAGACCGATGAAGCCAACGCGCACGTTAGGGGTCCGGTCAAACGGGACGCCATGCATCGTTTCATTACTGGTCGCAGCTGGGGTCAATGAACGCCACTCTGCTTCCGCAGCCTCAATGGTGAAAGTTGCCGCTGCAATACCAGCAGTGGCACGCAACATCTGACGTCGGGAAAGCGAATCTGACATAGGTAATTCTCCGGTGGACTTATCCGACTGTTTTATTCACCCTCAGGAGAAACTCTTCCTGCGGATAGACTCATATGCGGAAAGGAAATCCGCATGTATCTTAACGCACAAATGAGTGTCTGCGATGTAATCAACCATTTCACAGAGGATCGGAATGCTTGGGAGCGCAAGTTTCCAAACCCAACGAATCGTCGCCACGAAGCCCGCACCAATACCGTGAAGCAGTATCAGGAAATGCTGTCCAGTCTTCAGGCACGGGCTGTCACCCGCAGCGAATATCTGGATGTGCTTCTGTTTACCGAGCAGCTGAGCCAGTTCACACGTGATGACTCCCTCGAACAACTTCGAAACCAAAAACTTTATTCTCGATTCCCCTGGTTGCTCAGATTGTTCCTACTGGATGATGCCATCCGTGATTTTCAGTTTCCCCAAGGCGAGACAGCCGCTGTGGAACTGGCTGCGATTACCTTGGATGTTCAGGCACTTTTGCTCAATGTTAGTGAATTGCCGCTTGATGAACTGACCGACAGGTTATCTACCCATTTAGGACTTGCTTCGGATGCGTTATCGCATTGGTGGAAATTTATCGGTGGCTACAGCCCCGATGTCACATGGTGGTGTTCTGAGAATGTATCCAAACTTCAGGAGTCTTTGCAGTCGCTGAGCGTGTCCTTGACGAGTCACATCGGTGATGAGCTTATCGGTCAGCCGGTTGGCCGGGATGTTCTTGAGCAACATTTGGCCGCGAGTTGGATTGCCCATTCGGTGGATGACCTCATAACCGCCGCGGAGCGTGAGTGGGAATGGTGCCGGGAACAATGCGCATCTGTGGTGCAGGAACTAGGCGTTTCGGACTGGGATGCAGCTCTCGAACGCTGTAAACGGTCTGCATCACTCCCAGGAAGTCAACCGACAATCGTGCGTGATTTGGCACTTGAAGCGGCAAGGTATGTCACCGAAGAAGATCTGCTTACCGTTGATGAAACGGCAAGTGGAACGTGGCGGATGGAAATGATGTCTGCGGAAGATCAAAAGACCAACCCATTTTTTCTTGGGGGGGAGACCATCATTGTTTCCTATCCAACAAGCGGAATGTCTACAGCCGCTCGCCAGATGAGTATGCGTGGCAATAATGCAGCATTCAGTCGGGCGACGGTTCAACACGAACTCATTCCAGGTCATCACATGCAGCAGTGGGCATCCGCAAGGTTTCATTCCTATAGAAATGTTTGGTGGACTCCGTTTTGGGTGGAAGGCTGGACGCTTCATTGGGAAATGTTGCTTTGGGAGAGAGAATTCCCCCGGACACCTGAAGAACGCTGTGGGATGCTTTTTTGGCGGATGCACCGCTGCGCGCGTGTTCTGTTCAGTCTCCGGTTTCATCTTGGCGAGATGTCTGCAACCGAATGCGTGGAATTTCTGGTGCGTGAATGCGGTCATGAGCCAGCCAACGCTCATGCGGAGATAAGGCGCAGTGTTGGCAATCGCTACCCACCTCTGTATCAGCTGGCGTATCAAATTGGTGGGATGCAGGTCCGGTCGCTCTATCGCGAGGCCCTAACGTTCGGATGGACACCAAAAGCGTTTCATGATCGCTTTCTGCAAGAAAACGAAATGCCAATCTCTGCTGGACGTGCACTCATCCTCGGATTACCACTGAGTGATAGCGAGCTCAAGCGGTGGCGATTTCTTGACGGCGATCACGCGTATAGTCGGTGAATTAGAATGTCCCTGCCAGCGACTTCTTAGTTAGCTGGCAGGGACAGTGATTGTTTACGCCATCGCTGGCGGAGCATCCTTGGCTGGCAACGTTGGAGCCAGAGGGATGACCTTTTCGGGGACAACCTGCTGGGATCCCGCTACACTCGTGCGCTTGGCACGTGCCTTAGGCTTGAGCGCAAGATCTACCACCTCGATGACATCAGACACGTACACAATGTTCAAGTCAGCGCGAACATCCTCAGGAACATCTTCCATAACATCCTTGCGGTTTCGCGCGGGGACAATTACAGTCGTACATCCTTGACGATGAGCCGCAAGCAGCTTTTCCTTTAGGCCACCAACGGGCAGAACGCGTCCAGTCAACGTAACCTCACCGGTCATCGCCAAGTGCTCTTCAAGCGGGCGCTGTGTAAGCAATGACACCAGAGCGGTGACCAGAGTGATACCTGCGCTTGGACCATCCTTGGGAACTGCGCCAGCCGGAGCGTGAATGTGGATCTCTGATGTTTCCCAGAATGTAGGATCAATACCGAGCTTAGCTGCATTAGCTCTTACGTAGGAAACGGCCGTCTTTGCAGACTCCTGCATTACTTCACCAAGCCGCCCAGTGAGCTGAACCGTCTTTGAGCCTGGCATGCGCGTCGTTTCGAGGACAAGTGTGTCACCGCCTACGGCTGTCCACACAAGACCCACAGCCGTTCCTGGCACACCGGCATATGGAGTGATTTCATCACTGTCATAGCGAGGCGATCCAAGAAGCTCTGTAATTCCATCCACCGTTATTGGTACTGCGATTGGTGTACCTTCCGCTTTGCGTCTAAGCTGCTTACGACAAAGTGACCCAATCGTGCGTCCGAGTGACCGAACTCCGGCCTCACGAGTGTAGCCATGGATTAACGGCAGATATGCATCCGGTGCGATATCGAAGTCAACGGCATCGACCATGTACTCTTTGCGCTGTGCGGGTACGAGATGCCCGGCGGCAATCGATGCCTTCTCCCGGTCTGTGTAGCCGCTCAGCTCGACAATCTCCATGCGGTCGCGCAGGGGAGCCGGAATACCATCCAGACCATTAGCAGTCGTAATGAACAACACTTTTGACAGATTGAATGGCGCATCGATGTAGTGGTCGCGGAAAGACTTGTTCTGCTCCGGATCAAGGGCCTCAAGGAGAGCGCTCGCTGGATCTCCCCGCATGTCACTTGCCATCTTGTCGATTTCATCCAGAACAATCACCGGGTTATTAGTACCAGCGCGTCGTAGAGTCGTGATGATTTGTCCGGGGAGGGCACCCACATAGGTTCGCCGATGCCCGCGAATTTCGGACTCATCACGGACACCGCCAAGACTAATCCTGCCGTACTCTTTTCCGAGGGCACGGGCAATGCTACGCCCGAGGGATGTCTTTCCGACGCCTGGAGGTCCTACAAGGCATAAAATAGGCTGGCGGATGTTTCCTTCAGGAACACTTAAACGCACTGCCAGATGTTCGACAATCCTGTCTTTGACATCTTTCAGGCCATAGTGGTCTTCATCCAGCATACGTTCCACATTGACAACCGTTGCCGTCTCGGGTGTACTCGTCGACCAAGGAAGCGCAAGCACTGTTTCAACATATGTTCTACTGACGCTATGTTCCGGGCTTGCTGGATTGAGTCGGTCAAGACGATCGAGTTCGCGCTCAACTTCTTTATGCGCTTCCTCCGGGAGCTTGAGCTTTTTCAACTTGGTGCGAAAAGCTGCGAGCTCGCGGTCACGT
>Ga0255117_1000238_pt1 | contig 17714 bp, 14 predicted proteins | sample Law_Atlam_RepA_8_2_FD_188583 | JGI IMG/M metagenome (GOLD analysis project Ga0255117, IMG submission 188583) | Freshwater microbial communities from St. Lawrence River, New York, United States - Law_Atlam_RepA_8h | ecosystem: Environmental > Aquatic > Freshwater > River | place: USA: New York...
TCCTCATCAGTCCATTCCTCTTGACGCGTGCGGTTCTGCCACATATGAAGGAACAAAAGTGGGGACGTATCATCAATATCGGCTCGGAAGTTGTCGCGCGTGCTGTCCCGAACTTTGTGCCCTATGTAGCCGCGAAGAGCGGCCAGAATGGCTTTACCCGCTCGATGTCGCAGGAACTGGCCCCGTGGAACATCACCGTCAACATGATCTCCCCAGGCTGGATTCCGGTGGAGCGGCATGTTGAGGAAGTCGTCACGGATGGTCCCGGCTACCGCGTGCTGATTCCGTTGGACCGCTGGGGCATCCCTGAAGATGTCTCCGGTACGGCGATTTATCTGTCGAGTGATGCATCCTCGTTTGTGACGGGCCAGAACATTCACGTAAACGGCGGGATGACAACGCAAGGCTGTTGATCAAATGAGAATCCATCCGTACCTCGCATTTCCCGGGACGTGTGAGGAAGCGTTCACCTTTTACGCAGAGCTCTTCAGTGGTTTTGTGACTGGCATTAACCGCTACGGCGAAGGCAGTCCATTTCCAGTCCCGGATGGCTGGGGGGAGAAAATCATCCATGCAGAGCTCGCTGCGGGTGGGATTGTCATTTACGGTTCAGACCATGTCCCGGATATGTTCGAGACTCCGCAGGGATTTTCACTCTCGTGGAATGTCACGGACTTTGATGCTGGCAAGTCTGCATTCGATGCATTAGCTGCAAATGGCGGTTCCGTGGTGATGCCATTTAGCGAAGTTCCGTGGAGTGTTGGCTACGGGATGGTCAAGGATCGCTTCGGAATTACGTGGCAAATTAATGTGGATGGACCGGCGGACTGACCGTCAAAAACATCCAGAAATCAAAAAACACCCCGGAGATTACCTTCGAGGTGTTTTGCTTATGGGAGGATGATGGGGATCGAACCCACTACCTTCAGAGCCACAATCTGACGCTCTAACCTAATGAGCTACACCCTCCATGAAGCGACAAAGTCTATCATACGCTGAAACGCTGTATCAAGGGGCAGAAGCCGGGAATCTAAATGTATGTCGGAATGATGAGACGTTTCATCGTCTATTATCGCATAACCATTTTTACTGCCATCCGGGAACCGTTGCGCCATGGAATTCGTTTGACTTAGGGCTGTGGTGATGCTGTTTATCACTTGATTCGTCGTTATAAAGGAGATGGTGCAGAATGGATGCCTTGCCGGTGATTTGTCTGATAATGCCATTTCTATTGGCTTTGGGTGGGGAACCGCAGGTTCCCCGTAAGGAGCTTACGCTTCCGGGTGTTCTTAGCCGTGTAGAGGCTGCGTATCCGAAAGTCAAGGGCATCGCGCAGGAAAGGCAGGCCGCTGCTGGCAAGCTGCGTGAAAAGCAAGGAGCATTTGACACTACGGTCAGCGTTGGACTGGAATACCTCAGCTATAACAGTGCGAGCAGCCGTGGGAAAAATGCCGAAGCAAGCATCTCAACTGCAACCGTCGAAATGGCGATGCGCAGTGGCGCTAAGCTTCTCGTCGGCCGGGATGCCAACTCGGGGCTTGTCAAGTCTCCAATTTCGAGCACGGGCTCCGATGGGACCATCTACGCCGGAATAAAGCTACCGCTCCTCCGCGGCGCCGGTGTCAACGACAAGAGCATCGCTGAACTTCAGGCAAAGCTTGGCCTCCCCCTCGCGGATGCGGCCATCACTCAGGTTATTGTTGCATCCAAGGCTGCGGCCGGCGGGGCCTATTGGGAATGGGCTGCAGCCGGGCGAAAATTGACCGTTGCACGGGATCTGTTGGCACTTGCCGTCTTACGGGCAAAGCAGATTGCACGGGAAGTTGAGCTTGGTGCACAGCCGCCGATTGCTATCACCGAAGCTGAGCAGGAGGTTCGCCGCCGCGAGGCAGGTCTGAACAAGGCTGAACGGGATGTCCAAAAGGCTTCAATCAAACTTGCTGGCTACCTTTGGCAGGATGATGGAACACCGCTTCCGCCTCCAATCGCTGAGCAACTTCCATCGGAAATGCCAGCACCTGCCTTTCTGGATGCAGCACGTTTACAAATGAGTCGTGAGGGTGCACTCGCCAAGCGGCCGGAAATCCTTGCGATTGCCCTGCAGCTTGGTGCTGTTTCCCTAGATGAACGTCTTGCCCTAAATGATGGTCGGCCAGACCTCAGTCTGGTGCTTCAGCCTGGGCAGGATATGGGCCGCCTCGGGATTGGCGAAACCCTCAAAGCCGGTATCAACTTCAGTGTCCCTTTGGGCCGCTGGGATGCATCCGGTCGTCGGGACACCGCCCGCGCCAAAACCATCAAACTCACCCAAGACCGGGAGCTCACCAAGCGTCAGGTGTTGCTCGAAGTCGATGATGCTTGGTCGGCAATCCTTGCGGCAGTTGAGCGGTTCCACGCAACGGATGCTGAAGTGGCCCTTGCCAAACAACTTGAAGTCGGCGAGCGAAAACGCTTCGCGGAAGGCGACTCAACTCTCTTTCTTGTCAACCAGCGCGAACGCGCGACCGCAGAGGCCATTGGCCGCCTCATTGATATCCAACTCGAATACCAGCAGGCACTTCTGGCCCTGGATGCAGCATCGATCGCGCTTTGATGAAACCGTAGGAACCCCACGATGAGCCAACACAACGAAACAACAACCGACCACCACGCTCACCCGACGGCGCTTCAGCGCTTCTTCCACCTGATACGGCAGGAGCGGGGGGACATGATCGTCTTGGTCACCTACACAATGGTGGCAGGGTTGACTGCACTGGCCGTTCCGCTCGCAACACAAGCTCTGGTGAACATCGTTGCTGCCGGTGTTCTTCTACAGCCTCTCGTAGTATTGACGATTCTGGTGTTCTTTGGGATGGTTGTTACGGGCATCCTCCAGCTCATGAAACTCTCCCTTGTGGAGCGCCTTCAGCAACGGGTGTTCGCAAAGGTTGCGCTCGAAATGGCGCATCGGATGGTAAATGTCCGCGTGCAGTCCGTACATGGCGAGTATGCCCCAGAGCTCATCAATCGCTTTTTTGATGTCCTGACGATTCAGAAAACGCTGTCAAAGCTGCTCCTTGATGGCTTGACAGTCTCCCTGCAGGCATTTGTTGGACTCGTTCTGCTCGCCGTCTATAGCCCGCTTCTTCTTGGGTTTGACATTCTTATACTGATGTCTATGGCCTTTATCATCGGTGTGCTGGGAATCGGTGGCCTGCGTACAAGCATCGTTGAGAGCAAGGAAAAGTACCGCGTTGCCGACTGGCTGGAAGAGCTGGCGCGCTGTCATATTGGCTTGAAGCTCCACGCTGATGGCGATTACCTCATGGAACGTGCAGACCTCGCCGTCATCAAGTACATCAAAGCCCGGCAAAAACACTTCGCGGTCTACTACCGACAGGCTGCTGGCAGCTACTTCTTCCAGGCCTTCGCAAGCGCCGGCGTCCTCGCAATCGGCGGCTGGCTGGTCATCAACCGCCAGCTAACCCTTGGCCAGCTCGTCGCAGCACAAATCATTGTCGTGTCAGTCTTGGCATCGCTTGACAAACTCGTCCGGCAGGCCGACCAGGTCTTTGACCTCCTCACCGGCCTCGACAAAGTTGGTCACGTCACGGATCTTGTCACCGAGCGGACTGGCGGGTACGACCTGCCTGGCGGCTCACATCTTCCTGGTGTTGTGATCAAGTGCCACGGTATCCGCTTCGCGTATCACGAGTCCCAAGAAGTGCTGACCGGAATCGAGTTTGATCTCAAGTCCGGAGACCGAGTCAGCCTTGTCGGTGCCAGTGGCGCCGGGAAGTCAACGCTTGCGATGATCCTCTGTGGGCTTGAAGAGCCGACGCATGGCACGGTTGAGCTGGATGGATTTGATGCCCGGGCACTCGACCTTGTAAGCCTTCGACGCGAAGTGACGATGGTGGGTTACACCAATGAAATCTTTGAGGGGTCTCTCGAGGAAAATGTCCGTGCTGGGCGTGAATGGGTTACGCATCAGGATGTCTGGTGGGCACTTGAAATTGCACAGCTCGCTGATGAGATAGCGCGGATGCCTCAGGGGACGAGTCTTCAACTTGTCTCCGCGGGTATGAACTTCTCGCGAGGGCAGATTCAGAGATTGCTACTTGCACGCGCTGTTGCCGGCCGGCCGCGGCTTTTGATTCTCGATGAAGCGTTCACTGGAATCGATGAGCGCACAACCATGGGCATCCTTGACAAAATCTACGCTCCCGAAAACAACTGGACGATTGTTGACATTTCGCATGACTCGGAAGTTGTCCGCCGCTCCAGCCGCGTTGATGTACTTGACGGTGGAAGGATTGTTGAGAGCGGCACACCCTATGACCTTGCAAATCAGGAAAGCAGCGCTTTCCGTGAGCTCTTCCCGTTCCTGACCGCGCGCGTTCTTGCTGAGACGGCATCCCGATGACATCGCCATCCAACGCTACCCTTCGAAACCACAAAAGCATAGACTTGGTCAAGCCACCCAAGAGTGGACGGCGAATCGCCATCATCCTGATTTTCCTCGTTGCATCCGTTGCCCTTGGGCTCATTTTCATTCCGTGGCAGCAGACGGTCACGGGCTACGGCACGGTCTCCGTTTTCAGTGCGATGGACCGGCCGCAAAACATTGAAGCTCAGATTTCCGGGCGCGTGGTCAGCTGGAATATACAAGAAGGACAGACGGTCGCTGCCGGGGATGTCATCGCAGAACTCGATGACATCGACTCGAAGTTCCTCGACCCCGAGCAGGAAAGCCGCATCATAACGCAGCTTGCAGCACTGACCGAGCAACGGGCTCGGGCTACAGGCCGTATCCAAAGGCTGCAGGCACAGGTTGACCAGCTCACCCTGAGCCGGGATGCTGCGATGGATACCGCAAAACAGCGCATTTCGCAGGCTAAACAACGCTACAAGGGTGCCCAGCAAGCTGTCATCGGCGTTCGCAAGTCCGGGCAGATTGCAAAGGATGTCGTCGAAAGTGGCGCGGCGGAACGTGCTGAGCAGGCGCGTTTACGGGTTCAACAATCTGAGCAGGCACTCACGGCATCACGACAAGAACTTGACACAAGCCGCTATCAGAGAGAGCGTATCAAAACCCTCTTTGATGACGGGCTTCGCTCAAAGCGCGACTTTGAAATTGCTGAAAATGACTTTGTAAAACGTAAAACCGATGTCGAGCGAGCTGACCTTGCGCTCAAGGTCGCAATACGTGATGCTACCGTTGGAAACCTTGACAAAAACCGTGCGGGCCTTGAAGTTGACCGTGTGCAGACAGACATTGAGCGAGCGATTGCAGCCCTCGATGTCGCAGCAAAGGATGTCCTGACGGCACAGCTGGACCAAGCGAAAGTCACATCAGATACCGCGGCAACCCTCGATGCCATCGGGGCCACCATGGAAAGCGCACGGGAATCCGTTGCCAAAATCGATGCCGACATCCAGAAACTGCGCATTGAGCAGAGCAATGTTGGCCAGCGGGCAACGCAGCAGGTGGTGCGTTCCCCGGCGGCCGGTCGCATCGTGCGTTTATTGCAAGTCGGCGCGGGAGCCACGGTAAAGGCTGGCGATGTGCTTGCAGTTCTGTCACCGGATACGAAAGATCGTGCCGTCGAGCTGATGGTCACTGACAACGATGTCGCGCTGCTCCGGGAAGGTTTACCCGTTCGTATTCAGCTAGCTGGCTGGCCTGCGCTGCAGTTGTCCGGATGGCCCAGCGCGGCTGTGGGAACATTCGCCGGGCGCGTGGCGGTGATTGATGCGCTGGATGATGGAACAGCGAGCTACCGTGTTGTGGTGAAACCGGATGTAGAGGCTATCGCTGCAAAGAAGGAAGACCCATGGCCACGAGCCGACCTCCTCAGGCCAGGAGCCGAGGCGACCGGCTGGATTCTCCTCGGTGAAGTTTCCCTCGGCTATGAGCTTTGGCGACAGTTCAATGCCTTCCCACCAACGGTTGAGCGGCCTATGCCGGGAGCAGTCGGTGGCAAAGATGATAAGGGCGAAAAGTCGAGCAAGGAAAAGGGTAAATCGGGAGACAAAAAGTCGCCGTACATCAAGCTCAAGCTGCCAAAGTAGCGTTGTGAGCATCGCGCTATGATGATGACATGATGCAAACGTCTAAGCGGTTTCTGGTTTCATGTCACCGGGGATGCACGGAGCGGGCACCGGAAAATGCGGTAGCCGCTGCCCGTGATGCACTGCGCCTTGGGGTGGATTTGATTGAGTGTGATGTCCGTACAACCGCGGATGGCCACCTCGTGATCATGCATGACAGCACAGTGGACCGAACGACGGATGGCTTTGGTCCCGTTTCAGGGATGACCCTTGCGCAGGTTCGCCGCTTGCGTCTTCGGGATACGCGCTTTGCAAGCGTTGGAACACACCACGTTCCGACGCTTGAGGAGCTGGTGAAGGCTGTAGATGGGCGGGCAGGCTTTTACATCGACACCAAGGATGTCCACCCGGCGGCACTCAAGCGCATCATCCGTGACCCACAGGTGATAGCAAAAAGCTTTGCGTACATCTCCACCGATGAAGCACTTCTGTGGAAACAGCACATCCCGGCGCTGCGCCTGATGGCAACGGCACCAAACGATGTGCGAACACCTAAGCAGCTGCAGGATTTTGTCACGAAGTTTCAGTTGTCTGCGCTTGATGGACCATTGACGCTTACCAAAGAGCAAGTTGCCGCTGCTTTCGATCTGGGTGTTGTGTACATCCCGGATACGCTCACACTAACCGAAGGGCCGGAGATCTGGTCAGATGTCATCGCCCGCGGGGCTGCTGGAATCCAAACTGACCGTCCAACCGCACTGCTGGATTTTCTCCGCAAGCGTGGGATGACCCACTAGCAAATCGTTTTGTGTGCGTGTTAGATAGCCTCAGGAGTTCATCATGATGCCGCATTCGCCCAGCCCCCAATCAACAGCAACCTGGTATGGCCCCGTCCGAGTTTCGGTAAAGGACCCAAGCGGACCAGTGGGTGCGGGACTGCCCGGTTGGAGCTCAGATGCCATCTTTACGCACATCAAGACAAAGCGCGTTGAAGTCCGACCAGCTTACTTTGAGCGTGGCGCATGGCATGCACACCTGACGGCCAGAAACGCTGGACGCTATCAGGTTGCGATACGCGTCTCTCAAGCTGGGAGACCTGTTCGCATTCTCTGGACCGGCGATATCAATCTGACCGCTGAACTCCCGCACGGCTTTATCCGCCGCTCAAAGCAACACGTTCAGCGTTTCATCCATGATGACGGAACCCCATACACGCCAATTGGCTTCAACGTTGCGTGGCAGAACAAGGGGGAGCCATCGTATGCGACAACCCTGAAGCAGATGGCGGATAACGGCGCGAACTGGACACGTATCTGGGCGTGTCACTGGGATGGCAAGAACCCTTGGTGGCCGGAGCCGAAGACGGTGCGTCATGATCGAGATGTCTTGTGGCAGCCGGCGCTTGACCGCTGGATCAAAATAATGAGTGATGCCGATCGGAACTCTGTCGGCGTACAGCTGGTTCTTTTTCACCACGGTCAGGTGACAACCGAAGTCAATCCAAACTGGAAGGACCATCCTTGGAATGTTGCAAATGGCGGATGGTTAAAGACTCCCGTTGAGTTTTTCACCGATGCGGAAGCGATTCGCAGGAGTAAGATTTGGCTACGGGAGGCCGTTGCGCGCTTTGGTCACCATTCAAGTCTCATGGCATGGGAGCTCTTCAACGAAGTTGAGTGGGTGGATGCCGCACGCAAAGCAAAGCGCTGGGATCTCGTCACGAAATGGCATCGGGACATGGCTCGCTATCTGCGCTCCATAGATGCATACGACCACCTGATCACAACCAGCTCAGCGGTGGATCAGAAGGCGCTTTGGGATGAGATGGACATCATCGAGCCGCATACCTACCCAACTAACATTGGGGTGGCTGTGTCGGCGATGGACTTTACGACCTTCCGTAAGCCCGGGATGTTCGGTGAGTTTGGCCCGGCCGGTGGCTCTGGAACTAATGCCCGGGTTGACATCCAGGATGGTATCTACGCCGGCCTGTTGTCCAATCATGCCGGTGCAGGGCAGTATTGGTATTGGGAAAATGTGCAGAAGCAACTGCTGTATCACGTGTTCAAGCAAGCGCGTAGTATCGTGGATGCATCCCGCTGGTGGTTTCACCCAGATGCTAAACCTGTCGCACTTAAGGTAACTGCGCAGTCGAAAACACCGGGTGACCTCGACTGCACACCAGCCATCGGTTGGGGCCAATCGGACATCATGGACTTTGATGTACCAAATGCCATTAACGCCGGCGCGCTTGGAAAGTGCTCAAGTTACCTGCAGGGCCAGGCGAACCGAAAGATGCAGCCGACGCCGATCACTTACCGCTTCAAGTCCGGAACTGCTGGAAATGTCACCATCGCGTTCGACCAAATCTCAAAGAGTGGCGCTGCAGTCAACGTCACCCTTGATGGCAAAACAATCATGTCCAAATCCTGGAAAGCTGGACCCTCTGACCTGAAACTCGATGAGCGTGTAAGCATCCCGGTATCCGCCGGGGAGCACATCCTGAAACTTGAGAACACGGGGTCTGACTGGGCGCACATAAAGGAAGTAAAGCTTCCGGGTGTGGCACCGGCACTCATCGGTCGCGGTTTAGTGGATGGACGTTGGGGATTGTTTTCACTGCAGGGATCCACGGATGTCACCGTCGATGTTATCCTCGGGTTGCCCGATGCGACCTACAAAGTCATCTTTTGGGATCTTGAGACAAATGGCAAACTTGAGAAGCGGCTCACCGTGTCCAAGGGCAAAGTCGTTGACTTTGTGCTCCCGTTCCCGAGGGCCGTGCTGTTCACCGTTGCCTAGATGTCAGCATCGCGTGTGGGCGTGTCCAAGCCAAGGGCACGCTTTAGGTCATTGATACGGGTTCGTCCGACGGGCGCCCTCCGGCCATCCGAGAGGCGGACCTCGTAATCATGGTTGCCGAGGTGCATTATTTCCGTGATGTGATTGGTCGGGACGACGTAGCTGCCATGAATGCGGATGAATTTATTCCTCATCAAGCGCTCCTCAAGCTGCGTCAGGTTTTGTAGTGCGCGGTGCTCCGTGCCATCCTTCATCCGGACAAACACCTTCTTCTCCCGGCTCGTGATGCAAACAATGTCGGAAATGGGAACCAGGAGGATGGCCGAGAGTCCCCGGACCGGCAGGCGTTGGATGTCAGGATCATCCACCCTTGTTGTGCGTTGATTATGGATCCGCAGCAAGCACTGGAGGAGGCGTTCGTTTGACACTGGTTTGAGCAGATAGTCAGTGGCCTGTTGGCTGAATGCATCCACAGCATGCTCAGAATAGCCCGTAACAAACACCACTGCGGTATTGATTTCTGGCTGCTCACGTAGCTGACGGGCGAAATCAAGGCCATTCATCCCAGGCATTTCGATATCGAGAAACACAATATCTGGTGATGTGCTCTGTACGAGAGGTAATGCTGATGCGGCATCTCCAGCTTCACCCGCAACTGTTACGCCCGCCGCGAGGAGCAAGCGGTTTAGATACGCTCGTGCGAGCGGTTCATCATCGACAACTACGCATGTCAGCTTCATTTATTTGGGACCTGAAAGGCAACCAACGTGCCTTGATTGGGATTCGACCAGATACGGATTCTACTCCGGTGACCATGGCGAAGTTCCAGCTGGCGGTTGACGAGTTGAATCCCATGTGGGCGCTCATCGGATCCTAAAAGAGCCTTTCGCACATCTGATGCCTGGGTGATTCCCGTTCCATTGTCCGCAACGGCAATCATGACGGACTCCCCGACTCGGCGTGCGATGATGACCATCGACCCTGGGTGAATAGACTTGCTAAACCCATGGGTGATGGCATTTTCGACAAGGGTTAGCAATGACAGAGGCGGGACGTGACATGAAAGGACATCATCATTGATGACATATGTCACCGACAGTCGGTCTCCCAGACGGAATTGTTCAATCGTGATGTAGTTATGGACCGCAGCAAGCTCTGTTCGCAGCGTATTGTCGACTGCTGGATCGACGGCAAGGAGAGTGCGCATTAACATCCCGAGCTCGACCGTAGCCTTCTCCGCAGACTTTGCATTAATGCCGGTGAGAGCTGCAATCGAGTTGAGTGCGTTGAAGAGAAAGTGAGGGTGCAGCTTTGCCCGGATGGCTTCAAGCTGCGCTTGTGCTGCGTACTGTCTGCTTTGCTCCGCTGCGAGGCGGTGGAACTCAGCCTGAGCCCGCTCATGCGCATCGTGGATTACCCGCCAAATCACACCCATCCCTAGACCGTTGGACAGAACGGTCAATGTGAATGTCTGTATAAACGATGTGTCAAACGGTTCTCCGCTAACGAACTGATTCGCGATATCGCCGGTGCCCTGCGCTAGCGCTGCAACGGCTGCACCAGACCAGAGAGATGAGCGTGTCTTGACGAGGGACCCAAGCGTAACACCAACCAAAAGGGCAGCACTTGTCGCGACCAGTACGCTACGTTCACCTAGGAAGATTGCCGTAACAACTGCACCGACTGCAGCAAGTGCACCAGCGATGGGCCCTGCACTGACAGCCGCAAACGTTACCACGAGGTTGCTAGGCGCGTAGGGATGCCGGGCATCCGGGAGAAAATCGAAAAGCGCCGCGATGACGGCGAATAGGATTCCTACCTTGAGTGCATTTTGCCATGGGATTGCCGCTTTGAAGAGGTAGCCAAGCAATGGTGAGCGGCTGATTAGATAGGCGACCGTAACCAGTGTACAAATGTCAGTTTCTGCTATCAGGACATTGGTAAGTACGGTTGGACTCATGGCGTGAATTCTAGCGGGTATTGAGCGTTCCGGAGCCACTTCGTATGGCTTACTTCAATTAACTGTACATAACGCTTGATAAATGAACCATCGGCAAACCGATGAAATTACTAGACAGACAACCATTGATGGATGTAAACACCACTGGTTTTTCTAGGATTGCGCCCCTCATCAATGCAACAGTACACATCACGACCATCTAAATCAGACATCATTGCGGGCTTTCTGGTCTTCCTGATCGCCCTCCCGCTGTGCCTTGGAATTGCCGGAGCATCGGGTGTCCCCCCAGTCGCGGGAATCTTGACGGCCATCGTTGGTGGACTCCTAACAAAGTTTTTGGGTGGAAGTCGTCTCACCATAAAGGGACCGGCCGCGGGTCTCATTGTCATCGTTCTGGGTGCGGTTACAGACCTAGGCGGAGATGACCCTGTTGCGGGCTACCACCGGATGCTAGCGGTTGGAGTCGTTGCCGGTCTAATCCAAGTGGTGCTAGCACTAGCGCGCTTTGGGGCGCTTGCAGAAGCGATGCCGATATCGGTGGTACATGGGATGCTCGCTTCGATTGGTGTCATCATTATCAGCAAGCAGACACACGTTCTGCTTGGGGTCAAGCCCGAAGGTAAGGAACCACTTCACTTGATCCAAGAGCTGCCAAACAGCTTTGCGCAGCTCAACCCCTATGTCACCATCGTTGGGGTTGTCGCACTGATAATCATGTTTGGGATGCCAAAGATCAAGGCGACGTGGGCCAAATCCATCCCAAGTCAGCTGCTTGTACTAGCCGTGACAGTTCCGCTCGCGATGATTCTCGGGTTTGGAGATAAGCACGAATATGTGATTGGCAACGCATCATTCGTTCTCGACCCGGCAAAATCCCTGGTCAAGCTTCCGACAAACATCCTGACCGCCATCACCTTTCCGGATTTCAGCCAAATCCTAAGCGCGGTCAGCATCAAATACATCATCATGTTCTCGATCGTCGGCTCAATCGAGTCGCTCCTTACAGTGTCGGCGGTGGACTCCCTTGATCCTGAGCGCAAGTCATCGGATTTGAACAGGGATCTCTTGGCGACCGGACTAGCCAATACCGTCGCTGCCATCATCGGTGGTATCCCGATGATTAGTGAGGTCGTCCGCTCAAAGTCCAACATCGACAATGGTGCAAAAACGGGCTGGGCGAATTTTGCACACGGTGCATTCCTTTTGTTGGCTGTCGCGCTAATCCCAGGAATCATGATGAAGATTCCTCTAGCGGCTCTCGCTGGGACACTGATCTTCACGGGAACTCGCCTGGCCCACGTAAACACGTTCAAACATGCGTTGCATGTTGGACGGGAGCAGCTGGCGGTGTTTTTGGTCACGCTACTGGTGACGCTACTAACAGACCTTTTGGTTGGTGTTGCTGCTGGCCTGCTCCTCGATGTCGTTATCCACTGTGCAAATGGAGCACCATTCGGGAAACTCTGGAAGTCCATTGTCGAAGAACACCGCCACGAGGATGAACTTACACTCTGTGTTCACGGTGCAGGCGTATTCACAAACTACATCGGGCTTGCAAAAGCTATCCGTACAAATGCGCCAAACTATACGAGGGTCTACGTGGACTTTTCAGAGGCCTGTGTTGTCGACCATACCGTTTTATCCAAACTCGATGCGCTAAAGGCATCACTTCCGGACACTGAGCTGGTGATAAGCGGCTTGGATGAACATAAGTCATCCACGGATGCTCCGACATCGTCGAAGCGGAAGCGTGCCTGATAACCACTGCTTCTCGCTAAACTGACAACCTGGTCCATTACGCGGTTGAGCATGCACGGCACCTGCGTCAAAGTCGGGGTGCGGCATCGGGCTACGGTCCAATTTGGTACCCAATGTAAGTGGTCAAACTGCACGTTTTGATTTTTCTTGGGCCCGTGGTGCCCGGAAAGTGGGTAGAAACCGTCTCGCTGATCGCCATCCAACATCTCGCTTTCCACGAAGGCGGGCATACAGCCGAACCAAATCCCGAACTGCATTGAAAACCAGCCTGTAGACTGGATTCATGGCGATTGAATTCCGGATGCTTGAGCGTGGGGACTACACCGAGCATCAAAACCTGAAGAGTATGGCGTTTGGACGTGGAGGTATCCGCCCACCCTTGGCTGAAGATGCTCCTGATCCAGTCGGATTGCTGAACACCATTGCAATCTTCGAGGATGGCAAGCTCATGTCATCCGTCACTGTGGAACCCTACCGTGTTCACTTCGGTTACGGTACACAGCTGGAGTACGGTGGTATCGGTGGCGTTGTCTGCGCCAATGAACGCCGCGGACGCGGCTATGTCCAGCAGCTTCTGATTCGCTCCCTCGCACTCATGGAGAAGCAGGGACAAACCATCTCCGGACTCTATCCATTCGCCTACGCCTTCTATCGCAAGTTCGGCTGGGAATACGTTGGGCACGTCCAGAATGTCAAACTTCCAGTGCGTGAACTCAAGCGGTATAGCCCCGCTCGCTGGGATGTCTCTGAAATCGACCTCGAAGCTAACCTGGAGCTCATAAAGCCCTTCTACGATTCGGTGGCAGCAAACTACCGCTCAGCATTCACCGCATCAACGCATAAGTGGCAAGATGACTACAAGCCGCACGATAACCGGAAGTCCTTTGTCTACATCGCCCGTGATGAACACGGCGAGCTTGGTGGCCTGATCCGCTTCCGCTACCCGGCACACGGCTCTGATGACCTTCCGACTGCGACGCGCATCTGGACGAAAAGCCCCGCGGCCTTGCATGCTCTCCTCGATGTCATCCGCGACATAGGTGTGCAACACGATACCGTACAGCTGCAGGTTCCCGCTGACTTCCCAACGCTCTCGCTCAACTGCTCACATGCAACGAAAATCGCCCTCGAGCCCGTCTACCAAGGACGCATCGTCAGCATCGCGCAGTGGGCCGCGGGCATCGCCCTTCCACCGGCCACGGAAGAACACGCTCTCAATGTCCATGTGCATGACCCAAATTGCCCCTGGAATGACGGTACGTGGACACTTACGCGCACGCAGACAGGTGTGACTGCGGCCAAAGCCGATGGAACGACTGCATCCGACATCGAAGTGGACATCACGACCTTCTCGCAGCTCGCCTTTGGTGATCCATCCCGCATTCCACTACAGGCAGCTGGAAAACTCCCGCTTGCAATCGCAGCCGTGAATGCTGCCATCGATGCCATCTTCCCACCACACGCGGTCTATCTCTGGGATGGTTTCTAAATGTCAGCAACCACCGGGTGGCTGGGAACGCCTGCTGTAATGGCATCCATTGTTCGCTGGACTGGCCCGCAAGGACAGACGGTTGTGACATTTGGGGATGTCCGTGCGGCTGATGATGTTGTTCTGATGATCCACGGGATGGCTGGTTCCAAGGAACGTTTTTTGCCGCTGGCGCTTGCGTGTGTGAATGCTGGCAAAGCCGTTGTGGCGGTTGACCTCCCGTTCCACGGCGAGCGTCGCAGTGAACCCCATGGATCCATCATGCTCTATCCACCGCATCCCCATTTCATGAAGGTCTCCGCAACCGTCTGCAACACCTTGCTTGCAGAGCTTCCCGAAACCCTCAATGCCATCGGTGTTACAAAGCCTGTCACCGCTCTCGGGCATAGCCTCGGTGGACGCATCGCGTATCACATGGCGCTGCGCAACCTAGCCGTCAAGCGTGTGATCTCCGTTGGCAGTCCGATCGGCGTCGAGTCCATCCCGAAAGGCGCCACCTTTACCGAAAAAGACCACGGCTACTGGAAAGATATCGATCCGTTTGCCGGAACCGAGTCCATTCGACGGGTCCCGATCACCTTCATCCACGGTGAAAAAGACAAAGTCTGCCCGCTCTTTACCATTGAACGCCTGCAAGGGTTGATTAATGAGACATCCCCAGATGTCAAATTTGCGATCAAGGTCATCCCGGATGCTGGTCATGAGCTCGTTGGCGCCCTCGAAGCCGCGGCGCTTGCGGAGCTGCTCGAAGCGTAAGTCAGTGAGATCGAAATGAATGTGTTTCCACTTCTCGAGAGACTTGTTCGCTGGCATCCCGACACAGTGGATGACCGGAAGCTAGATTCGGTTCTCAGTGCGGCGGCGGCGGACAACCCCATCGCCGTCTTGAATGCCCTCGGGGACCCGCAATCGTTTCTCGAGCCGCCAGCCGCACGCATTGTTGGAGAGAACGATCTCGTTCCAACAGGGTGGTCCAGCGAGACGCTCACCGATGGCACCCCGGTCATCAAAGTAAGCGATCCATCCCGTTTCCGAGACCGCCTGTTTCTTGCTGCGCTCCTTGACCACGTGCGGGAAATCCTTACGGCCCGGCGGCTGATTCTTGACTTGCGGTTTGAACGGGCACCTGACGTGAGCGACATCGACCCGATGCTCGATTTCCTGCGGCGAATAACCCCAGGCGCTGACATTGCGTTCCGCGCGCATGTCGGATTCGCATCCGAGGACCGACCAGACTCTGGCGATTACCGAAGCGAATGGCGGGAACGCCGGATGCCGGGGGCTGGCAAGGTTGCCACCGCGGCTATCGTGAATGCCAATACACCGCAGCTGCTGCCTCTGGTGGCTGCTGCACGGGATGGCAATCTGCTGCTTCTTACTGATGACCTCGTGCGCCGGCCACCTTCGACTGACATTTTTGGATTGCCGTACACCGTGGTCAAGGTGGCTGGCCAAAGCTGTCGTATCCGCACGGCGGTATCACCGCTTGCACTCGCGCAACCAGTTCTGATTACAGCGGGCACGACGTACACGTCAGTTGCAAAGCGGCTCTCAGATAGTAGTGAGCGAACTGCGGTGGCTGCGCTTCGCCTCCCGGGAGCCCCTAACATCCCGCAGCTTCCAGACTCCGCCAGCGTCAGCGCGCAGCTGCTCCGTGCTCAGATCGTGGTTGTAGCAATGCATCCACACTTTTCTAAATCATGGCGTGTTGTCTCGCTTCCATCCGGAGGGCGCGACACCGATGCGATGCGTCTTACAACGGCACTCAAGCAGGTTGCCGTGGCGCTCGAAGATGGCCATGCGCAGGTTTTGTATCGTCCTTTGGCTGGTGCGGGAATCGTGCCCGCGCCGGTCCGTCTGCGGGTCCTCGATGGTCAGTTAACGATTGTGCAGCGCTACGGAATCCCGCCACTTGAGGCGGGTATTGAGCTGGGGGATGTGATCGAGACCATTAATGGCATTCCGTGGCCAAAGGTTGCGAAGCCACTGGCAGCCGAGCTGTCATTCTCGACGCCGTGGGCTCATACGCTCTATGTCTGTAATCGCATTTTGGCTGGGCCATCCGGTGGTCTGATTCGCCTCGGAATCAACCGCGGAGGAAAGCGCTTCGCGATTGAGCTGCCAAGAATTATGACGGTGGCATCGGATGGCAGGATTCATGAACGCATGGGGCCGCCGGCCCGGATGCTGGCTGGGAGCGTTGGCTACTTGGATCTTGACAGCCTGACGCCTGCGGGGTTGAGCAATGCGCTTGCGGTTGTGGGGCAGGCTGGGAAGTGGATTATCGATGCCCGTGGCCAGGGAAATAGGGTGGCTTGGGACTTAGCTCCGCAGCTTGCGACAAAGCGAACGGTTGCAGGGGTTTGCGTGACGCGTGTCGACATCGCCGATGTTGGAGCCTTGCCAGAGACGCAGCAACGCCAGCGGGAGCTGGTCATCGAACCTGCAAAGGGTGCGCGTCGCCGCAAAGTTGTCGTTCTTGTGGATGAACGTACGCAGAGCCAGAGCGAGGTTTCTGCGATGTTCTTCAAGGCGCTTGGAGCCGTTGTTCTGGGCAGCCGGACCGCTGGGACCGTGGGGGATGTGACAGATATCCAGGCGCATCCGTATGTTCGGTTATCATTCTCCGGTCAGGATGTGCTGACGCCGCAGGGTGTGAGTCTGCATGGCCGCGGTCTTGATATTGATGTACAGGTACGGGAAACGCCCGCTGCGGTGCGCAGCGGGCGTGACCTGCCGCTCGAGGCGGCACAACGTTTGCTCAAGGGCTGATGCCCTGGCAAAGGGTGCTTACTTTACTGGCGTCAGGGTCGTTGGTCCACCGGCCCCGATGAGCTCCAAGTTGCCTTCCTTGAGCGCCCATGTAACAGATTGATTCAGGTTTGACTTCACATTGGCAGGAAGCATTCCCATGACGTCTCTGCCACCCGCTTTTACGGATGTGATCGCGATGTCAATCTTATCGCCATTGACTTTGTAAGTGCCTTCTGCATCTACAGAGCCCATCGGGGATTTTGCGGATTGCTTGACCTTGTTATCAGCGGTGAATTCGATGGTCGATCCAGCCATCCCGGAGACCGTTCCGGTCCACTTTCCGACAGGGGATGGCTTGGCGCAGCCAACGAGCGAGACACCCAATGTGGCCACAACGGCGATTACGGAACAGATACGCATAGATGGAAGCATCAGCATCCCTCCAGATTTAAGTTAACTCAATATACCGGAACCCATTGTGGTGCCATGTGAAAAAGTTAAATACATCATCCACTATTCACAAAGTTCTGTACAATGTACAAGTTGTTTTGGTTTATCTTCACCTCGGTTGGGTGAGAGAGCAGCTAGCTATGAAATTAAGTCGTCAGTGGATTGGAATCACATTACTCATAGCCGTTGGACACGGTATTTGGGCATATACGGTTCTTCCAGAGCGGGTGGCAAGTCACTGGGATGGAGCGGGTAATCCCAATGGCTACATGAGCCGGGATGGCTTTGTCAGCTTTTATCTGTGGCTGATGGTCGGATTATCAACCTTGTTCGGTGGTATTGGTGCGTTGATTCGTGTTACCCCAGATGATGCCGTTAATCTGCCTAACAAGGAATACTGGCTGGCTCCTGAGCGCCGCGAAGCGACGATCACCACCATTACGCAGCAGATGAATGCCTTTACCATCA
>Ga0255117_1000239_pt1 | contig 17688 bp, 16 predicted proteins | sample Law_Atlam_RepA_8_2_FD_188583 | JGI IMG/M metagenome (GOLD analysis project Ga0255117, IMG submission 188583) | Freshwater microbial communities from St. Lawrence River, New York, United States - Law_Atlam_RepA_8h | ecosystem: Environmental > Aquatic > Freshwater > River | place: USA: New York...
CACGCTGACATGCTCAAGGCCGGCGGCATCCAGGACGCGGCGGGTTGGTCCGCCATCCGTCCGATGCATCGCCACTCCCACTACTTCATCTCCAAACTGGTCTGCTAAGCGCAGATAGTTAGTCACGGCTTCGAGTGCCGGGATGTCTTGTGGCAAGCGATTGTCTGCTGCGGATGCTGCAATATTCACAACGATTTTGCGTCGCTGATGCGGTTGTTGAGGAGCATCCAGTGTCAGTGCTGCGGCAAGGTCACCGATTTGCTCGGCATTTCCAATACCAAGATTCCGCGCAGTATCCAGTGACCGTGGGCCTCGGAGGCCAACACCGGACATTTGCTTGAGCGACTCAGCCCAGCCATCCAGTGCAACAGCCGCTTCATCCCCAAATCCAGAGCTCCCGATACCGCTCCCGAGGGTCCAGCTGCCGCACCCTTGCTGCTGCGCGTGGGCGATGGCCGGATGCCAGTAGGGACTGATCAGTGTGCCTCCACCGAGGATAACGCCTTGGAAGAAGTCGGGCCCTGAGAGCCCTTTGGATGCAAGTTCAGCCTCACGCCAGCTTGAGAGCAAGGTAACGAGTTGATGTTCGGGATAGAGAAGCTGCGCCGCGGTGAACATCGCTTCATCGCCCAGGTTTCCATCTCCAAGCGCACCGATATATCCAAGTCTAGGCTTCCCTGATGTCAGTGTTTTGCGATGGGCGACATCTGCAAGGAGAAGCTGCCTATCGGCCATTTTCTGTCGAATTACGCCTAGCATTGTGTCATTCCCCTGGGGTAGTCCAAGCGTGCGGCAGGGCAAGAACGCCTCGTGAGCGCTCCGGCGTCACTGCGCGTCCAGAAAGCTCACCAGATTCGACATCGATGATCAGAGCACCCTCAAGGTGATCCTGAACTCCAATACTCGATGAAATCTGTACATTCATCCGGTAGCGCCCCGGAACAAGATGGATGGTGCTCACATCACAAGTAAAGATACTTCCGGTTGAGAACCCGCGACGGTCATCGGCACCTGACATCCCGCTGTCAAATCCGGTGACAACCTGTCCATGATGATCGTAGAGCGTGAAGAGAACATTGAGGCCGTGTGCCATGTTGTCGAGCTCAAAGGTAAAGCGGGCACCATCCCCGACGGCAAGGGTCTTGCTTGGAAACTCCCCCGTTGTCTCGGCATCCACGGAAATGAGTTTGACATCCCCGAGTCCCTTGCGGTCGGTCCGCAGGCGGACATCCGTGCCGGCGTTTCGTTCGACGGAGCGGAGGTAGGCGCCGACGGTTTCCTCGATGGTGCCATCGAGGCCTACGGTGCCATTTTGCAGAAGGATTCCGCGGGTGCAGAGCATCTGGAGGACGGCCATGTTGTGACTGACAAAGAGGACAGTGCGCCCTTGATTCGCGACATCCTGCATTTTGTCGAGGCATTTACGCTGGAAGTCTGCATCTCCAACCGCGAGGACTTCATCCACAACGAGGATTTCCGGGTTGAGGTGTGCGGCGACGGCAAATGCGAGCCGGACGTACATCCCGCTTGAATAACGCTTTACGGGTGTTTCGAGGAAGCGCTCAACGCCGGCGAACTGGACGATGTTATCGAAGTGGGTATCGATTTCGTGGCGACGCATCCCAAGGATGGCGCCATTGAGGTAGATATTTTCGCGTCCGGTGAGCTCGGGGTGAAATCCGGTGCCGACTTCGAGGAGGGACCCGATGCGTCCGTAGAGCTTCATCGTGCCTTCGGTGGGCTGTGTGATCCGGCTAAGGAGCTTTAGCATCGTGCTTTTGCCCGCGCCGTTACGCCCGATTAGACCGACAACTTCACCTGCACGGACATCAAAGGAGACATTACGCAGTGCCCAGTATTCATCGTAGCCGCTGTCACCGGTGCCGCGGACTTTTTGGATGAGGGCTTCAGCCATGGTGGTGGATGCCTGCCCGCCACGCTTGAGCCGGTAGCATTTTCCAACACCTTGAACGGAGAGTGCGAGGGAGTCTGACATCATGAAATCACCACGATTGCACAAATATGCGTCTTGGTGTTTCCAGTATAGCGGTCAAAGGGTTGCTAGATGTTCAGATTTTGCAACTACCATTTGGAAATACACAGCCATTGCATAAAAAAGGCGTCCTAGATGACCAAGGACGCCCAAAACGTTTATTTGAGAATCAGAACTCACCCCATCGAGGAGCACGATCAGGTCCCCAGCCGGATGCCGGCACGGTTGTCCACTTCTGTGCTGCTTTCGAAACAATTCTCACAGCGTGCCAGCTTCAGCACACTGTCTGTCCTGACTCTTCAGGATGACACTACAGTCTTGTTTGATGTGACACATCCCAAGAAAACAAGAAAAATTCACCACCTCCCGGAGAGCTGGGAGGCGGTGAAAAGGCATCACTGTAGAAGCGGTGCGCCTAGGGTGAGCGATCAGGTCCCCAGCCAGTCGCAGGCACGGTTGTCCACTTCTTGCCGAACACAACGGCCTTGGCATGGCCATCAAAGTAGACGGCATTGTAGCCACGGCTGTGGTTGAAGTTGGTGTTTTTACACGCACCACCACAACCATCAGGGCCATCCCAGCCAAAGGCGCCACGTTCGATGAAGATCATCCGTTCGCTGACCCAGTTGGATGTTTCCGACACTGGTTCGTTGTAAAGGTTGCGATATTCACCGTTGTAGCGGGTGCATGGGAACGGTCCGGGAAAGCCGGCAGAGCTTCCAGGACACCAGGTGTTATAGACCCAGTTTGGAAACCACTGATAGGACTGCAGGCCTTGAGCAACATTTGCGTTACTAAAGCGCCGAACCTTATCGGATGGGCAGAACCAGATTTGCTTATTTTTCGTGTACGGGAAGACCTGAATAGACATCAGAGTGCGGTAAAAGTCCCCGCCGTAAGCGCAGCCACTTAGCGGTTGCCCACCATCGATTGTGGACATATTGTAGCCAGCCCAAAACCCCCCGCAGTCATTCCAGCCCTGATTACCTGCGACATCCGGGTTGACTTCCCAGTTCCGTTCTGATGGATAACTTCCCATCGGGAGGAGCTCATCGTAGTCGGATGCATACATTTTGACGCCGAGGCCGAGTTGTTTGAGGTTTGAGAGACATGCCGTTTGCCTTGCGGCTTCGCGTGCTTGTGCAAATACGGGAAACAGAATTGCTGCGAGGATGGCAATAATTGCAATGACGACAAGCAGCTCAATCAGTGTGAAGGCTTTGGCTTCACGGAGTTTTGCAGAGTGCATGGAGATTCCTTTCCGTCGTTGGAATGAAACAGCATCGCGACAACACCGTCACGATGTAAACACGCTGTTCGGCGGGTAAACCACGTTCACCTTGGGACTATTCCGGCCACTTTTTGAAAGAATCCCTCAACGCAATTTACTTTTTCGTAGGTGCGCCGGCTCCCCCACCAGCCTGTGGCCCGGTAGCGTTTGCTCCGCCCATGCGTTTCGAGAATTCCGCAGCGACATCCGGTGGCATCCCGCCGGGTCCAGTATTCGCTTTCTGGTTTGCTTGCGTGCCATTTGTAACGATGACAAAGATTCCGGCGATGACAGCAATGGTGGCGATGACCACCAGGATGAGTGTCACGGGCGAGACGGATTGTTTCATGATGTACCTTCGTAAAGACGCATCGTTGCGTCCAGGATAAACATTCGCCACATCGTACAAAGCATCCTCCGAGGATGTCAAATCTGCCCTTTGGATCATCCCATAACGTGCGATTGGGAGCAGGTTTACAGGGATAGCCCGCACTTTCATCTAGATTCCAGCTCGCGGCTACTTTTGGAATCTGAGCCCAGCGGCGTCACGAAACACGCTTCCTGCGCGTATTCCTTATATAGCGTCCAAAATTGCACAGGAACCAGCCATTAATTCGGCCCCGTTTGGGAAACCAAAAGCATAGAATAAACGTCTGAAGTAGTGTAGGGAAAATAGCAATCCCACACGACAATAAACTCATGGAAACAAACATCAAAGGAAAGCAGCCTAAATGCAGCAGCCGGGTCACCCCGCTGGTACAGCCACTTAGGTGCGTCATCGCCCTTAGCATTGTCGTTTCTGTGACCCCGGCCGTGCATGCCCAGACGGTGTTCAACACATCTTCCGCGCCACGTGGCCTGACAAACCTTGCACCACCATCCCAGATGTCCGATGCCTTCCTTGGCCAGGACAAAAAGGGTCCCTATGTTTTGTCTTACCGTAACTTCCTTTTTGGACCGGGTCAGCCGGTCTGGGTAACGGTGGACAATGTTCCTCAGCGTACAACCACCTATGTCCTTGATACGGCAACCGGTGAGGTCACATTCGACCGTGTGATCAAGCGTAGTGAAGTGATTCGTATTTCCTATGGCTATTACCCGGAGTCATCCCAGCGTAACGCCAACCCATCCCAGGCCGCGCCGCTGACATTCCGTCTGGCTGCCCTCGGAATGGGCAACCTCAACATGACGACATTCACTGGTGGCACCGGTGACAATATGCCGCGTCTGGTCCTTGGCTATGCTGGCAAGCAAAACGTCATGGGCGGTGGCTTGTCGACAGACTTTTACTACGCTCCTGAGACGGCAGCGCCCGGTGGTGTTGCGGGTAAATCGGCTGCAGAAAACCTTGCCGGCGTAAAGCTGGGTTACAAGGGTGGCACGGCTAAAAACGGCATCGACGTTGGCTTCCAACGCGGTGGTAAGCAGTTCGCACCGCAGTTTGGCAAGACGTTTGGTATGACGGATGCCTTACAGGCGCTCAACATCGGTGGCCGGATGGCGCCGTCGAACAACGCTAGCCTGTCGTTCAACCACAGCGACTCCCGTAACTTGAATGGTCCAAACGGTACCCTCGCGGATATCGCTGCCCTGAAGGTCGGCGGTGGCAAAGGCCAGCCGACGCTAAACCTCGCGTACAACGACACCTCGACCACCGATGCCAAAGGTGTGACGACCGGGTCATCCGGTCGTTCCGCCGCACTTGGACAGCAGTTTGGCGCCCTCGGACTTGCGTACAAAAACAACCGTAACGAAACACTCACCGGTAAGCAAACAACTGCGACCGCCAATGAGACGCTCGGCTTTGTTCTGGCGCAGGCTGACAAACAGGGTCGTCCTGGGCTTGGCTTCAACCGCTCCAACGATGAGACCACCGATGCGGCTGGCAAGATAACCCGCTCGGTAACCGACAAGTCATCGTTTGGAACCGTGCTTGGTGGCATCGGACTTCAGCTGAACACGGCACAGACAGACACCATCCTCCCCGATGGCCGCAAGGCTCAGGCTGATCAGCGTAACTTTGGCTTAAACTTGCCAACGCGTAAAAATGGTCTGATGGCTTTTGCTGCGAACCGTGCTGAGGATGAACGTCTCGATGCTGCGGGCAACCGCTCGTTGACCGCCACAGACAAAGGCAACATAGCCGGCTCACTCGGCCGCTCGGCTTTCTCCTACAACGTCAACCGTACGGGTACGCTCGCCGGAAACAAGTCAACGCTTGGCAATGAGCAGGAAACCGCAGCCTTCTCCCTGCCCGGTGGCAAGGGGCAGCCAGCACTGCTTGGGTTCAACCGCAACGATGACATCAAGCGGAACGACAAGGGCGTATTGGTGGGTGCGGCAAACGATGTCTCACAGCTAAACACCAAGATAGCCGGCGGTGCGCTCGGTTTCCAAAACACGGTTAACGAGACATACACCCCGGATGGCAAAAAGACAGCGGCTGATCGCTCACGCCTGCAGTTTGGTTTCGCAGGTAATGCCAAGCGCGGAACACCATCCCTTGGCTTACTCCAGACATCCGATACCGTTGTCGACCCTGCGGGGAACAAGACCGTTGTCGATGCCACTCAAACCAACCTCGGTGGACGCCTCGGCACGAGTGACTTCACTGTTCAAAACCTCCGGTCGAATGCTCTGGGTGCAAACAAGGCAACCACAGTCGTAGATCAGCAGAAGGTTGGCTTTGTCGTTCCTGTCAGCATGCTCAAAGGGGCTCCAAAGCTCAAGCTTGGGCGTACCGATCAGTCCACATATGTTGGTGACAAGCGGATTGATACCGACACCAATGAAATAGGCTTCTCGGGTGCCATCGGTGGTGCAAAAATCGCCGCTGATATCACTCGCATGGATGCCCTCGGCACGGACGGCAAGACAGCATTCTCAGACAAGCAAGCGCTTCAGTTCAACTATGGTGGTGGCAAGCTTCCTGGGTTGTCATTCAACCGCGGCGGGGATGTAAAAACAGACCCAAATGGCGTCCGTATCGGCACTATGACCGACACGACCAACTTCTCCACCAAGGTCGGAGTACTTGATTTTTCGAGCAACCTGTTGCAAACCGATGTCGCAACCGTTGACCGTCGCCGAGTAATTACAGATACAAACACATCCCAGCTCCGCTACGGTGGTGGCAAGGGTCAGCCATCTCTTGCCCTAAAGCGCACGGATGGTACCCGGCAGCTGCAGGATGGCTCGGCATTTGCCCTGACAACTGACCAGCTTGATCTGGGTCAGCATATTGGCAATGCTAAGCTTGCCTACCAGTTCCAGCGCACCGATGGCGAATCTGGTAAGAAATCCAACGCAGGCGACCTTCAGACCGTTGGGTTGCAGGTTGCCCCACGGAAGAACATGCCGGTTGGCTTGAATGTCACCCGTAGCCAAGGCGACTTCGTGGATGATGCAGCGAACAAAACCGGAATTGTCCTCGACAAAGTGGATGTTTCCTCAAAGTTCGGCACAGCAAATGTCAAGGCAGCCGTTGGACAAACCGCAACGACCAAAGAAGATGCCAAGGCCGGCGGACTGTCCCGTGACACAGCCGTCACACTCCAGACACCCATCTGGGGACGTGGCCAAAATGCTGCCGTAACTGTCTCCAACTTCAATAACCAAACCGGCTATGCTCTCGAAAACCGCAACGGCTTCCAAGTGTCGTTCAACCCTATCAAGGGACTGACGCTTGCCAATGAACAATCAACCGGCATCATCACGCCCGTTGGTGCCGCTGCACCATCCAGAAATGTCGCGACAACGAAAACAACTGCCGAACTCGTGCCAGCCCCCGGTACAAAGCTGCAGTCATCCGTGCAAAGCCTCACCGATGGTCAGAAGCAGGTTGACACCACCGATGTCGCAGCAATGCTTGGTGGACAGAAGACACTCTTCCAAGTCGATGGACTCCTGCGTATGCGGGATGCCAATATGGGCGATGCTGCCGCAAACCGCGACAGCGCCAATGCCAATATTGCCCTTCGTCCATTCAAGGGTGTAACGGTACGCGGCTCTTACATCCTGAACCCGGATGACCCTGCTCAAAAAGACAAGTTCAACCCGCTTGAAAAGCGTGAATATGGCATCTCGGCCAAACTGGGAGCTTTCGAACTTGGCGGAACCTATGCCGATACCGAGCTCCTCAAGGGAACCCCCGCAGATATTATTGCTAAGGCAGGCGGCGCTCCACAGTTTGGGGAAACGGGACTGACACTCGGATGGCGTTTTGGATCAGGGACCCAGCTGACCGGTGGCTATAAAGACACTTTTGCCTACGGACCATCCATCAGCAAAGGCCTCGCGACATACTCCCTCGGATTTACGCACAACATTTCAAACTCGTTCAACTTCTCCCTCAGCGGAACGATGATAAACAACCGTGCGATTACAGCTCCGAATGGACGAAACGACTACAGGGCCGAAGCCAAGCTCGGAGTCAAGTTCTGACACTTCCGGATGCTGAATTCGCGACATCCAGTGCGGCCGAGATCATCCTGACCCACCCTGCGTGGGACATCAAGGACAAGGCATCGACCGTACTGGCACTTCGCAAAGCATTTCCAGAAATGACTCCCGGGCAGACATCCGCGCTCGCAACCATCCGGGATATCCGCAAACGCGCCGAAACACGGGGCTTTGCCTTTGCTGACCGGCTGTTCGCGGATGACGATGGCCTGTCGATGGCGACCAGCCCTGGACTTGTTACGGTTCATGCGATGCTGCTCGCAGCCACCGGGCGCCCCGTCCTCGATATCGCCGCCGGCTGTGCGATCGAAGCGCTTCAGCTCGCAGCAACAGGCCTAAATGTAACCTGCTACGAAATAGACCCAGCACGGGCCCACTTTGCCACCATCAATGCCGAACGATGCCCAACGCCAGGCAACGTAACGGTTATCCACGGGGACTGCCGGACCGCCGATGCAGCTGGCACCGTGATTTATTACGACCCAAGCCGCCGCGCAGATGGCACCCGGAACAACCGCTCCTTTGACAGCCTGGAGCCACCAGTGGATGTTTGGGCTGACTTTGTTGCGACGTCCGGGATGGGCCTTGCGAAGCTTCCGACAGGTCTCCCCGATGACGAAACCATGGATTTTGGTGATGCCTACGCGTTTTTGGCCGAAGGTAAAGACTGCAAAGAGTGCATCCTGACGGTAGGCATCGAAACGCCATGGCAATCCGGGGATGTCCACTTTGTCGACACCGGCCTCAGCATCAGCCCAAGCCTTGATGAAGTCCCGATGTTCCCTGACCTCGCAGCGGTAAAGTGGATCCTCGACCCGCACCCCGCGCTCTGCCGGGCGGGCGCTCTTGGCGTTCTCTGTGAAGTCGCATCGGGTGGGCTTGCATCCCCGATGGATGATTACCTGATGACCGCCGGTGAGACGCCACCGAAAATCGACCCACAGCTGGCATCCATCTGGCAAGTCATCGCCCTCGTTCAGGCCAAGCCCCGACACGTCAACCCAATCCTCCGCGAACACGATGCAAGACTACACATCGTAAAGCGGCGGAATGCAGGTAAAGATGTGGACACATTTGTAGCGGCTCTCGGGAAGCAAAAAGGCAAGAACGATATTTGTGGCATTTTCATGGTGATGCCGGATGGGCTATATGTGGCACTGTGCCAGCCGAAGCCGTGGCACGAAGCCTCCTAAAATTAGGTCAAATAGCAACCACTCTGCCGGTAATCCGCCTCCAGATGTAGAATAGCGCATGCCCATTTTCGAGTTTACGTGTGATGACTGTGCAACCGGACGAAAGTTTTCGGTTCTCATCGGTGTCGTTGCAGATCCGGCACCGCCTGTTTGCCCGCGCTGCGGCTCGACCAATGTTCGTAAGTGTGTTTCGCGCTTTGCGCGGGTACGCTCAGAGGACTCGCGCCTTGATGACCTCGCAGATGCAGCCGACCGCCTCGATGAAAATGATCCAAAGGCAATCCGTTCCTTCATGAAGGAAATGGCCAGCGGCATGGATGGCGAAGTCAGCACAGATGAGCTTGAGGCGATGCTTGATGAGGCGGAATCCGGCGGGGATGATGATGCTGGTGGCGATGCTGCTACCGCAGATGAGGAGTAAACGACAACGATGCGTTTTGCTATTTTAGGCCTTGACCACTGGTACACAGCATTTGGTGCTTGTGAGGTTCTCGCAGCATCGACTGAAAACACGCTGGCCGCTATTTGTACAGAAAACGATGACCACGCGGCATGGGCAGCGGAAAAATATCCGGATGTCCCCCTCATCCGGAATCCGCGACAGCTGTTCGTCGACACTGATATTGAATGTGTACTGATTTGCGCACCGACGGCACTTGCGGACGACTATGCGCTGGATGTCATGGAAAGCGGAAAGCACGTCCTCGGCGTCAAGCCGACCAGTAACTCACTGGATGGTCTCAGAACAATCATTTCCACTTCAGAAGAAAACGATGTCTTTTACGGATCCTTTGAAGGTATACAACGCTTCCATCCGAAGACACTTGCCCTCAAAAACATCCTGACATCAGGAACCATCGGGCGTGTTCTGAGCGTTCATCAAGTCGGCAATGGCGGCCTTCCTGCTCCTTGGGATGGTCGTGCATCCGGTGAGCCAAGCTGGTGGATTGACCCGGAAATGATCCATACGGGTGCGTGGATGGACCATGCCATATACGCAATCGACCTGCTACGCTTTTCCCTCGATGCTGAAGTGGATGCAGTTGCAGGACATATCGGAAATCGCCTGCACAAAGACCTGCCACTGGAAGACTACGGAATGGCTCTCCTACGTCTTAAGACGCCAAGCGGTCCTGTCAGCGTCGTCATGGAAGACACGTGGTCATCGAATCCAGGAGGCGGTGCTCACTGGATGCGTATCGTCGGCACTGACGGCTGGCTACGCTCAGATGGTGATGACTGGGTCGTTTGCAAGGGTGGCGAGGAAACAGTTTACAAGTCCGAGGAAAGTGTGTTCTTCCGCTTGGATGACTTTGCTGCGGCACTTGTTGAAGAGCTTCCAATGCCGTTCACACCCGAAGATGCACTTGCCAATCTTAGTGCCTGCCATCAGTTTTACACAGTAGCCCTCCGCGATTAGTTTCGCCGGATTGCTAAGAATGACAAAGAGCGCATCGGGGTCCCGATACGCTCTTTATGTCATTTCATCGCATCGAAAACGATGACACTACCGCGGTGCAGGTGGCAGTGGCGGAATCCTCTGCTCTTCCGCCTGTTTGTCACGGCTCGGGGATGCAACCGCTGCGTCGGATGCCTTGGATGATGGCATCATGGATGGCAATGGACGGAACTTCGAATAGACGACGGCGACAACTGTGATGACAATTAGGCCACCAAAGACGACCATTAAAATGGTCTCAACTGTTCGATATTTCTTCTGCTCTTCTGGCGGAAGCTCGTAGCTCATTCAAACCCTCCCGTACACATCACGCCACCTAGCCGCTCGGCTAACATCAAACCCGCCTACTTCAGCTGTGACAGTCGCGTCTTCGCCCAAGCATTGTCCGGGTCATCCTTGATTGCAAGCGCATATTGTGCACGCGCCGCAGCCTTGTTTCCCGTCTCTTCTTCAAGACGCCCGATGCATGCATACACGGATGCACGATCGGCTCCTTTTTTCAGCCCGGATGCTGCGAGCGTAAAGCATCGCTTCGCACCAGCGCTGTCTTTCTTCTCGGCAAGCATCGTCCCAAGCGCGAGCGCTGCGGTGCCCTCTTTTGGGTTGAGTTCAATCGCCTTGGTAAAAGCATCTTTGGCAGGTGCGTCTTCATTCAAGCCCTGATAATGCACGGTTCCAAGCTCAGCGAGAGCCGCAGCACGCTGCACCGGCGTCAAATCGGATGCATCCCCTGCACGCGTCAACGCCTCGACAGCCCGGTCAACATCGCCGTTGCCCATTGCCGCATAGCCTAAATACAACCAAGCCAAGCCATCGGAGTCCTTTTGCACAACCGCTGCATCCAATGCCTTTTGCGCCGCCGCAAAGCCTCCCGTGCTGTAATATACCAGCCCCAGTTCACGCTTTGAGCCACCATTGGCAACATTCGTTTCTGCCTCATCAACAGACAGGCTCGACTTAGGCGCAGGGCGACGGTCCTTAATCTGCGGAAAGGCTGCGCCACTTGCGGCCACATTGACCGTAGGCGTCTGACCAGGCTTCCCTGCAACCTGAGGTGTCTGCGTGCATCCGGCCAGCAATAAAGCACAAATGCCCACCACCAGCGAAGTTCTATGAATATTCATCACAGTTACAAATTACCCTATCCCAACCCCGGCGCCCGTTGTAAATACGGTTGGCACTGCGATTTCAATGCGCTTAAGGGCTGCGATCACCATTTCTCTGGATGTTCCCTTGACCAAGCGCTCGACATCCCGGTCCCAAGCCGCAAGGCCAAGCTGCTGGCGCTGCGTTGCCTGGATGAGCGCATTCGGCATCCGTGTCGAACGCTCAGCAACCATCCGCAAATAACTCGCACGCACCCGCGTGATATCCGCATCGCGGAGCTCGCCCGCCTTAGCGATTACATCCCGCAGCTTGGTGTGCATCGCAATGAGCAACTCGCGCTCGGAATCCGCTGTCACGACCTCGACAAACGGCACGTACCCGCCACTGACAAATGCAACATCCCCGTAGACATCGTAAATCTTGCCCATCGGGACCCGAAGCCCGTACAGCGGTGCCATCCGACCGGCGGTCAGGTAGTGCATCGCGAGGATGTCTGCCGCAAGGGTTGGCAAGCCAGCTGAGGCTGGGCGCAATCCCGCAGCGATAAGAATGCGGAGAGGCCCCGGGCCAACACTAACCCGAGTTGTCCCAGAGGGAAGCGCCGTGGCAGCGGGTATGGCAAGCTGCTTTGGTGCCGCTCCACGCTCATCCCAGCCAGCCAGCGACAATGTCCTGCGCACAACATCACGGGTCTCCTTAGGATTGAAGCCTCCCATGATGGTAATCGCTGCGCGGCTTGGGTGAAACCACCTTGCATGATGTGCGAGGATGCGAGCGGTATCTATGCGCCGGTCGACGGCCGGGTTTAGGACATCCGCAAGGCTTCCCCCAGCAACGGATGCTCGTAGTGCGCGTTGCAATAAAACCGGCCGTGCGTTGGCATCGGTGACCTTTTGTTGCATCGCCAGCCAGCGTGCCTTTTGGACAACGGCATCATCGATGCGGGGCTTGATCGCAAGGTCACTCAGGACGACCTGAATCGTCTCTTGAATGTCGGCAGGATCGGTGGAGCAGACGCCCCAAATCGTGATCGCTTCGCCATCTTCAACGATTCCAAACCCACCGAGGGCGCCGAGCTCGGCCGCGAGCAGCGGTCCAGTTTTACCAGGGGCATCCTGCCCGAGTGCTTTTGCAAGGACACTCGAGAGCCCATTTATGCCGGCGTTTTCGGTGATGCCACATTGAATGCGGATCGCGATGCCAAAGCGTTTTGCACCGGCGATGGGCACAGCGGAATAGGCAGTTCCCGCAAGGGTTGGATCTGAAAAGTCATCTTGTAAGCGGTGCAAAATCACAGTGCCACCTCCTGCCGAAGGGAGAAGCGCAGGACGATCCGATCGATATGATCAGTGAGCTGCGCGGGCGTCAGCTGGGACAGAGCCTTTAGTAACATCACCGGGCCAGCGGGTTCATCGATGGCATCCCATTCCGACTGTCGCGCCACAACCTGCGCGGGGAGTGCGGCCTGCTCGGCCCAAATACGCCGCGTGGCGGTGATGACTCCCGTTGCCTGGCTTTCATCGGCGATCAGCGTCTGTGCAGCCTTGAGGGCGGTCAGAAACATGTCAACCGGCTGGGCGGATGCGGCCGTGTGATCGATGCGTAACAGGACACCCGAGAGCCCACGATGCAGAATGCTCGAGCAGCTGGCATCGATGCGCTGCGGCACTGCGTTTTTAGAGACTGGTATTGAGACGGCGAGCTGTGTTCGGAGCGCCTGGTGGATGACATTCATAACCGCGAGGTCAGCCGCGTGCGCGCTTGTGATGTCCATTCCAGCTTTACCGGTGGATGTTGGTATAAAGACACCGGTTGCAACATGTAAAGGCGTCGTGAGCGGCAAGGTTGCGATGCGTGTTGTCGCAGCGGGCTCTCTGGATGTCCGCTTAAGCATTGACCCCGGTGTATCTGGGAAGCAAGCGTTTACGACGGAGCGTGCATCCTCACGGTCGATGTCACCTGCGAGCGCTACCGATATCCGCCCGGGTACGACGATGGCTCTCTGCAGCTGCGTGAGCGCCGTAAGGTCTGGGGCTGCGAGTCTCGATGGCTCCCCGGTGGATGCCGCGAATGCCGGCCCTGCGGATGCGGTGAGCAGACGGTCGATAATGCTCCTCTGACTGTCCTCACGGAGCAAGTCAACTTCGGTCAGGAACGGGACTTTCTCGGATGCAAGCTCGGCTGGAAGGTGTGCGGGACGCAGCATTCGCTCCGTGATCAGGACAAACGCATCCCGCCAGGATGCCTTGGGAGCAGTGAATGTGATGACAATCGCATCCCGGCTTGTCGTTGCATTGACAGCGGCCCCGATCTCTTCGAGCAGGCGGTCAATCTCGCCACTTTCACGACCGGTGGTGGTTAGAAACCAAGCATGTTCGAGGATATGAGCATCGGCGCGTTGACCAATAGGCTGGTCGGATGTGCCCCAGCGAACCGCGATGGTTCCGCTAACGGATGTAGTTCCAGTGATGGGTGCAAGCGTTATCGAGAGGCCGTTTGGTTCTGTATGTTGTTGGATGTCGGCTCCAACGATGGGCTGTGAGTGCGCCGCGGATACGGGGTTCGATAGACTGCTGGTGGAGAGCAGCGCGCCCCCCATCATTCCCAGGAGAATCTGTCGCCGGGAGAGGGTGGATGCGGTGCTGATGATGCTCATGTTATTCAACATTCTGGCACTACGTTACCGCAAAAACTCGGATTGGTACCTCTATGGTCTAGCGGTCGTCTTGTCGGTTGTCGGGCTCATCAGTGTTGCAAGCGCAACGATGACGCCAACCGGTCTGTCATCCACGCTGATCAAACAGTCCATTATCCAAGGGTTTGCGCTGGTTCTGATGTATGTCGTCGGGGGCATCGATGTAAACAATTCCCGACGCGCGAGTATCGTGATGTACCTGATTGCGCTGTTTGGCCTCCTGTTAGTGGCGACGGTGTTTCGCCACACGGAAATCAAGGGTGCATCGCGGTGGATTGTACTTCCGGGCGGCTTTCAGCTCCAGCCGAGTGAGTTTGCAAAGATTGCCGTGATTGTGACCATGGCACACTACCTCAGCCAGATACGAGGACGGATTGCGACGTGGGGTGGCCTGATGCAATCGCTGGTTGTCGTCGGGATTCCATTTCTTCTTGTTGCCGCCCAGCCTGACCTCACGACGGCATTGGTGTTCTTGTGCATTTGGTTTGCGATGGTCCTGATTGCCGGCGCTCGATGGCAGCATTTGACATTGATGGTTGTGGCGTGTGCGCTTCTTGCCACATTTGCATGGAAGAGCAATGTGCTTCGCCAATATCAAAAGGACAGAGTCCTGTTGCTCGTTGGCTTGAAGAAGTCGGACAAAAAGCTGAACTACCAGAGTAATCAGGCTTCGATTGCCGTTGGAGCGGGTGGGTTTACGGGTCAAGGCTGGAACAAGGGCATTCAGAACACGGGCAACTGGGTGCCTGAGAATCAAACAGACTTCATTTTCACGGTCATTGCAGAAGAAAGCGGCTTTGTCGGTTCCGTCACTATTTTGATTTTATATGGAGCCTTGTTTTACCGAGGGCTTCGGGCTGTGGTGATTTCAGAGCACAGTACGGGCCGCCTTGTCTCCGTGGGTGTTGTGACGATGTTGGCCTTTCACGTCATCGTAAATGTCGGGATGAACTGCGGGCTGTTGCCGGTCGCTGGTGTGCCCTTGCCTCTGATCAGTCAGGGCGGTTCAAGTGCGATTACAACGTGTATTGCGATTGGCTTGATGCAGAGTGCGATCACGCGCAAGCATGCGTTGCAGTTCTGATGGCTAAATGCACAGCGCTTGCCTGTAGCGGGTAGAGTTATTCCGTTGGTCTGAGGGTGGAAGGTGAACGCTGTGATGAAGGTTATCGTGGCCGGGGGGACCCGTGGAATTGGGCGGGCGATTGCGGATGCATTTCTCAATGGAGGTCATACCACCTGTGTGATCGGGCGAAATGCACCTCTGGACAATCCGGGGCACCTCTTTGTTGAGGCGGATTACAGCAAGGGCGGTCAAGTCGCAACATCGATTACCACCGCCGCCGTCCTCCTGTCCGGCTGTGATGTGTTGATCCATTCGGTTGGAACCAACATCCGAAAGGCAGCCATCGACTACAGCTGTGCCGAGTTTGACCACATCTTCGGAGTGAACCTGCTAAGTGCATGGGATGCGGCTATCGCTGCGTATCCCTACCTGAATGTCAGCCCTACGGCGAGTGTGGTGTTTATCGGAAGTGTTGCGAGCAAGGTCTACGTAGGGTCTGGTGTTCCGTATGCCATGACAAAGGCTGCAATGGACCAGATGACTCGCGGGCTGGCTGTTGAGTGGGCGGAACAAGGCATCACCGTGAACACCGTGCAGCCCTGGTATACACAGACGGAGCTAGCGGCACCAGTCCTGAATGACCCCGCGCGCCTCGCGGTCATCCTTGCTGCGACCCCAAACAAGCGCATTGCAGCCCCGGAAGACATCGCAGGAATCGCAATGTTCCTTGCAGGCCCGGCCGCACGGCACATCACCGGGACGATGATTCCTGTGGATGGTGGCTTTCTCGCAAAGGGTTTGTAAGCAGACAAAAGCCGACTGGATTCCTTCGGGGTAGTGCATACTTCGGCCAAAATCAGCCTATGGGAGGCTGTTCAAACCATCGGGTTATGTGGTACTGAATGTCCCTGTAATGGAAGAAGACGAGCAGCCCGAATTGCACTGTGTCCGCTGGCAGGCCTTGATGGTACGCCCGGAATCAGTCATCGCATTGATTCGCTCGAGTGATGGTGTGTTTCACTCGGAGATACCCACGTTTCCACCAGATGTTCACTTACTGGAAGCGGGCTGGGATGAGCGTCGGGGATGCTTTGTTCTGGTGCTGGAGAGTGAGTTTTTCGAGGAATGCACGGCGATGTCGAATGCGCTTGGGCGTATCGATGGAACATGGCCGGAGTACATCCTCGATATCGCCGAGCAGCCCATTGGCGAAGCAGCGGACGCCGTTCCCCTTGAGCCATTACCCGACATTGGTGATCCTCAGCAACCAGTGCCTTGGGAGGCCTATGTGTTTGCTGCGGAGGATCTGGTTCGATTGGTGATGCGTCCGCGTGGCTATAAGGTCGAGACGGATATCATGCTGCCACCGGATGCGCGTATTGTTTGGGGCTTCCACGAGCATGAGCGAAATGTCTTTGGCTTGGTGCTCTCTAGCTCATTCCATAAAAAGGTCCAACCACAGAGGATTAATGGTGAGACCACAATTCCGATTGCAGAGCGGTCCCTGACATTTAGGGTTGTGCAGCCGGGCTTGGATGAGATCGACTTGCCATAGTCGCGAGACCTAGATAAAAAGCCCGCCTTCAACCGGCGGGCTTTTCGTTTGTTTCAGTACTTTTGAACGGTTGGATCGACAGCTGTTGCCCATGCGAGGATTCCACCAGTGACGTTGTGGACATTGGTAAATCCTTGGTGCATCAGAAAGGCGGTGATGTCGGCGGAGCGCTTGCCACTACGACACATCACGAGGATTTCCGCATCCGGGTCAAGTTCCTGAACGCGTTGCGGAACGTGGTTCATCGGGATGCAGAGGGCTCCCGGCACGCTTGCGATTTCGATTTCAAACGGCTCTCGGACATCCAGAAGGATGAAGTCATCCCCGGCATCCAGCTTTGACTTTAACGTAGTTACGGAAACTTCCAACATGGGTCTACCTCACCAGCCTGCCGTTAGGTTCGCAGGTCATCCATTACTAGAGTTAATCTACCGCAGCAAGGATTCATTTGGATGTGTGACCGATCATCTGATACGTCGAGGGTAGCTGGCTTTGTCTTGAATTTAGTTGATGTAGCACTTCGCTGGGAGGCACATATCCCTACTTTCAAGCTATGTGTAAAGATCAAACTCGACATGGACATCCTCAGGGTATCGAAAACAAAAACACGTTAAACCGAACCCGCCGGGAGGCACACACTCTCCGATTGCATTCTGCGTTCGGCAAACAAGCACCGTGAATCGAAAATCACAGAAGAAAAGTAAATCGCTCACAAAACCGGGTCGCCGCCTTGGACACACACCTGAAGAAACCCGTTTGGATGACCAATGGAGTCTGTCTCACAGATACCTAAACGCAAAAACAAAAACCCACAATCCCAGACGGACATCCTCCGGGTATCGAAAACAAAAACACGTTAAACCGAACCCGCCGGGAGGCACACACAGCT
>Ga0255117_1000248_pt1 | contig 17302 bp, 5 predicted proteins | sample Law_Atlam_RepA_8_2_FD_188583 | JGI IMG/M metagenome (GOLD analysis project Ga0255117, IMG submission 188583) | Freshwater microbial communities from St. Lawrence River, New York, United States - Law_Atlam_RepA_8h | ecosystem: Environmental > Aquatic > Freshwater > River | place: USA: New York...
GGTTTGGCCGCCGGGATGCATCGATTGCAAGCCGGTCAAATGGCAACACAAATGACGTGATGCTCTACACTCCTGTTGTTGATGCTGATGGCAATGCGCATATCTATGCTTATTGGCTAGGAACGCGCCATGAAGTTGTTCGCACCGATGAAGGTGCGAGTGGAAACTACCGTACCCGTGTTGCACTGGACAACTCAGCTCCGGTAAACAATCGCCACTACGTAGCGCTTGGTAGACCTGAGTTCATTACGCCAAGAGTTCGGGTTTACGATAGCGCTGACGCGATGAATCTCGGCGTGTTGTCGACATCCTACTTCGGGACATTCCGAGCGGATGGCTCAGGCTTCGTTGAGGTTCGTGGTTCGAACGGTGATGTTCCCGTCGGTCCTCGTCCGGTGATCTCCGTCGACTACGATGTCATGTATGTCACGGAGGATGCGACGCCTCCAGGCCTTGAAGAGGGAATCGGCGCACGCCTAGGACAACCATTGGTCATTCCTCAGCTGGATGTGACTCCGGTATCGAGTGGTCTTGATACGGTCGCAATGACGAACGAAGACCTCCTCGTCTTTGCCGTCCGTCAAACCAACGACCGTAACGGCTCTGGACTCACAAGTATCATTGGCGTAAACGAGCAGTTCTCTGTTGGTGCCACAAAGTTCCGCCAGAATGTTGCAATTCTCGAGGACGTGGCTCCAATAAGTGCGCCTGTTGACCGGCGTGTGGTCACCGAGCTGCCGACATTGCGTAACCGCTTGATCTTTACGGGTGGAATCAGTACCAGCATGGGGGCAATCTTGGCTCCTGCCTGGGAAGGCCTTACCAATGTTCGCATCATGGGAAGCCCTGCAGTTTCTGCAGATGGCATTTCCTATGTCGTTGCACAGGCAACATCTGTTGCTAATAACGGTACGGTCTCTGTCATGATTGCGCTTCAGATGGACAAAGATGTCACCCTCAACCTCCCTGAAGCTTACAACCCGGCGTATCCAGTGTCCGTTCGTCAATACAATGCGTTGACGTATCCGGCAACGGGGTCAGATCCTGTCCAAACGACGACAGCTATTCTCCCAGCAAACGCCGTGGACAATGTTGTTTCTTCTGTTCAGCTGAATGGTGACGCAAAGCGGGGCAAGATAACCGTTACAGATATGCGCCATCCAAGTGGTGTACGCTTCTCTAGCACACAGTCATTTGTCGTCTCGTATGTTCCTGCTGGTACACAAAATCCAGTAACCGTCGTTTTAACGCCATTACCAGGAAGCGCTGGTGCACCGGTAACGACAACGGACGACGAGGATGGCTCGTCCTTGCGATCCGTCGGGGGAGCATATTCACCTGTGCTCTGGTACTACATCCTGCCTGGAGCGCCAACATCATCTCCTACGGTTAGCGGTAACCATGTGTATTTCGCTATCGGACAGAACATCGTAGCCCTAGACGTAAACCCTGCCGAAACGGATCCATCTGTACGTGTTGGTTTTGGTGAGCAGGTGATCAACGTTGCAAGCTCAATCGTAAACGCCGCAACGTCCCAACCATTGACTGTCTCGACAAATCACCTTCGCTGGGTGAGAAATGCGGGTGCGGTCATCGCATCCCCACCTGTTGTGGGCGGAAATGTTGTTGCTGTATCGACAGCTGCTGGGCCCGTTGTCTTCCAGGCAAGCTCAACTCTTGTCACCGATGCAAAGCGTATTCTGGAAGTTGGTGCGGATGGTGCTGCGACGTGGGTGATGGATGGAACTGTCGACACCGATGTTGTAGGCGGTGAGGTTCCCGTCTACGATCCTAGCCTCCCGGATGGCATCGCCAATCCACCAGCGAATGGTCGTCGTGCTGTTCGCCGAAGTCAGCTGGCACGGCCATCGGTTGCCCGGAAGCTCTCTGGGCAGGATTACCTCATCGCGGATACCGGTAACAACCGTGTATTGAGAGTTGATCGCGGTGGGCGAATCCGCTGGGAATTGACTACAGTACGCGACACGTTTAAGATTCTGTCTTCGTCTGACAGTACATTGTTGAACAATCCGACGGATGTTCATCTGTCGCTGATTCCAACCGCAGACCCGACTGACCCAACAAAGGCTCCAATTGGTTATGAGGTTCACTATCTCATCGCGGATGCTGGCAACTACCGTGCAATTGAAGTTGTCGATTATCGCGACCTCAATGGAAACATCCGTACCATCGGTGGTGATCGTGGTGAAGGTGTTGTTGTCTGGGTTTCCCGCCTCAAGTCACGTGAAGGTAGAAACCTACGGATCCAAAAGCTGCAGAAGATTCAGACCAGCGTCGGCGGCGTTACCGGCATTCCACAAATCGTGGCGGTCGTCGCGAATGCTCAGACGGCAGGTGTCGGTGGGTTAGATATCGATTCGTCTGGCGGTGCCGTCATTCGACTCGAATATCGACCATACAACACGTTTACAGTTCTTCGTAATGCGGCTGGTGGAGTCCTTCCGCCTGCTCCATGGCCAGCTTCGGGAACTCCATCGGGTTCTGGATATCCATGGCCAGCTGCTGCAGCAGGAGCATCCGCACAGACGACCGAACCGGTTCTAAACGGGACTGTCACCGCGACGATTCAAGAGGTCGTCCTGCCAAATGGTGAGACGTATAAGATAACTTCGCCGACCTACTTCGAGCAGGTGACCTTACCGAATGGCGTAGGTGGAACCAAGCCTGTTTACATGATTGCTGATGCGAATGGCGTGTATCAGATTGAAGATGGACCTATGGGACGTCGGGTCGTTACTTGGTACTTCAATCAAAGCCACTACAATACGATGAACCTGAATCCGGCATTTAGTGCGGATGGCATTAATCCAAGATTGCTCGTGGTTCCGGGGTTGCCAGCGAAGGAACTACCTCGCTTCCAGCCGACTGCGATGCGAAGATTGCTGAATGGACGCTACCTGATCACGAATAGTGCGGTTGGCCAATCCTCAGTATTCCAAAGCGGACAGTTCTCAGGTGAAGTTCTTGAGGTGATTCCTCAGTTCAACCCGGATGGCACCCCAAATGGTGGGCGATTCGGCGGATTCTCCGTTCCACAGGTAATCAGTCGACCTAATGGACTCGGCGTTGGACGCAATACAAACGTTCAGTGGATGGGCACAACATCCAATAACACATCACTAATCGACCAACCTCTCTTCGGAGATCGTCTGTGAGCCGTACAAATCGTATGAAAATCGAAACCCTTAATGCCCTCGTACGCACAGGATTCGCTGTAACCATTTTTGGGACAGTGATGATCCCGGGTATGGCCCAGGAATTTACCCGGCCAAAACCCACAGCTACGAATCGGCCATCGATGCAAAATCCTGGTGGTAAAGCCCATGGTGGTAACAACAACCGTGGACGCCTCACGGGAGATTATCTGTGGGGTGTCACCAATGGAAACCGCACCTTTGATAAGCCGGTTTACAGTAGGGTTCCGCAGGAAACGATTGATTCTCCGTTGTTCCTGGATGGCTGGACGTATCCGATAGCCCGTGCAGCTAGCGGTGCCCGTGTTGGTCAGAATGCTAGTGGCAGTATCCGTGATTTGTTGTTTCCGAGCGTCTTACTCGATGACGAAGCAACTGTCGGTATTGCGCCGATTAATGGCGCTACATCTATCGCGCCGACGGGTAGAGTCGTTATTGGAACTTCGTGGTTGTCAGCCGTTTCTGGTCCATCGACCCTGTTCACCGGGACTGTGTACCATCGGAAGCAGGCGATTCAAAGGGCAAATGGGAACCCTGGTATCAATCCTACGGATGCCGGTAAGTTCAGCTGGTATCCATCGGTTTCAGGTGCTGCAGGATCCGTATCGCGGTATGCCATTCGGATCAAGATTCCACAATCTGCAAGCGACACCAGTGTCGAAGCCCGAATTGCAGATGCGCGTTACGTTGTTTACTACCAAGTTCCAAACGGCAGCGGTGGCTTTACGCGCGCATCCAAGGTCTGTTACGTCAGTCAACGAACGGCGGGCAGCTTCTATCTGAGTGGAACGGATGGTCAACCAGCTTACTTCCCGATGTTTTCTGATGCGACTTACGGAGCCGGCGGAACCTATGCAAATGGGGGAGCATTCGCGGATGGAACATTTCGTGCACGCGTCGAGCTCGATGCGACTACCGAATCGCCCGCCGCTAACACATTCGTAATCGCCGATCAAGTTGAGTTTGTACAACGCCCGCAAGCGGTGAAGGCAACTCCTACATTGGTTCCACCTCATGGTGGGCGCAAGGTTGATACGACTCAGGCAGGTTTCACACCTAACAACTATTTCCAACCAGCTGCAACGGCAACATACGCCATTGCAGACTTCATCAACAACCCGCTCGATCCCAGCTTTACAACTGGGACAGATACCCTTGATGCAACAAACATTTCGACCATATTCTGGGGCCCTGAATCAACGGTTCAACCTCTGAATGGGACATCCGCTGTTGCTCCTGTAGATGCAATCAACCACCGGGCCTATCAGGATGCTTCTGGTAACCTGCTTCCATTCTTCTCGCACATGCAGGTCTTGGTTCCACGGACAGACTACATCGTTGATCCGGAAACCGGGGTTCCTGCAGCGAGCAGCGATGGTACCAAGTCCATAGAACTCGGATCCATTCACTCGGTTGACTGGCTTACTGGGACGCCAATCTGGCGTTTTCCAGACCGCTCCTATATGCCTGGTGGATTGCGAAACCCACAGGTTGGTACCGATATCGCGAGCAAACCTGTCTACCAGATTCCGGGTATTGTCTCCTACGATGTCAACAACGACGGAACCATCGTCGATGAGGAAGTCTTTATCGGCTCCCACGGTGACAACAACAATGGTGGCATCGCTGCTAGTGTGACGATTGTTCCTGGTATCGCGGTGCGTGGCCAGGTTCAGGTTCCGGTCCGAAATGCACTTGGCGTAATCACGGGAACAGCTGCAGCACCACGCGGACGCTACTTTGTTGAGCAAACGCTTCCAACGCCTGGCTTTGCGCCCGTTCTCAATACTGTTGCATTTGTTACGGCCAACAATGGTGTGGTCTATGCGATCGACCCTTATGGCAATAACGACTCCCGTTATCTTCCAAATGCGGACACAACCGTACTTGGTACGTATCGCTACGGCTCCACAAACGTTCTCTGGACATTCTCACCTGAGAGTGCAGATAGAGGAACAACTGGAACGCGTGCTGAGACATTAGAGCTTTACAACCGTCGCCTAAAAACGGAAGTTCCTGTCCCTGGGCCATTTGGTAGTGCTGCACCTGTTGTCGCTTGGGCAAAGGCTGATACCGATCCGACCTTGAACCTTCTTACAGACGAACCACGTTTGTTTGTGGGAAACCAAAATGGAAATGTGTATGCATTGGATGCCCGTGCAGATGCAGGCGTCAATGCTGTTTCGAATACCCTAAATGCGTTGCCATACCGCAAGGGGCAACAAACGTACAATCCTAAGCATCTCGCAAACAGCTTGGTTGCACAGACAGATTCGCACCGCGCTGAACTCAAGTGGTGGTTCGAAACGCTCGGTTCTGTCAATGCATCGGTTGCTGTTTCCGAAGTACCTGCGGCGAGAACGGCTCCAGCAACGGTTACTGCATCCAAGGGTGTTTATGTAACGACTGGAGAAGGTCGCGTTTACGCATTGGACTTTGATGGTCCTGTAACCAAGGCCGATCATGATGCAAACATGGTTTGGGATGGAACTGCGGGTGACTCACTGACAGCGGGAACCGCGCCGTCATTACCACCAGCTGCAGGATCCGCTGCCGCACTTAATGACAACATTCGTTTTAGGAATGCTGTTGCAGCACTTTCGGGTGCACGTCCAGACTTTACTGAAGGCACGATTCGGCCACGCTGGACATATCCAAACCGTTACCGTGATATCTCAGGTACCGACAACAAACTGACGGATCCTATTGATGCATCGACGGTTTACCCTGGAGCTAAGCTCGCGGAGCCAAGTACAGTTGCTGGACCAATCTACTCTGCACCGGTCCTGCTTGACTTCCCGTTCCTGGACCCAGACACGGCTACACTTTCCGGGGTACGACGGTACGTTGTTGTTTCGACAAACGACTTGAATGCCGATTCTCCTGATAGCCCACGTCAAGGTCGATTACTGCTGCTTGATCAGGAAGGTGACCGCAAGGACTTCCTCACGAATCCGATGCCTACCAGGGCATCAGCGGCAGTTGTTCCGCCTGCGAAGCCTGTGGCTGCTGCTGGTGCAACAATTTATTCCCAGCCCATTGATCAATACGTCTCAAAGCTAGGTGCTTTTGGTCGTGCGACACCCGCTTGGACCTATCGTCATCAGTTTGACACGTACACTGCAGGTGTTCCGAGTATTGCAAAGCGCAATGCCCCTGTAGCCACCGGAGTTACGGGCAGCCCTGCTTACAGAACATTACCGACGATCTTTGTTGGTGGCATCGGGCGTGTCTATGCGATCGATCTCGATCCAGCGACTGGTCTTTTCCTCCGCTGGCGTGGAACAGCGGCCGATCAGCTGACTACATTGCCTACTGGCGCAGTGATTCCATCGGAAGAAGGTGCAACGGATCGCCTAAACCCCAATGATCCACTTAACCCGTCAAACCCATTGCTTAATGTTGGTGATCGCCTGACGAAGCGTCTCGGATTCAAGCGTATCCTTGCAAGGACGGTTCCTCTCCTTGGGGATCGATCGGCCATCGATGGTGACTTGGTTGTTACAGGTGGACCGCTGATCAATCGCAGCAATGCGGAAGCACGTACAGCAGCTGCGACATTGACAGGTCGCGGAGCTGGAACGACTACCCCTGTGGATGTCTCGCTCACAACATCACCTCTACGCCCAAGCGTTCCATTGGTTCCAACGGATGATGCGCCATCGAGTGTTTACGTGATGCGTTCGACTGCGACAGGTGCATACGCACCGTTTGGTTACGACATTACATCTGTGTTGTTTGCAGACAGTGTGTTCCCAGTCTTTGACTTCACTGGCATGTATGCCAATCAGGACGTCGATGATCCGCTGAGCACAACCCGCGGAACGTTGCCATCCACGACGTCTGCTCCAGCGCTTGCATCGGGTACTCCAGCGAACACCGCTTATCAATATCCAAGTTTGTTCGTAACCAGTCGTGATGGCTACCTCCACGAGCTGAGCACAAACCTTGAAGGCGAAGACCCATCGCTGCCATCGGTTGTAACAAATCCAGGTGAAACCACAGCGGCGCTTGGATGGGCGACGACGGAAGACCCGGAACGCTTCAATGATCTCCATGTCTACCTTGTAACGAGGATGGGACCGGGTGGTCAGGGTTCCGGCATAACAGCCGTTACGAATGCGTATTTCCCTGGTCGGGATTCAGACTATGCGAAGTCCCGTGGTATTCAACAAAAGCTGCGTACGGATGGAACAGCCTACTTCCGTTTTTATCCGCCACAGGAACCTGTTGTCGTTGGGCAAACGCCAGACTACGGTGATAATGCACGGCCAAACCTGAAGCCACGCGGTCTCTATCGCCAGTTGGTTTCGGCAGTCTTCTTCCCGAAGGATACCAACACAGGAGCAACTGGCTTCCCATTGGATCAACGTGGACTCTTCTACGACAAGCGTTTCCGTACAGCTGCAGGAACGAATGCGAATGAAGGTGGATTGGTAAAACTTCCCGGCTACTCTGCTATGGGTGAAGTAACCGGTGCAACCGACTTCAATCCACAAGGACCAGAAGCCGATAGTGAGCGCGCTGCTGCAAACACATCTCTCGCTCCTGGCATCCTCGCAGCACCTAGTGCAAATGTAAACCCAAGCGGTCAGAACGCAACGTGGGTCTATGTTGCTGGTGATGACGGTCTTCTGTACGCATACACCCCTGTTTATGCGAAGCGCCTTGGTGGTATCGCATCTGGGTTTGTCGGCGGGACAATCGTTCGTCGCATCGATCCTGGTGAAGGTCAGGTAAAGGTCGACATCTTCGATGCTGCGGACTTCCAGACCTTGTTTGCTGCGGCCCAAAGCGGGGCGCCTCAGCGTCCACGCCGTGATGGTGAAGCAGCGACTGCGCCAAGTACGAGCAATATTGTGTCCCGTACAGCAAAGGGTAAGCGGCCATTCTTCGAGTGGGGCGAGTCTATTCCGATTGTTATTTGGGATGTAACGGTGCGTAAGTCGTTTGACTCATCGACACCGGCACCGTCGATTCCAAACATTCCAGCAAGCTTCCAGGTAACCGTACGCTTAACCCCTCGCGGTGGAAATTCGATCACGCGCACCTTGAATCTTGCGATGGCTGGTCCCACGGTTTCGGTTTATCCATACGATCGTGAGTACACGGTTCCTCCTATTGACACACCAGCTGGGCATGCGCCAGCGGCACTTGGGATGGCATTTGCTGACTTCCGAATTGATGGAACAAGCGGACTTCCAATCGGACCTGGAACACCTATCGATGTCCAAGTAACCGTTGGTCCACCGCTTACCGTTCGTGGTTCAGATCCTCGGATTGGGCCTCAAATCATTGTTCAGATTGTGGGTGGAGCGTTTGAGGCACAGATTCTCAATCGCACCAATCCACTCTTCTGGGCGGCTAACCCTCTCGGTGTGCAGGGCTTCCTGATGGATACTGTCAGCACTACCAACGGTGTTGCTCCCGTCTTGGTAGGTAAGCCAGCTGGTGATCCTCTGGCTGGTGGTATTGGACCGTTCCGAACGGGTGACAACGCTAAGGCCTTGTATCCATCCGCTGGTGCGACACTGGTCGACCCAGATCGAGCGGGTTCCGAATATAGTCAGGCACTTGGAAATGGAAATGTGATTGAGCGTATCGATGCTGATCAGTTCCTCTCCGATGGTCTGGGTGGACGACGACGTAACACTCGGTTTGGTTTACGCTTGCGGGATGCAGCGGGGGCAGATGACCTTTCCTACTACGTGCCGGTCGCAGCGAGCGCAGGCTACATCAACCATGGCCGAACAGGCTCATCCGATGTGTCTGCAAATCAACGTAACCTTCGCATCGTCAACCGCTCGTTAATGGGCTCCCTGAGCAATGTTCGTGCAGAAGTTCTTGATGACCTGATCTGGAGATGGTGGCCGGCAAACTTGCCGAATGCTGACTCTGGAACGGACAATGTCCGCCGGACGCCTATCGGAATGGGTGTGGATGGACGTATCAATCCATTGCCTTGGGAAACCGTCGTAACTGAGGCTCAGCCTTGGAAGCGCAAGGCGCTGACTGCGGCAACGGGTTCCATCATGGCACTCGGAAACCTCAGCCCTGACTACACGGACATCAGTGCAGCCTCTGCATCGAATCAAGGCCGACAGGCTGTGTCGATTGTCATAAACGGCACCGATGCGGTCACCGGTGGAGCATCTGTGTTTGCTGGCGGCCAGGATCTCCTCACGAACACAAACCCTGGGTACGTGACAAACCCACTGGGAGCTGCTGCTAGTGCATCCGCTGCGATTAATGTCAAGGTGCCGAGGTACCAGCCAGCCAACTTGGTTGCGATGCATTCTCTGACATCAACGTATGAGTTGCCAAGCAGCATTGATGGAGCAACGATTACGACGGCGGATGGTCGTGTTCAGCTTCCACGTGGACTTGCCAACCGTGAACTACGTAAGTGGACCGGTGGTAGCTTCAATGGTGAGAAGGCAATCACGCCGTTCGGGTACACAAGTCGTGTCCGAATGTATGTGGATGCGAACGGTAATGGCATCTGGGATGCTCAGAGTGGCGAAGAGCCATACCGCATCGTCGAAGTCTGGATGGGAGTTCCTGTCGATATGGGGCTGCGTGCAGCTGAAACACCTGTCGATCTTGGTGGTCTGCCGGGCGGCTTCGGTATCCAAAATGGCGTTCTGGGCTATGGCGGGACGATTCTGAGTGGTGAGCAGGCAGGCTTCGCGCCTCCACCGCTTCGCGCACCATACGCACCATTCTTCCGTCCAGTAACGATTCAGAACACGGGAAATGTCAACCTTTGGAACCTCCGCGCATCACAGCGCATCGAGACACCAGGGTCGGCAACGGCGGGTGCGGGGACAAACTACTATCTCTTCGGAATGCGTAGTGAGCTCGTTGACCCACGGTTTGGTATTCTCGCCTTTGGTGCGGATCCCAATGGCAACTTGCCACTGGCGAACCTGATGCCACAGGTTGTGACATCGCTGGATAAGACATTCGACAACGCATGGCTTCAGTGGATGCAAACCAATCCGGATCCAGTCTTCCGTGCAACGATGGACTATGACCTCGGTGGCCAAACTGTCTTCCAGCGTTACTACCAGCCACTCGCTGGTCGACATACGCTGCATAAGGCGCAGCCAAACGCAGCAAATCCATCGGTGCTTGGTATTCCTGACCTTCCTGGTGCGCAAAATCTATTGCCATATGGTTATGTTGCTCCTGAAGCAGCAAAGCCGATGGTCGGAATCGCAGTTCCACACGGTACGCCGACCGGGGTTTACTCGAGCCGTTACGCAAACCGTAATGGTGCACCACCTCAGCTAGGCGTCTTCGAGGACCATGACACTGATCCGACGAGAAACTACGCAGCTGTTCCTGTTCTGCAACCAGATGGCAGCATCTCGATTGCCGGACCGACATACCGTGGCATCAATGGAGTCGACAGTAACCTGAACTTCGTCTACCCAGGCGCTCAGCCTATCTTCCCGGTAGCTGGCGAAACCGTCCTTCGCGGACGGACTGGCATCACGAACGCAGCAGGTGCAGTTGTGGGTGTTGAGTATCAGCCACACACAAACCCGTCTATGGAGCTGAAGGTAACCGTTACCGAAAGTTCTATCACCGGTCAGGTTCCGGACTTCGATCTCAGCGCTCAGGTTGCAAACGGTCAGCTACCGGGCATCGATGTGTTCCCGATTCTGGATGCCGCCCGGCGACCAGCATCGGCCATCAGCCCTGCGACATACCGCTCTGCAAATGGACGGATTAATGTCTACTTCTCGCGCAATGCAGATGCAAACGGATTTGCATTGACCGGTGTCGGTGATCCGGTAAAGCTGTTCCATTCGCATATGAACTGGAATCCAACACTCGGAACCTTCGTGGCTGCCGACTTTGGAACGCCGGTTGCTGATCCATCGCTGAACACAGGCCGCTGGTTCACAGCACCATCGATTATCAATGGAACTGCTGACCTGCGGGAAAGCAATACGGCTCCGTATGTGCTCCAAACATCACCAACACAAACCAATGCACTCCTTGTTTGGGCGAACAGCCGTCAAGCATCGGGAGGGGACATTCTCGACACAATCATGTATTCTCGTCTGGATGCCAATGGCGTTCCGTCATCGGTGAACCCATGGTTTGTCAACGGTGATCCTGAAGTACGTCGGTTTAGTCCAAAGGTCGCCTTTGATTCTGGTACGAATACATCGATGCTTGTCTTCCACGGAGGCGTTCCTGGGAAGTGGCGGTTGATGTACTCTGGCCGGTCATCCGATGCGGCCGGTGTTCCAACAGACAACGCTCCTGATGGCGCAGGTCGTCAGCTTGGTGAACAGGTTCTGACGCTTCCAGATTCGATTGTGAGCGCCAGTGAGCCGTTTGCGACATTCCGCCGGATGGTTCGCCATAACAATGGTGCATCACCTGTCTTGGATGTTGTCTTTACAGGAACTGTCCGCACGGATGCAAACCCAGACCTCTACATGGCCCGCTACCTAATGCTGGGAAATGGTCGACGGTCGCGTCTTGCACCTGCTGACCTTCCACAGATTACAAATGAGCTTCTTGTTCAGGAAGGTCGCGAGCTTCTCTGGAAGGCACGTCACATTGCTTGGACGAGCAACCTGGGAGACCAAGCATCTCTACCAGTGGTGCGTGTGGCTAAGTCCGATGGAACATCCATCACGACAAACGCGACCCGGTGGCAATACGATGCAGCAACTAAGGTTCTGTATCAGGCCATCGCGCAGCCTACCGGTGTGATGTACATCTATGCGGATGCAACCGCTGGTGTGATTCGCTTCCGTGGCGTTGGTACACCAACAAGTCGTGATCAGGTGTTTGCATCCTATCAACCGAGGCTCTACCGCCTTACGGCCGATGATGCAGCAGACACAGGCGTAACGGTCGTCAATGACAACCGGACGCTGGCTGCAGGAACTGGTTCCTACAGTGGCATCGTTCGTCGGCCAAATGCAACCACTATGGGAGCAGGCCGGTCGTGGTTGGTATGGCAAAAGGGTGCTGAGCCCGGTCGCCCTGCAACCCTGTACATGAGCACACGGCGTGTAGGCATCGATCTTCGCAGCCTGTCATTGCCAGTCGCACAACGGCTTGCTCTTGAAGAGACGGTCGGACTTGAAGCACCGAATGCACCTGGTGCATCACAGTTCCCATCTGTAGCATCCGTTGCGGTAGCCGGTGTTGGTGCTGTGCCGTTTGACATCGATGTTCTTCGTGGACGCATCTTTGTAGATGCAGTGTTTGAAGGTCAGTTGATAACGGTTACGTACACAGCGGCCAACGGCAATGCGCTTACCAATCGTGTTGCGGTTGCGGTGCTATCGCAAATCGAAGAGCTTGGTGGGACTGAGAGCTCCACCGGTACTGTGCCTAGCGGCCCACAGTCGATTGGCCAGATGGTTCCGATGCAGCGTGCAGTGAATGAGGGCCAAGTATCTGCATTCCTGGATCTCTTCAATGCTACGGCGGGTGTGAACCGTGTTAACGGTCCGGCCCCAGGTGGAGATCCAACGCTGGAATCGGGTCGTCTCTGGATGTTCTGGACGAGCTCACGTGGACGGTTTGCAAAGCCTGGTGCGGATGGACTAGTCCTTCCAAGCGGCTTTGACATCCTGTACCAGACGCTTGCACCAAACTTTGAGTTTCCAAGCTACCGTTAGGGTAGTAAGTTCTTACGGTTACAACGGCTCCTGACACAGGGGCCGTTTTTTTTATGCCAGTTCAGAACCTCAATTCGGCGTACCGTAAGACTGCACGCCCTGATGTTTATTTACGACGGTCGCGATGCACAGCTAATGTCCGTATGATGGCTGCAAGGTGGATTGACAATGTGTGGACGCTATACGGCTCGAACAACGCAGACGGATTTGATAAATCACTTTTCGGCCAAAGGTGTTCTTTTTGATCATAGTGAGCGCTTCAACATTGCGCCCAGTCAGGATGTATCGGCCATCACCGCCCTGGAGCGTCCCGAACAGCGAATACTTGAGAAGCTGCGCTGGGGTCTTGTACCATTCTGGGCGCGGGACACATCGATGGCATCCCGGATGATCAATGCACGCAGTGAAACCGTCTTTGAAAAGCCTGCCTTTCGCGGAGCCATTCGCTCTAGGCGATGCCTGATTCCCACAACCGGCTTCTACGAGTGGCATCAGAAAACCAAAGTGCCTCATCTCATTTCGTTGAACTCAGCACCGCTGTTTGCTTTTGCTGGACTTTATGAAGAGTGGACTGCTCCGGATGGGTCCCCGCTACGTTCGTGCACGATTCTGACGACGGAGGCAAATGATGCGATTCGTAATCTTCATGAGCGGATGCCAGTAATCATTCATCCAAGAAACTACACGCTATGGTTGGATGCCCGAATCAAGACAAACCTTGAGCTGTCCCACCTGTTCCATCCGTGGTCGGAAAGTGACACCGTCGTCTGGGAAGTATCAAAACGTGTTGGAAATGTCGTGAACGATGACGCGCTCCTGATGGAAAAGGCGACGCTGCTCTGATGCAAATTCGTGAACATTTTGCTTTTTGCCCGAAGTGTGGTGAGTCTGCTGATGCATCGGAAAATCATAGATGCTTTGTGTGCGCAGTGTGTGGCTTTCAGGTCTACTTCAATGTCGGCGCTAGCGTGTCTGGCATCTGTAAAAGGAGTAATGGAGACGTGCTCCTTCTAAAGCGGATGCGTGCTCCAAGGGAGGGGACTTGGACACTTCCTGGGGGCTTTGTCGAGCCCAGAGAGTCGGGTACCGATGCGCTGCTCCGAGAGATTCAGGAAGAAACCGGACTCATGGCACTGAATCCGGTTCCACACTCCGCATTTCCAAATACCTATACCTATGGCGGTGTCACGTATGAGACATTTGACATGGTCTATGTCTGCGGTCTTGAAGGGGCTCTTAGCTTGGATGGGACCGAAGTGGATGCGCACCGCTGGTTTTCACTCTCTGAACTACTAGATGTCGACATCAGTTTTCCATCACTCCGTAGCGCCATCATGCTTTATGTCGCCGAGTGCAATCAGAATGTTTCTAGTGGCTGAGCGTACGGGGATCTGTCTTCGTGATGATGTCGCTGATGCCCGTCTTGTTAAAGCCTTTGAAACCATCCCAGCGTTGTAGTATCTCGAGGTGTGAACCTGGCGCTCCACTTATGCGGAACGTCTCAGCATTGGCATTATCAAGAAGGCCATCCCGAACGAGTGTGTCCAGCCGTTCAGGCAACACCGACCATGTCTCAGGTGCAGTGAATGCCTGCCACAAAACCTCGATGTCGGTAAACGGATTCATGACGCGACCGCCGTCTTGAATAAAGGCATCGCGTACAGCTGTGCAAATGAATTCAGCCTCTAGATGGTGCATCCCTGCAAGTCCAATCGCGCCTCCATGAAGTCCACACCACAGGCCGATGGTGCCGAGAGACTCTGATGGTGGCAATGCGGTGATGCCGAAGTCGGTATTGAGTTCATCGGCGGTGATATCGACATCAGCGAAGATTACAACACGGCTTACCGGATGCTCAAGAATTTGTGCGCCCCAGCCAGCATCCGCACCTGCATAGAAGCGTTCACGAAGTGTAAAACCCATTCTCAGAAAGAGTTGGATAAGACCTTGGAAGCCCTCACGGCTCGAGCGGTAGGTGTGGTGGTCGTGGTTTGACCATCCGATGCCAACAGTATCCTGTCTGGACTTTTGCCAGCGACCGGCAGCATTACGAGACATCCAGTAGTCACGTTCCGCGGAAAAGAACTCATCTACTGCGCGGCCTGTTCCGATAAGTGTCTCGGCTTTGATAAAGGCCTGTTGTGCTCCACGCGTGTCTGTAAGGTCATCCCCGGTTCTTGGACGGTCTTTATAGGCATCCCGGACGGCGTCAATGGCAGCTGCATAGCTACCTGATGGCGATACGACCGAATAACCGCGAGTGCCGTTTCGTTGTACGAGGTAGCAGGCGGAACCAGGGATGAGTTCATCGGAAAAGCGTAGGTCTGCCTCGGGGGATCCATGAACCTCTACGTTTTGTAGGTTATTTGCATTTAGAAATGCTTCGATGGATTCAACTCGGATGTATAACTTTAGGTTGGCTGACTTTGGGCAGACGAGTACAGACGGTAGCTGGGCATCAGGACAGATGAAGCCGAGTTCATCGATGCCCTCCTGGCGGGCAAACCCTGCGGATGTCCACTCATGATGGAAGTGTTCACTGGGTACCACGATGAAGTCGACAATGTGAGCGATGTCAACACCGACTGTGTTCAGTTTTCCAGCAAGATGGTGGACGAAGGGGTGGCCATCAACAACGGTTGATACTGCACTGTTCACGAGGGTTGCCGCGGCTGTTCGGCGGGGCCATGGGCTGATATGTTCGAGGCCATCCATGATTGGCGTCACTCCATCCAAGCGTTATCTTCAGGGACAATAATACTCCATGGATGCACCTGTGAAGAACCCGATTATGGTTAATCAAGCGCGTATATAACGAAGTGTGATTTCGTTGTGTATAATGCACCATCCGCACCGAAGCGGTTTTGCCGGTGCGTGCTTGTTTTTAGGAACCGAAAGGAAGTCGGGCGGAATGAATCCGATGCGCACTCCTCGTTTGTTTGGACATCATATGGTTGCTGCTATTGCAGCGACTGCCTTGGCCGGCGTCCTAATGCCTCTCGCTACTGCACAAGACGGTTCGCAACCGGTTACCTTCACGCTATACCGTGGCGAAGGGGATTCTGGCAACATTGCTCTGAGTTCCTGGGGATCCGGTAAAGCTGAACCAACCACTGAGAACGTTCTCCTTGGCGATGCGGCTATCAAGGTCACTACGCATGGTATGTACCAGGGTGGTCGGATCGACTTCAAGTCGCCCGTCGACTTGGCTGCAGCGATTGCAAATGGTCGTACCTATCTTCGCATGATGGCCCGCTTCAACTCATCGTCTGGTTCCAATGTTGGAGGCTTCCCTGGCGGTGGCAATCCTGGATCCGGTGGTGGCTTCCCTGGTGGCAATGGTGGAGACGGTGGATTTTCGTCGTCCGGATCCCTCGCCAATACCGCACCGTTCGAGCGGATGCGTTTCATTGCCATCATGGCAAATGGCGACCGCTACGAGCTGGTACGTCCACTTGACATGAAGCCAACGGAAGACCCAGATGCGTATCTTCCAGTCAGCCTGCCCATCAGCTCGATTTTCAAGTCGGCTAAGAAGCGTTTGTCTGGTGACGGTGCAAAGCTCAAGAGCTTTGTTATCTGCGGTGACAAGTATCAGCAGTTCCAGATTGGTGAGATTCAGGTCATCACCGATGAAACTGACATATCCGTCAACCCACTGGAAGATCAGATTGCGTTCATCAATAATGATGTCGTTTTCTCTGGAGATGCTGAAGGTGGAGATTCCAACCTCAAGTTCTCTTGGGACTGGGATGCCCGTGACGGTATTCAAGAAGACACCGTTGGACGCAGCGTTACAAAGGTCTTTACCAAGGCCGGTAAGTTTGTGATTACGTTGACTGTCACCGATGTCGATGGCTTGAAGAAGTCGCAGTCGGTCAAACAGGAACTGGATGTCGCAAACTAAGCCATCCAAGCTCAATCAGGAAGCCGCCCCGGGAAACCGACGGCGGCTTCCCGCTATTTTGGCTGCCCTGCGACCGAAGCAATGGGTCAAAAATGTACTCGTCGCTGCTGCTGCACTCTTTACATCGGACAAGCCACGCACCCTTAACGATTACATCCCACTAATCGTTGCAATCCTGGTGTTCTGTTTGGTATCGGGTTGTACATACATCATCAATGACATCCGTGATGTTGACAATGATCGCCATCATCCAAAGAAGAAGCTACGGCCGATTGCAAGTGGTGACCTCAAGATATCAACGGCCTTAACATTCAGTATCATTGGTATAGCCGTAGGTCTTACTGCCGCGTTCTGGGTTGGGCCGAAGTTTCTCGCAGCAACCATCGCATACCTTGTCATCACATTGGCATATTCGCTTTGGCTAAAGCACATCGTCATTCTCGATGTTCTGACGCTTGCTAGCCTCTTCGTTATCCGTGCCGCGGCTGGAGCATTTGCGATCCAGGTCGGGATGAGCGAGT
>Ga0255117_1000251_pt1 | contig 17140 bp, 11 predicted proteins | sample Law_Atlam_RepA_8_2_FD_188583 | JGI IMG/M metagenome (GOLD analysis project Ga0255117, IMG submission 188583) | Freshwater microbial communities from St. Lawrence River, New York, United States - Law_Atlam_RepA_8h | ecosystem: Environmental > Aquatic > Freshwater > River | place: USA: New York...
ATAGGGGAGAGAGCGAGGGGATGTCTAGAAGAAACTGTTGGGGGCTGGCGGCGGGGTATGGCGGAGTTGGGCAGCGCGGTGGATGGGTGCGTCTGAGGGGATTGCAGTGGAATTGGCGCGTGACTGAGCCCTGCGTTGGCAGGCACCAGGGGCGAGTGACGAGTCCCCTGTATCCGCCCGTTGCTGAGGTCCGCACCCTTGGCGAGCAGCAGTGCCTGGGTTTCCACGAACCGATGGAGGTGCATCACTTGTTGACGAGCGATCACCTTGCGGGGGGAAAGATGGTGTTGTGTCGCCCGGCGTTTAGGATCTGGGGAGGAAGACGGTTGATGAGCAAGTTGGTGAATCTGGGGTGTGATGCGCTCTGGGGGGCTTCGAACGTCGATTTTCCGTTCTTGTCCACTTGCCGCGATGACGATCACCTGCTAGAGAAATGGACTATGTCTGCCAACTTCGCAGCCAATCTGCTTCCCGGGCTTACCCGCGAACGACGGGTTGCGGGTGCTCGGTGGGGGGTCGGGCGAATGAATGGGCGATTAGGGCAGTACCGCTATCACCGCAGCAGCAACCGACAGTGGCGGCGCGATGCCGCGGCTCACGCTGCTGGCGTCGCCACGGAAGACCAGTGGTACGAGTATGACGGTCTCTACCAGGTGGGCGAGTTCCAGCGCGGTACACTTTCCGGCAGCTATCCGAACTTTTCGGGCATCACACCCGTGGCCCAGAATCAGGATTGGAACTACGATGCCATGGGGAATTGGCTGGGCTTCCAGAACGATGCCTTGAACCAGACCCGGCAGTTTAATAATGTCAATGAGATCACCAGCATCAATGGGCCATCCGGCGTGGTCACTCCGCAGTACGACCCGGTCGGGAATATGACCAGCATGCCCGCTGTGAATAATTGGACCACCGCGCAGACGCTCAAGTGGGATGCATGGAATCGCCTGGTGAGGGTCGGCGAAGGCAGCAGCACCATCGCCGAATACAGCTATGATGCCCTGTTCCGCCGGTTGACCAAGACGGTTTCCGGCACCACGCGCCGCTTCTACTACAGCGACCAGTGGCAGATCATCGAAGAATACGTGGACAGCGGAACGAACCCCGAAAATCGCTACTGGTATGGCCTGCGAGAAATCAATGACATCGCGCGGAGGCAGCGATACTCCTCCGGGACCACCCTCCAGGATGATCTCTACGCTCTGCGCGAGACGATGAACGTCGTCGCCCTCGTGAATTCAAGCGGCATCGTCACTCAGCGCATGGCCTACGAGGCGTTTGGTGCCGTCCGATTCCTGACCAGCGCCTTCGCCGCTGGCAGCAATGCCGACGGCTGGGACCTTCTCTTCCACGGGCACTACCGCGACGCGGACACGGGGCTCTACCAAATGCGGTTCCGCAGCTACCATCCGATTGCTGGGGTCTGGCTGAGCCGCGATCCGATCGGAGAGGAGGGTGGGGTGAATTTGTATGAGGTGGCTGGGAATGATGCGGTCAGCAATATGGATGTTCTGGGGTTAGCAGTGTATTTCTCGCATGTTCCGGAAAGTGTCCAAAAGTGCCGGGAGTTCTGCGAGAAAGCCTGTGGTGATCTGAAGAAGGCATTCAAAGCTTTTAAATACGATAAAATCAAGCGTTTGGATCATATTGAAATCATCGGCCCGAGAACCTATAGAGAGCATAACATCACCTATTACACGTGCAGCTGCCTTTGCATGGACGAGTACTACTGCAGTCCGGGTCCGTTTGCCAAGGAATCGATTGAAGCCAAGCGAGCAGTAGCGAGCACCGAACAGAAGCTGGAGATTTGGGCATTGATGATCAAGCATGGTTGCCACCACTGTGGCACGCAGGTAGGGCGCAATCAAACAGTGGCCGATCATCAGCCTCCCAATGCACTGCTCCCCAAGCCAGCTGCGCGTGGTAAGTTTTCGGATCCTCGACATGGGCAGCGGCTCTATCCGCAATGTGACAAGTGTCGTGCGGTTCAAGGTGGAACAATCACCGGGAATAGGCTTCATGAAGAATGGTTCAAGCGCCAACCCGGGCAAGTGTACAGCGCTACTGGTGCTGGCGATGGCCGCTGGGAATGGTGGGATAATCGTGGAGACAGCAATCGCTAGTTATACAATCCAATCACTGTCGCTATAGTGCTATTATGAAAATCGTGCAAATTTTAACAGGATTACTGCTGCTGGCTCCGATGATTTGGGTCTTTGCCGTTGTGGCTGCGAATTCGCGGCAAACCGGCCAATGTTCCCATGATGGGCGGAGTGATCGGGTGAACTCCGTTCGGTTTGAATCGAACGAGAATGAAGGGCCCAGTCTTCGAACCGAAGTGCATCGCTCGGAAGTTCGTGTCCTCGTTTTCTCGGCTTTGCCAGCTTTCGGGTCCTTTTTGGCAAACAAAGTCGCGGCAGTAATTGGTTTGATTGCGACGGTCATCGCGCTCTTGTGTCTAGTCCGCCTTTGCATATGACTCAATGGCGGTTTGAAGTTCCAAGTGGAACGGGAATAAAGAGAATTCAGGGATGCGGCATGACTGAGTGTCTGGAGGAACCGGGGAGCAGGGCGGGGCGGAGGCGTGGGTTTTCCGTCGAAAGTGCACCTGTGAAATCGGTGAACCATCGCGATGCGCACTTCAGTGGTGGCGCGCCGAGGACGCTCGATTTGGGAAGAGTTTTGCGGCACCGTTTGCAAATGGCGGCAGTATGCCGCCACTCCCAGTAAGCCATGTCGCTGCCGCGCAGGTTCATCATCGATAACTACCAGTCCCCAGGCGACACGCTGATGCTGACCGCTGCGGTGCGGGATCTGCACCTTTGCCACCGAGGTCGGTTCATCACGGATGTGCGCACGCCGAGTCCGGATCTGTGGCTGCACAATCCGTACCTCACCCCGCTATGCGAGGATGACCCCGGTGTGGAGCGGTTGGTTTGTCACTACCCATTGGTTCACCGGAGCAATCAGGAGCCGGTTCATTTTCTGCACGGGTTCATGGCGTATCTGAGCGAGCACCTGAACGTGCCGATAGCGCCGCAGGCATTCAAGGGCGACGTCCACCTGAGCGCTAAAGAGAAGGCGGAGGAGCCGCTGGTCCATCGGCTGACGGGTGACACAAGTCCGTACTGGATTATCGTGGCGGGTGGCAAACTCGATTTCACGATCAAGTGGTGGGCCCCGGAACGGTATCAGGTGGTGGTGGATCATTTCGCGGGGCGTCTGCGGTTTGTCCAAGTCGGGGCGGCAGGGCATCATCATCCGCCGCTGCGGGGGGTATTGGACCTGCGCGGGAAGACGTCGCTGCGCGAGCTGGTGTTGCTGATGCATCACGCTGCAGGGGTAATCTGTCCTGTGACGATGCACATGCACCTGTGCGCCGCGGTGGAAACGCCGCTGGGGTGCCCGCCGCTCCGGCCCTGCGTGGTGGTGGCGGGTGGTCGCGAGCCGCCTCACTGGGAGGCGTATCCGGGTCACCGTTTCCTGCATACCGTGGGGATGCTGCGCTGCTGCCAAAGTGGGGGTTGCTGGCGATCGAGAGTGAAGCCGCTGGGAGATGGCGACCGCAAGGACGAGTCAGGGAGTCTCTGCCTGAATGTGGCGGGCGAGCTGCCGCGGTGCATGGACATGATCACGGCGGATGATGTGATCAGGGAAGTTGAGCGGTTCGCGGGGTATTGGGATTCGGAGATGCGGAGGCGAATCGTGAAGAAATAAGACGAAAGAGAATAGTGAACGATGAAATCTGAAATGGAAGATCAGGGCTTGGGTGTTGACGCGGGTGTCATGAGCCCGGGTTCCTCGGCGGTGGTGAGGGTGCCGTACATCATCGACCTGCCGCATGAGGGGTTCAATCCTTCGATCACCCGTTGGCGGGGGAGGCTGCTGATGGCGTGGCGGAAAGGATGGTTTTCGGCGCGGCTTTGGCTGGGTGAGTTGAGCGAGGACCACAGGCTGTTGTGGGGAAGGGAGATCGATTTTTCCCGGATCTGGCGACTGACGGACGAAGACTGGCTTGAGGACCCGAGGCTGATCGTGGCCGGGGGCAAGGTACTGGTGGCGTTCACTTTCGTGAGGCATGGGAACATCTTCATGGCCCTTGCGACGCTGGACGAAGGGCTTGAGGTGGCGGATTGCCGGATCTTCGATACCGAGCACCGGCGATGGGAGAAGAACTGGCAGTTTTTCGAGCATGATCAGATGCTGCGCGTCGTGTATTATCCGAATCCGCACACGGTCGGGTGGAAAGCAGGGCAGGAGATGCGAATGCCTGCGGCTGATGGGGCGCGGCTGCCATGGGCGTGGGGGGAAGTGCGTGGTGGCACCCCGCCGGTGCGGGTGGGAGATGAATACTTCTCGTTCTTTCACAGCTCGCTGCTTTGCCACTATGTGGCCGGATTCTACGCCTTTGAAGCCAAGCCGCCCTTCCGGGTGACGCGTTGGCCGAAGGAGCCGTGCATGGTGGCCGCGAAGGATAAATGGCGGGGCGGGCACGCTGTGGTGTTTCCGGGCGGAGCCATCCTCGAGGACGGGAAGTGGCTGGTCGCCTACGGCTGGCAGGATGCATTCTGCTGTCTGGCATGGTATGACCATGAAGAACTCCTTGCGAGTCTGGAGACCCGCACACTACCCCCGGTGGCGGCCACCCTTCCGGGCCAGACGCCCTGCGTGAAGCGATTCAGGATGGAACCTCCCCGGGCTGCGGTGCCGGAGCAGCAGGTCTGCGTGAAGCTGGTGACGGCCTTCGTGGACTTGAACCGGCACGAACGTCGTCCGGAGGGTAAGGATGCGGCTTCCTACCTTGAGCATGCCCGTCATCTCTTTGCCGGGAATCCGCCACTGATCGTGTGGCTCGACTGTGGCAACGACCTGACGGCACAGATCCGCGAGGCCGCCGCACCCTATACAAACATCACCGTGCGAGAGTTCCGTGTGGAGGAAACCGAGACATGGAGAGCCGTGGCAAGCGCCGGGCGGCTCGCCCTGCCGAGGCAGCGGGATTTGTGCAAGGACAGTGCGGGTTACCTCGCCGTGGGATTGCTCAAGACGGAGCTCGTGGCCCGGAGCATCTGCGAGGGCGAGATCCCCGATGGAATGCAATCGGGGTGGATTGATTTCGGGATCAGCCATGTGCCCGGGCTTGGCATCGACACCGGTAAATGGCTCTCAGGAGCCATCCGCTCAGAGAGCGATGCGATCAGAATCGCCGGACTGCGCCCCCCTGGAATTTCAGATTCGATGGACTGCATGCGCGGCATTGAATGGTGTTTCTGTGGCGGCTTCTTTGCCGGACCACCGAAACTGCTGCTGAAATTTGCGGGCGAAGTTCTGAGGCAAGTCCGGCATCTGGTGGCCAACGGTGAGATTACCTGGGAGGTAAACCTCTGGGCCCGGGTCCATGCGCGGCACCCAACATGGTTCGCGTGGTACGAGGCCGGGTTCGATGAGCGAATCCTGAAGGGCTGTCAGTGATGGCAAGGGTGGTCCTGCGTTGCCCGAAGATGAACAGTGAGCCAATAAGAGTTCCTCTGCGAGACACTCTGTTGCCCTCGCGCTCGCCGACATCCGCGATAACTGACAGAAAAGCAGGCCGAGTTCCGGATGACCGCAAGCAAGAATCTGCCGCGCGCACCCATCGTCGGAAAAATAAAGTTGCGCTGCCGTCCGGAAATGATATAGTTAGATCCGGAGTGAATTCGGTGACGCAATGCGTCCTCTGAATGCCTTCAATGCGGCAGAAATGACTTCATTATAACTCCATGGAAACGTCTTCTTCCTCCAGTTCCTTCCCTTATGGAACCACCCCCATTTGTTGCTGCTGCTGTGATTGTTATGACGGACAGGCGGGTGACAAGGCTCTGCTGAACGGGTGTGACCGTCCTTTTGACGGGGTCATCAGCCCTTCGGTCGGCGGAGTCGGGGGTGGCGGATTGGGAGTCCCTTTCAGCACTGAGGCGGCGTATGGAAATGTGCCGAGTGGTACCGTTGATACCGGAATTACCGGCCCAAGCATGGGGCCCGGCTGGCAGAGTCACGATCTGTCTGGATTGACATTTCCAGCCTCCGGAAGCGAGATCTATTTCCGTGAGGGACCAAACCAGTTGGAAGTGTTCGTCCCGGGCAGTGCGCCGAATACCTGGCGCGGTGCTTATTACGTCCGCAGCACCATTGTCAAGTCCGGGTCGGTTTATACAATGACGCTGAAGGACGGCTCGAAGCGGACATTTGCCCTCGATGGAAGAGTCACCGGGATCATCGGAGCTGGCGGACAGACGCTGGCAGTCACCTACACAGGTTCGGGTGCCGCTGCGCGCGTCGACACTGTTTCTGGCGGTAGTGGTACGCCTTCAGTGCTGTACAAATATGAATACGACAGCGGAGGGCGAGTGTCCTCTATCACGCTTTCGGTCAACGTAGCGGCTGTCCGGAGGACAGAGTATTCGTATTGGCCGTCCGGGTTGCTCAAGAAGGCGGAGACACAGGAGAAGCGTGGCGCAGACTGGTTGGCGACGGATGCCACGTTCTTCCGATATCACGGCGGCAACACTGGGCTGCTTCAATACATCCTGGGTGATGGAGCCCTGCACCGCATGGACAGTATGGGGATTGACCCTGCGACAGCGAGCGATGATGACATCAAGCCCTACGCTGACAGCCGATACACGTACGATAGCAATGGCCGCGTTCGTACCGTGGCTACTCAGGGAGGGATGAATCTGTGGACGCTTGAGTATGACACCAGCGGCTTCAGTGGGACTACACCGGGTGAATGGACCAGTAAGACCACCATCACGTTGTGCAAAGGCGGTGTCCCTGAGACTGTGTATTCAGTAGAGACGGTCTACTTCAACCGTGGCGGCAGCGTCCTGCTGAAGAAGGTTGAAGCGCTGAATGCAGCGGGAACGCCGGAGATCCTTTATCCGGTATGCCAGATATTCGACTCCAAGGGACGTGTGGTGCGAAGCGTTTCGGCGGCGGCGATTCAGGCCGTGGACGAAAGCTCGGCCACTTTGTTCACCTTGCGCAGCGATGAGGGACTCATTCACGGTTTCAGCTATGCAGACGATCAGGGCGGTGGCATCGCCGATGAGTGGGTCCAGAAGGGCAGTGGCGGCGTTCCGATTCTACAGCGGCGGCATACGTACAAAGCGCAACCGGTGTCATCTCCTGCCATCTGGCTTCCCGACAAGGTCATCGTTTTCCTCAATGAGGAAGGCACCGTCACTTCGGAAACATCCTTCGGCTACACGTTCCACACAGGCACGCTCCAGATCCTGGAGCGCATTACGACGCTGCCGGTCGTTCCGACTACGGAGAATGGGACCGGCGTCGCTGCCACGACGCGGGAAGAGTTCGACATCTATGGCTTCCGCACCAGCAGCACGGATGAGAACGGGGTGGTGACGAAGTATGAGCCTGATGCTGCCACCGGGGGAGTGAAGCAGATGATTGTCGACCCAACCGGTCTCAACCTTGTCACCGACTACGTGCTGGATGACGAAGGCAGGACCATTCTAGAGAAAGGACCGCAGCATGAAATCGACCTTGCGGGGACTCTGACGTCCATCCGCACCGCAGTGTGGACCTACTACCGTGATCCTGAGCATCTACGTATCACCTTTCCTGGATACATCATTCCGGGAGCCACGGAGGATTTGGACACCTGCCACTGCGTGGGTCCGGTCAAGGTTGAGCTCGGTTTCGTCCTGCCCGCATCTCCGGACGGCACCTCGTTCAGTGCAACGACCGAGAGTCCATGGGAACTGACAAGGCTTCCTCAGCCCGAAGATGTCTATCCCCAGTCCGGCTGGACTCGCTGGCAGTCGCGTCAGTTCGCCAAAGGTGGCCGCCTGATCGGGGAGCGGCTCTACCATATCATCCCGGTCAGCGGCGAGGGCATGGTGAATACGAACTATGCTCAGACGGGCTACGAGTACGATGCTGCGGGGCGTGTGGGATGTGTCATTACGCCCGGCGGCACGATGCAGTGGACTGATTTCAACGCCCTTGGGTGGGTCATGAACCGCTTGACCGGAACTTCCTTTGAGAATAGGAAGGTGACTGTGGCCAACGTATATGACGAGCATTCCGTGCTCAAAGGGGACGGCCTTCTGACGAAGACCACCGTTCCGGTGGACGACGTCGCGGCCAACGACCGTATCACGGTTTTGACATATGACTGGCGGCAACGGCAGGAAACCACTGCCACGGATGTGGTTCTCGAAGAGTCGACCACCGCGGTGAAGCTCATCGTCGCCAACACCTACGACAACCGGAGTCTGGTCACGGACGTGAAGGAATACCGGTCAAGTGTTTCCACCGGAAACCTTCTGGGTTGGTCTCAGGTCAAGTTCGATGTCCTTGGCAGACCGTTTCGGAGCATTCGCCATGAGGTCGATGCCGCGACTGGGGCTGTAGGGAATTCCCTCAAAGACAATACTTGGTACGATCCCGCGGGCCGCGTGCTCGTGCGGTGGCCTGCTGGGAGCGAGGCGTTCGAGAGCATCGTCTATGATGCCGCGGGCCGGGCGACAAGCACCTACACGGCTTACCAGCCGGGCTGGGCTTCGGGCATGCCCCTCATCGCTCAGTCCATTGTGATGGAAGAGCGGTTCATGGATTACGACGAAGCAGGCAATGTGCGCTATACAAGAGGCAAGGAACGCTACGACACCGCTACTGGCACCGGCCCGCTGAAGGACCATGGGGCCGCTCAGCCCCAGGCGCGGGTGAGTTACGTTGCCAGTTATCCGGATGCCATCGGCCGCACCGTCGCCACGGCGAACTACGGCACCAATGGCAACCTTGCATGGACAAGGACTCCTCTCATTCCCTCGTGCACGGATGACGTGCTGGTGAATCTGACGGCCATTAATCCCAAAGGGGAGCCATTTCGGACGACCGACCCCATGCTGGCCGTCACCACCCGGACATGGGACGCCGCACGGCGGCTCATCGAGAAGTGCGAGGGCCGCGTGCCGGGCCGCACTCATCCTGCCATCGACCGGAAGACCAACTACGAGTACAATCCGGACGGCAACATCACGCGGCTCAAGGCCCGGAACAACACCGCCAGTGGCATCGAGATTCAGGAAACCGTCTGGACCTACGGCGTCACCACCGCAGGCGGATCGGCGGTCAACAGCAACCTGCTTGTGCGCACCAAAACCTACCCGGACAGTGCCGGGGGTTCCGATGTTGTCACATACACTTACAATCGCCCCGGTCAGGTCACAAGCATGAAGGACCAGGCCGGTCTGGTTCACACCTACAAGATCGATGCCTTGGGTCGCCAGACCAGTGATGAAGTGACCTCGTGGGGCTCCTCGACAGTGGACCAGACCATCAAGCGGCTGATCACGGGCTATGAGGCCCGGGGACTGGTGGCCGCGGCCCGGAGCTTCGGCACCTCGGCCACGCCCGTGAACAGCGTGACCTTCCAGCACAACGGCTGGCGGCAGCTGATCGAGGAGACCCAGAGTCACGAGGGCGGCACCGCGCGCACCATCGTTTATGGGTATGCCACCGGAGCGGCGAACACCATCCGCCGAATCAGCATGACGTATCCCTCCGGGCAGAGCAGCGCGCCGGTACAGAATTACATCTACACTGGCACGCACGCGAACGAATTGAGTCGGGTGAGCGCCATCCGAGACGGCAGTACAGACATCATCAGCTACAAATGGCTTGGCGTCGGCAATCCCGTGGACATCAACTACAACGTTCCCGCGACTCACCTGTCGTATGGCACCGCTGCAGACCACTACGCAGGCCTTGACCGCTTCGGTCGACCCATCAGCGTACCATGGCTCAAGGACAGTAGCCCGGCCCTCGTGCATGCGCAGTACCGCTACGACCGCAGCAGCAACCGCCAGTGGCGGCGCGATGCCGCCGCTCACGCAGCAGGCGTGACCACGGAAGACCAGTGGTACGAATACGACGGGCTCTACCAAGTGGGCGAGTTTCAGCGCGGCACGCTTTCCGGCAGCTATCCGAACTTTTCGGGCATCACACCCGTGGCCCAGAATCAGGATTGGAACTACGATGCCATGGGCAACTGGCTGGGCTTCCAGAACGATGCCTTGAACCAGACCCGGCAGTTCAACAAAGTGAACGAGATCACCAGTATCAACGGGCCATCCGGCGTGGTCACTCCGCAGTACGACCCGGTCGGGAACATGACCAGCATGCCCGCTGTGAGTAATTGGACCGTGGCGCAGACCCTCAAGTGGGATGCGTGGAATCGACTGGTGAGGATCAGCGAAGGCAGCAGCACCATCGCCGAGTACACTTACGATGCCTTGTTCCGCCGGGTGACCAAGACGGTTTCCGGCACCACCCGCCGCTTCTACTACAGCGACCAGTGGCAGATCCTTGAGGAATACGTCGATCTGTCTGCGACACCTCAAGTCCGCTACTGGTACGGCCACCGCAATCTCAACGATATCGCCCGCCGTCAGCGCTACTCCTCCGGAACCACCCTTCAGGACGACCTCTACGCCCTGCGCGAATCCATGAACGTAGTCGCCCTCGTGAACACGAGCAGCACCGTGACTCAGCGCATGGCCTATGACGCGTTCGGAAATACGCGGTTCTTAAACGGCAGCACGTGGGCAGGAAGCGCCAACACCGCCGGTTGGAGCATCCTGCTCCATGCCCACTACAGAGACATCGAAACCGGGCTCTACCAAATGCGGTTCAGATATTACCACCCAGGTCTCGGGGTGTGGCTCAGCAGGGATCCGATTGAGGAAGATGGCGGAATTAATTTGAATTTATCATTTAGTAATAATGCTATCATGGTTAATGATTTGCATGGCATGGTGGTCACAAAAGAGGAATGTCAAGCTATGGCCGCAAGGCCAGCAGATACAGGTGCGCTAACTGCGAAAATTTTGGCCGACATTAAGGCAAGCGGTTGCCTGCCGCCAGGGGTAATCTGTTCCTGCGCAAAAAATAATAGTTATGAGGGATTCTATGATCCGATTTCAGAAAAAACAATAACTATCTATATTTGCAACATTAAAGACACTCAATCACTCAAGGCAGTATATCTGCATGAAATAACTCATGCGTGGCAGTTCTGTAGAAATAAAGATTTAAAAACCGACTGCTATTCAATGGTCTGTGCGGAGATTCAAGCATACACAACAGATGGAGAGTGCGCCGCCAAATTCCCGGCTAACCCAGCCGCATTGAAGGATTGCATCGTGAAGCGAGTTGCCGGATCGGCTATCAGGCACTGTGGCGGGGATGGAAAGAAGGCGCTGCAGAAAGCAAGCGAATTCTATGAGAGGTGCTCAAAAACACCTTTGACGAAAGTTGTATGAAAACCTGCGTTTGTATTATTTGTTTATTTGGAGCATGCCTTTTGAAATCGTGTCGTCTCTCCGCTGGCAGAGAGGCATATATTCAACCTATTGAAAATGTCTCAAATGAGTGCTTTGGGCTTTTACAAAATGGTGAAACCATTTCCAAGATGACGATCGCGAACATGGGGGAGTTCCGTAGGCTGCTCGATTTGTCTGCTGAGAAAGATTTAGATATTAGCATTCCAGCGAATGCATTTATTAAACCAGCGTATCCCGACTGTTCAATATACATAAAAGACGAAAAAGGTGTGATAATTAAGTCTGAATACATACTTCCAAATGGAGATTTCTTTTCAAGAAAATGGAAAGATGGCGATATCTCAGTTAACCGTTCCGCAATGCTCAAACTCATCAAACCAGAGGGTATAAGTAAATGAATAGTACGAAACCAAGGCCAGTGTGCAAATCTTGACAAATTCGTCAAAATGATTCAAACACTCAAACTGCCCTCAGATGGGTGAAAAGATGGTGAGATCAAGGCGCGGGGTAATTGTTCGTAAGCGTCACGCCCAGGTTTGAGGAGATCGCTCGCATCATAGACGTCATAGCCGGAAAGCTATGGCCTCTATGAATGAATCAGACCTGATCTTGAAGCAGGACGCGGGCGGACGCGTCTTCGTGCCGGCCGGGCGGCAGATTGAACTCGTGCAGGAGTTCGAGCGCAGTGGCCTGAGCGCACCGAAGTTCGCGGCCATGGCAGGAGTGAAGTATCAGACCTTCGTGACATGGCGGCGCAAACACGGGACGGCGGCTCCCGTGCGGCGGCGGTCGGCCCCGGGGATGCCGGAAGACGCGGCATGGATGGAAGCCATGGTGGCACCGCCCACGGGAGCCTCGCGGCTCACTTTGCGTCTGGCCGGCGGAGCCACTGCGGAGATAACGCATCAGGATCAGCTCCCGCTCGCAGTGCTGCTGCTCAAATCCATCGCCGCTACGCCATGCTGAGCTTCACAGGCAGTCTGAAGGTCTTCCTCTGCCTCGAGGCGGTGGACATGCGCAGCGGATTCGAGCGGCTGCATGCTGCAGTTAGCGATCGACTCAAGGAAGACGTCCGCGGTGGCGCGCTCTTTGTCTTCACCAACCGGAGGCGCACGAGGATCAAGGTTCTATACTTCGACGGAACGGGTTTATGGATGCTGACAAAACGGCTCGAACGCGGCACGTTCTTCTGGCCGCGGGCCGCGGAGCAAGGTCAGCAGAAGCTGAACCTCACGCCGGAGGCCTTCGCTCTGCTCACGGACGGTGTCGATATGCACAGGGCAACATTGCGACCGTGGTACGAGCGATGAACCTGCATTTAATAGCATAATATTATTGCGGGCATTCGGGTATGATGATAGTATTATACACCGTGCCGACGCCTGAAATGACGCCATTGGAATCCAGCCTCTCCCGCGAGGTTGAGGCGCTGCGTCAGGAGAATCAGAGGCTGGTTCAGGAGAACAGACTGCTGCGTGAACGGGTCGATCTGCTCGTTCGCAAGGTCTTCGGTGCCAGCAGTGAGAAGCTGGATTCCAATCAGCTGCTGCTCGCGCTTGAGGATGCTGCGGCCGCTGATTCGGCTGGTGCGCAGGCAGCAGCGAAGTCCCTCGAGTCCGAGCCTGCGGCCCGTCCCGGACGTCGGAGAAAGGGCAGAGGCGGCATTACCGGTGAGCTGCTTGATTCGCTGCCGGCCGTCGATGTGGTCGTGGAGCCCGATGAGGTCCTGACCGAGCCGGAAGCTTACCGCCTGCTGGGCGAGGAAGTCACCCGGCAGCTTGATTACGTTCCTCCTCAGTACATCTGCCGCCGGATCATCCGCAGGCGCTACGCGCGCATCGACGCACCCTATCAGCCTCCGGTGATTGCCAGTCTTCCGGTGATGCTGGAACGCTGCAAAGTGGGTCCCAGCCTGCTGGCGGTCATCATCACGGGCAAGTTCTGCGATCACCTGCCGCTGTACCGGCAGCAGGAGATCGCCTGGTCGCGGCACCGGATCGACATCAGCCGCCAGGACATGGCCCGCTGGCTTGACCTTGCGGCTCTCTGGCTCAGGCCAATCTATCAGCGGATACTCGGCGGAATGTGGGGAGATGGATATGTGCAGATCGACGAGACGGTTATCAAATATCTGGCTCCCGGAACAGGGAAAGCCCGGCAGGGCTACTTCTGGACGGTCAAGCGTCCGGACGGCGACACCGTGTTTCACTGGAGCACGGAGCGTGCGGCTGCCGTGCTGGAACAAATCGTTCCGGAGAGCTTCAAGGGTGTGATCCAGTGTGACGGGTATTCGGCATACCGGGCATATGCCCGCCCCCGTGCGGAACGCATCCGGCTTGCCGCCTGCTGGGCGCACGTGCGCCGCGACTTCTTCAAAGCCAGCCAGACAGGAGCATGGCGCGCAGATGCCGGACTCATGGTCAGGCTGATCGGCCGCCTCTATGAGATCGAGGCTAGGCTGAGGGAGAAGGGAGCAGGCCCAGCTCGCCATTTTCCAAGCAGCACCATGGGTAAGGCGTGCGCTTATGCACTAAACTTGTGGGACGACCTGCTGGTCTATCTTGAGGACGGCCGCATTGAGATCGATAACAATGAAGTGGAGAACTCGATCCGGCCGACTGCGGTCGGCAAGAAGAACTGGCTCTTCATTGGTGCCGCCGAGGCCGGGGAGCGGAGCGCGATCCTCTTCACGGTGGTAGAAGCCTGCCGGAGGTACGGGATCAATCCGTTTGAGTATCTCCGGGACGTGTTCACCAGAATGCCCGGAATGCGAGCCGCTGAATATGCGAAGCTGACACCCAGGGCGTGGGCAGCGGAGCGGAAGGTGACCGAAACAGGGATAGCTACCGCGCAAAGCGGAAGTCCCCCGCTGCGGCGCTGTGCGTGACTTTCGCCGTGCCCGCCCGATCTGCCGCCGCACCGGCACGAAGACCCGGCCATCCACCTCCAGGTCAAGGATCCGGTCAGATGCATTCATATAGACCATAGCTGTCCCGCTATGGCCTGTATGAAGCGAGCGATGTTCTCAATCCTGGGCGTGACGCTTACACAAGATTTGGCTCATGTCCTCAGCCTTCGCTTTGGGAGGACGGACCGGGCGCAGCGCTCCCGGCCATCTCGCGTTGACCCGGTTCATCCGTTCGATGATGGCGTCGACTTCCTCGGGGGTGTTTTCGATACTCTGCCCTCAGTTCTTTAAAATCTCGCAATCATTAACTTCCAACGACCTTCGTGGAAGACCAGTGGTGTCGACGTATCGCTAATTCCGCCAGTAATTACGCGGTATATGGGAGCTACCAGAGCGCCTTTAAGCTCTGGAATAGATTCGTCCATTTCTCTAATTTCGATAACGCTGGGTCGTCGATACTTGCAATTCCCAAACCCCTCCACAATTTGCTCTTGGCTCATTTCCTGTAGCGCAGGAGCAAACTCCTTGGCCGACGGGTGGAGGAAGAATAAATCTCTTGGCGAAACCGCCTCTTCGCTTAAACGATTGAGCCGCCCAATAAACGCTTCCATCTGGTTGAATGCTTGCGGGTGTTTTTTTTAACCTGATCTCAGATGCTGCATAAATGTTCGCCAACTCGGGTGGGACGACCATTTTTCGCCCGCCAAGGTCGACAATTATACCCATCAAGGCATTGAGTTCATTCGGAAAGTAGCGGCCGATACCCACAAAGTTAATTTGTGCAATTGGTGAAACATCACGCCCCTCAATGCGCAGCCGATTTTTGTAAATTGGTAGCAACGATTCATGATCCGTCAGATGCCCGTAGACAAGGTTTATATCCTTTATGATAAATTGTCTAAGTTCAGCATCACTGATACCGTCTGTAAATACTACTGGCAATTCTAATCCTCCGGCTATGAGAACCTCCGGAACATTTGGTGATGGATTAGAAATTTGTGGCGCCGCCGTCGCTGCATTGGCAGCTGGAGGAGCAGGCGAATCCTGTGGGTTTTGCAGCGGCACCGTTGAAGGAATTGTCGGCGGGCTAATGTCGGTATGAGCACAGTGCGGAATGGTCATGCCGAGCCATCCAGCGGCCACAACAAGGACGAGAACGCCTGAAAGTAAAGGAAATTTGAACTTCATGGGGTAGCCCCTGGATTGAGTCTGGTTTTATTATTAGGAACACATCCCGGATAGCAGTCCCGCTCTCCATCCGGACGGGTGAATGGCGTCGGCCGGCACCTGAAATAGGCGTAGTGCGGCGTCTCTTGCGTCTCCAGCCAGAAGTCCGTTCCTATCGACATATTCATAGAGCCATTACAAAGGATTTTCAAATCACCCGGAGTTCGGCGGCTTTGAAGTTCGTCCACTTTTCTTTCATCGCTAGAAACGTGACGCGGTGGTCGCAGTAGAGACGGGTGTACTCCTGATTCTCCACATCGGGACTTTTTTCGGTGAAGAGCGGGGACCCATTCCAAGTGCTGTAGGCCGGGCATGGATGGGGCTGCTCCTGTTCGATAATTCCACCAGCCGGGATGCTGGCGAGTTTCCCCGGTTGCAGGTATCCAATGGGCACGAACCTCATCTCTTCCCCCATCTCCATGCCAATCTCAGCCTCCAGAACATAGTACTTCGGCGGCGGGATGTTTTTCAACGCGGAGCTTTCAATCGAGGTAACGGGAATTTCAATCGCACGGCGGAAGAGAATCTCCTCGTCCTGCAAATTTTGGATGACGCGCTCGGACACGAAAAAGGGTACGGAAGCAGCACCCCAATTAGCCAGAAAATCGGGCCACTCACGGCCAACATCATCCACGTGAATTCCTGAAGAACAGTTCTTCCTTATATCGCAGAACTCCTTAAAATCTTTTTGCTGAAACCTAGATAAAAAATCCATTTCACCCTCAATCCAGCCCATTCCAACAGCCCTCGCATATGGTCCACGCCAAATACTCTCGTGGTCCAATTTGTAAAGCTTAGTTCTTTTCATGAATGCCTGAAATTGTGTGCACGTGGCAGTTTTCGATTGATTCCAGCATTTCCCGGTCAAACCACATGAAGGTCGGCGACTCGGAAGTTGGTCCACTTTTCTTTCATGGCTAGAAACGTGACGCGGTGGTCGCAGTAGAGCCATACAAAGCTTTGTTCCATTCCAGGCAGGCTTCTAGAGCAAAATAGAGGACTGCCGTTCCAAGTGTCATATTTGGGAAAATATTGAATTTTCTTCCTTGCCATTTCATTGGTGAATGGCACCTCCACCTCTACCGGTTCAATGTCGATGCCGACCTCCGCTTCAATAGCATAGTATTTTGGTGGATCAATCTTCCGAAGCGCCGGACTGCGGATTTCGGCAATGGGAAACTCAATCGCCCGGCGGAAAGGGATGTCCTCATCGATCATTGCCTGCACCACCCGTTCGGAAACAAAACTCCGGAGTGATCTACTAGGAGCACCCATCCAATCAGGCCATTTATTAGCAGGCGCAGGTTCACCGACATCGATAATGAATCCCACTATCTTCTCATACAGACCAAGATCTATCTTTCGACCCGAATTGAAAAGCGTTTCCGGAGATTCAGCGTGCGGTTTAGAATCGAGCCAGACAAGCCCTCCTGATTCAGCCCACGTGCTGTTCCATTCGCATCCATGGCCAATGATGTATAGTTTGGTTTTCCTCATAACATTAAAGCTGTACTCGGATGGAAAGAGCCACTTTTGCTTCAAACAAACGGCGAAATCAATATCAATCAGGGAATGCCGCATCGGCCAAACTGATCTGGTCACTATCGCAACCGGACGCATTTCGCACCCCCCGTCCTGCCATCACCCGAAACAC